>Ga0209986_10000163_pt1 | contig 59753 bp, 56 predicted proteins | sample BlataG_FD_183168 | JGI IMG/M metagenome (GOLD analysis project Ga0209986, IMG submission 183168) | Deep subsurface microbial communities from Black Sea to uncover new lineages of life (NeLLi) - Black_00105 metaG (SPAdes) (version 2) | ecosystem: Environmental > Aquatic > Marine > Oceanic >... | reverse complement strand
TGAGGAGAGCTTCATACGTCCTCGCGTTGGCTGGCTGGCCCCCCTGGGCGCCGGAGCCTTGGCGGTGGATATGTATGACACCGACCAGGATGTGGTAATCAAGAGCTCTGTGCCTGGCGTTAAGGCGGAGGACCTCGACATCACCATCACCGGCGATAGACTGACCATCAAAGGCGAGACCAAGACCGAGGAGAAAGTTGAGAAAGCCAACTACATCCGCCAAGAGCGCCGCTATGGAGCTTTCTGCCGTTCGTTGAACTTGCCCACCACCATCCTGGCGGAGGAGGCCAAGGCTGAGTTCGAGAACGGCGTGCTGACCTTGACTCTCCCCAAGGCCGAGGAGGTTAAGCCCAAGGCCATCAAAGTTAAGGCCAAATAACAATGAAACAATGACCAGATCCCAACTTCCTTTTCGTTGGGATTTGGTCACTTCGTGCTGAGCACCCTTCGAGGTGACCCCTCAGGGGAACCCTCAGTGCGTAGCATTGAGATTGGAAGGAGGTTTTGACATGGCGGCAAAGGCAAAAAAGGTGAACCTGAAGCCCTTGGGTGACCGTTTGATCGTGGAGCCCATCGAGAGGGAGGAAGTGACGGCCAGTGGCATCGTCCTTCCGGAGACGGCCAAGGAGAAGCCACAGGAGGGCAAGGTCTTAGCCGTTGGCCCAGGCCGGCGGGACGAAGAGGGAAAGCGCATCCCCATGGACGTCAAGGAGGGAGACCGCGTCCTCTTCGCCAAGTATGCCGGCACCGAGGTCAAGCTGGAGGCCGATCGCAAGGTCCTGGTCCTGAAGGAGAGCGATGTCCTGGCCATTGTAAAATGACCAATGAGCCAATGACCAATCATCAATGACCAATCGAGATTGAAAGGGAGGTTAGATTATGCCTGCAAAGCAACTTATCTTCTCAGAGGAAGCCCGAAGGTCCCTGAAGAGGGGCATCGACATCATGGCCAACGCAGTGGGCACAACCCTGGGCCCGAAGGGACGCAACGTGGCCCTGGACAAGAAGTGGGGAGCTCCCACCATCACCCACGACGGGGTCACCGTGGCCAAGGAGATAGAGCTGGAGGACCCCTACGAGAACATGGGCGCCCAGCTCCTCAAGGAGGCAGCCACCAAGACCAACGACGTGGCCGGAGACGGCACCACCACCGCCACAGTCCTGGCCCACATGATCGTCAACGAAGGGCTGAAGAACGTGGCCGCTGGAGCCAACCCCATGCTCCTCAAGAGAGGCATCGAGAGAGCCACCCAAGCCATCGTGGAGGCCATCAAGGACCAGTCCAAGGAGCTGGTCACCAAGGAGGAGATCGCCAACGTGGCTGCCATCTCGGCCCACGACAAGGAGATCGGAGAGCTCATCGCCGAGGTGATGGACAAGGTGGGGAAGGACGGGGTGATCACCGTCGAGGAGTCGAAGGGCTTGGCTTTCGAGACCGAGTACGTCGAGGGAATGCAGTTCGACCGGGGCTACATCTCCCCTTACTTCATAACCAACCCCGAGGCCATGCAGGCCGAGCTGGAGGAGCCCTACATCCTGATCCACGACAAGAAGATTTCCTCTGCCACCGACATCATCCCCATCCTGGAGAGGCTGGTCCAGGTGGGAAAGCGCGAGCTGGTAGTCATCGCCGAGAACGTGGACGGGGAGGCGTTGGCGACGTTGGTTCTCAACAAGCTGCGGGGCACCTTCAACTGTGTGGCGGTGAAGGCCCCCGGCTTCGGCGACAGGCGCAAGGCCATGCTCCAGGACATCGCCATCCTCACCAGCGGCCAGGTGATCACCGAGGAGATGGGGAGGAAGCTGGAGACGGTGCAGATCGGCGACCTTGGGCAGGCCCGCAAGGTGGTGGCGACCAAGGACGACACCACCGTCATCGAGGGCAAGGGCTCCGATAAGGACATCAAGGGGAGGATCGAGCAAATCAAGGCGGAGATGGAGAAGTCGACCTCCGACTACGACAAGGAGAAGCTGCAGGAGCGCTTGGCGAAGCTGGCCGGAGGGGTGGCCATCATCAGGGTTGGTGCCGGCACCGAGGTGGAGCTGAAGGAGAAGAAGCACCGGGTAGAGGATGCCCTCTCGGCCACCAGGGCTGCTGTCGAAGAGGGGATCGTCCCCGGAGGTGGGGTGGTACTCATCAACGCCGTGCCAGCCTTGGATAAGATCAAAATGGAGTTCCTCGATGAGCAGACGGGGGTGAACATCCTCAGGAGGGCATTGGAGGAGCCCATGAGGGGGATCGTTCAGAACGCTGGCATGGATGGAGCCGTGGTGGTGCAGGGGGTGAGGAGGCTGCAGGGGGAGAAGAAGAACGACAGGATAGGCTACGACGTGATCGCCAACGACTACGGGGATATGGTGGAGAAGGGGATCATTGATCCAGCCAAGGTTACCCGAAGTGCGGTGGAGAACGCAGCCAGCATCGCAGCCATGATCCTCACCACCGAGGCCTTGATCACCGAGATCCCCGAAAAGGAGGCACCACCTACACCACCTATGCCTCAGTACTAAGCCCATTCTCCGCTTTGGTTGTGTTCGTAATGCGAGTAGCTCCTCTCGGAGAGGAGCTACTCGCCCACTTTGCAAACGAGATTTGAGGAGATGTCCCGATGCCCATGTACGAATACGAGTGCCTCGAATGCGGCCTTCACTTCGAGCGCTTTCAACATTTCAACGAGCCACCCGTTACGCAGTGCCCACGGGGCCATCGTAACGTGCGGCGGGTGTTCTCACCGCCGGCCATTATCTTCAGGGGCTCCGGCTTCTACGTGACCGATAACCGCAACGACGGTGGAGGCAAGAAGAAGCCGAGCGAGAAGGGAAAGGACCCCGAGAACGAACAAACCGCCGCCTGAGCGCGAAAGTCGGCGGCTTGATTTTGCCATTGTTCACTTGAGAAGCCACCTGCGTCAAAGGCACAGGTGGCTTTTGCTGTTGCCAAACGAACAGAGCACTACCCCGAACTTGCCTTTTCTGCAATTCTGTGGTAAAATATTAGTGAAAATACCCTGCTGTGTTCGTGATGCGTAACGAGTGTTTTGAGCCAACACTTAATATAAAGGGAATTGAACTCTAGAGGGGATGCGTTAGCCAGCAAAGGTGAGGCAGAGCTAATAGGTAGATTCCCACCTGCGAAAGCAGGTTCAAAACACTGGTAGCACACGGCACAGCGGGGAATCTTGGAAAAGAGCCACCAGGCCTCACCTGGTGGCATTTTTTATGACAAGGATCATGGGTAGTCTTCCCCAATTGTGTTGATGTATAATAGTGCCCATTGCTTTTGGTGCAGGGCCGATGAAACTATTAGAGAAAAGCTCATGAGGCTTAAGGATGCTGGGCTGAAAGTGGTGGTTAAAAAAGAGGAGAGTAAAATGAGAAGAAACTGGATCTTAAGGGTTACTCTCCTTTTGAGTCTGTTTTTGATAATGGTGACCTCTGACACTGCAAAGCCTGAACCTTCCCCTATTCAACAACCAATCCCCACACCTTTCATTCTTCGACTCATCAGTGATCCCAAAGTAAAAGAAGTTCAAGAAGCCCACTTTATGATAAAGGCTGAACATCCAACGGGAATCAAAGCTGGAACTGGAGTAGCAGTGGATCAAGAGTTAATTCCTACTGTCTTCCATCTGGTGGGAAGCAATAAGACAGGGGAGATTACCGCCACAGAGATCAGGATCACCCAACCCCATGTGCCTTGAAAAGAGTGGTATGCCTTGGCGAAAGTCGCAGCAACTGATCCTTCTCTAGATCTAGCGGTGCTAGAATTCGAGTGTCGTCAAGAGGTCCCTTCTCTTTCTTTCGGGGATCCATCTCGGCTTCGTCCTGGGCAAGAAGTATACTTGATCGGTCACGAATTCTTCCCCGATGGGGTCGGGCTACTTTACCCCCGCGATGCGGAAATCGTCGGAGATTTCCCTCCGGAAAGCCGATTTTTTGGGGTAACTCCTCCAGTCATTCGGGGGTTTAGTGGAGGAGGGGTGTTCAATCAACAAAATGAATTGGTGGGGATTGCCATCAAGGATTACGCTTTGTTTGACACTATCAAAGAGGGTGGTCGGACATACAACATAGTAAAACAAGGCACAATTGTCATAAAAATAGATAGGGCCATCCACCTCTTGAAAAAAGCACAGTGGTCAGAGCCGAGGTTTGATGACATTTTATGTGTACTTTGGCAGGGAAGACGGCGCCCGCATTACTGTACCTGTGTAGGATAAACCAAGATAAGTGCGGCCACTGCGGGACGTGCCAGGAGGTCATTTTCTGCCCCAGTCCTGGGGCCTGCATCGGCTGCCTGGCCTGCCTCCAGGGCTGCCCATATCATGCGAGGGAGCTCGTCGAAGATGAAAGCTCTCGAAAAATCGTGCGCATCCAGGTTGACGGCGAGGGTTTCGAGGCCCCGGAAAGAATCACAGTGAAGAGGGCCCTGGAGATGGTGGGACTTTCCTTCGGGGTATCCCCCGGCGAGGGCGACATCCAGGCCCCCTGCTGCACCGGGGGGTGCTACACCTGCCTGGTCTTGGCCGATGGAAGGCCCGTGCGCTCCTGCGTATCCCCTGTGAGGGAGAGGATGGCGATACGGACTGAGCTACCCGATGGTTTCACGCCGGTGAGGGTCATTCACGGCCCTCAACCTCACTCGGTTGGTGGGAAGGCAACCCCGTGGTGGCTGAAGGCGAGGGGGCGCTACATTGAGCTAGCCATCTGGGTAGCGGGATGCAACCTCAGATGCCCCCAGTGCCAGAACTTTACCACCACCTACGACGGGAGGAACGCGCCCCTGAGCCCTCGGCGGGCGGCCGAGAGAGTGACCAGGGCTCGCCATCGCTATGGCGTGGACAGGATGGCTATCTCCGGAGGCGAACCGGCGCTTAACCGCCCCTGGCTTGTTCAGTATTTCAGTGAACTGAGAGCGCTCAATCCCGACCCCGACGCCCGGCTCCACCTGGATTCCAACGGCACGCTGTTGAGCAGGGATTACATAGACGAGCTGATCGACGCCGGGGCCACGGACATCGGCATTGAGCCTAAGGGGGTTTATCCGGAGACCTTCATGTGCATCACAGGCATTGAGGACGAGGCCCTGGCCCGCAGGTACCTGGAGACCGCCTGGAGGGCCATAGAATACGTAGTTTCGAGCTATAAGGACAGGGTTTTCCTGGGGGTCGGTCTGCCATATAACAGAGTGTTGATCGGTCTGGAGGAGGTGAGGGATTTCGGCAGAAAGCTGGCCTCCATAGACCCAGGCACGCAGCTCAGCATCCTTGACTACTTTCCCACCTTCAGGAGTAGGGATATCGAGAGACCGCAGCCGGGGGAGATGCTGACCGTGAAGCGGGTCCTGGAGGGAGCTGGGCTGAAGGCCGTGGTGGTGCAGACAGCCATCGGCCACATCGGGCCCGGTTAGGTTTTCTCTGATGTCCGGTCATGATTCAGAACGTCCCGCTGGGGGTTGCAAAGCGCTCCACTTGGTACTGGGTTTCTTGAGTAAAAAGCCACCTGCGTCAACCGCACAGGTGGCTTTCTGTTTTGCCAAACGAGCCGAAATCTGATGTACTATGCTCAGCAGCCAAACGCAAAAGGGATTACAGAGTTATGGCTCTAGTTATCCCAGTGCCTAACTCCTGATTGCCCAGGAGACAGGCTTAAAGTAACTATAGCACAAAGCCGCTTCCTGGGCAACCATGGGCGGCTTTGTACTTCTAAAGATGAAGAGGCCGGAGATATACACCCAGGTCAGCATAATGTGACTTAGAGGAACAGAGTTCATGTTGCAGGAGATCACTTTCTCGCGATTCGTCTATCCCGACACGAATATTGTCGGCATGCTGGCTGAAGATCTAGCAATGTGGCGGGCATTGCAAGACTTCTTATATCGTCACGACCTATGCATCGCGATTTCGGCTGCTCAGGTTGCAGAGCTAAGCGAGGCAAGGACTCTGCATACGAACTTGAATACGCTCCTAACCGCGATTCCCTCAGTCCTGATCAAACCACCCGACATGATTCTCGATGAAGAAGTAAGGTCATATCCCCATAGGCGTACCGACACCTTGGTGTTATACTATCTAAATGCGTTGTTTGGCAAGCAAGACTTTGCTCAGTTCCTCTCTTCCCCTGAATTGGCTGAGGCCAGGAGACAACAACGGCTCACTGCCAAGCAGATGAGACGGCGATTTGATGCTCTGAAACCTAACCTTCCACCATCTGAGTCTGGTGAGTATACTTGGGAACAAGCTGAGGAGTTCGCTTGGATCAACACGTTGCAGTGGCTTGCTGACACTCACCTCCCTTTCCTACAGCGCTTCAAGGATAAAGCATCCGATCTCAAAGCAGAAGTATTCCTGTCCGTCCAGCTCTTTGGCTACGCCATCTTCTATAAGTACTATCTCCATGGCAAGCAACCTGAATTGACCGATTTCGGCGACATGTTTCACCTGTTTGCCATACCTCACTGCAAGTTGGCGATTCTGGAACGGGATATGTCTAACGTTTTGAATCACATCAAATCTCACCACAGGGTGCTAGATGGCGCAGTGGTAGAGAATGTGGATTTCTTCCGTGACTGGATGTGGGATGAGGAGCAATAAGCAAACGCAACTAACACGGCATTTGCGGCTTCACTCCCTTCGATCGCTTCGCCCAAATGCCTTCGGCACTTTGCAAAGCCGGAAGACGTTAAACGCTCATAGTCGAAATAGACAAGAACTCTCTCTATACTCTATTCAAAAGTCGCAATGCTAACCACATGACAAAAGCCCCCTACCTCCAAAAGAGACAGGGGCTTTTTCACGCTTGTTTCAAACAAACCAGGCGGCTTGTTACCCAGTTGCGTTTTTAGAGCACCCGACACACCAGCCCCTTCAAGTACTCCGACTCAGGAAAGGTAAGCAGGATCGGGTGATCGGAGGCCTGGGAGAGCCTTTCGATGATCTGCACGTCGCGGCCGGCGTCAACGCTGGCCCCGAAGAGCACCTTCTGGAAGAGGTCGGGACTCACCAGGCCTGAGCAGGAGAAGGTGAAGAGGATGCCGCCGGGGGCCATGATCTGCATGGACAGGAGGTTGATGTCCTTGTAGCCCCGGCAGGCCGATTTCACCTGGGCCTGGGAGTAGGCGAATTTCGGCGGGTCGAGGATGATCAGGCCAAAGGTCCGCCCCTGATCGCGGTATTCCCGCAGCACTTGAAAAACATCTCCTTCTACGTACTCGTCGTCGCGAGTAGCGAAGCTATTAAGAGCCATGTTGCGCCGGGCCAGCTCCAGGGCCTCGGCCGAGGACTCGACGTTGGTGATGCGCCCGGCCCCGGCCGCGGCGGCGTAGACGGCGAAAGCCCCCGAGTAGGCGAAGCAGTTGAGCACCTCCTTCCCTTGGTCCCTGGGCCCAAGGACCAGGGGGCCTGGACAGTACCTCATCAACTGTTGACGGTTCTCCCGCTGGTCAAGATACAAGCCGGTTTTCTGCCCCGTTTTGACGTCTACTAAGAAGCGGTGACCGTTCTCCGTTACCTCCACCAGGTTGGGTAGTTCCTCCCCGTGCAGAAGGCCGCTGACCTGAGCCAATCCCTCCTTCTTCCGCACCTCCACGTCGCTCCGCTCGTAGATGCCCCTGGGCTTCAGCAAACCAGCCAACAGGCTGACCAATTCAGCCTTCCACCGCTCGATCCCCAGCGTGAGAAATTGGACCACCAGATAATCGCCGTAGCGATCGAGAACCAGGCCGGGCAAGAGGTCGGATTCGGCGTTGACCAGGCGGTAGGCGTCGGTGGATGGATCATCGACCAGGGCTCGACGGCCGGCGAAAGCCCGCTCCAGCCGGCGCCTCCAGAAGTCCCCCCCAATGACTTCGCTCTCGTCCCAGGTGAGGAGGCGCACCGTAATCTGAGAGCGGCGGTTCAGATAGCCCTGGGCCAGGAAGCGCCCCCGGTAGTCAGTTGCCACTACCACCTCTCCGTCGGCGACCTCTCCTTCGATGCGCTTGATGGCTCCGGAGAAGATCCAGGGATGCCGGTTCAGGACCGGCTTCTCCCGGCCCCGTTTTAAGACAACTCGTGCCATGTCACTCCTCATCCGATCATCCGCAGGAGCTCTGCCTCCTCGATCGTGGGCACGCCCAGTCGGCGGGCTTTGTTGTATTTGGTGCCGCCCGGGGCCTCTCCCACTAGAAGATAATCGGTCTTGCTGGAGACGGATCCTATAAGCTTGCCGCCGTGGCCCTCGATCAGGGCTTTGGCCTCATCGCGGCTAATGGAGGGCAGGATGCCGGTGATGACGAAGGTCAACCCCGCCAGGGTCGGTGGTATCTCCTCCCCGACCTCCTCCCTCTCTTCCATCCTCACCCCGGCCCGCCGCAGCTTCTCGATCAGCTTCCGGTGTCGCTCCCGCCCAAACCACCCCACGATGCTGCCCGCCGTGTGAGGCCCCAGACCCTCGATGGCCTCCAATTCCTCCTGAGTAGCAGTCATCAGCTCGTCAATGGACGAGTAGTGCTCGGTCAGGAGTTGGGCCACGGTGCTACCCACGAAGCGGATGCCCAGGGCGGTGACGAAGCGCCAGAGGGGCCGGTCCTTGGAGGCCTCGATAGCGGCCAGAAGGTTATCGCTGCTCTTCTCGGCGAAGCCCTCCAGAGACAGGATGTCCTCCCGGCGGAGATAGTAGAAATCGGCCACGTCCTTGAGCAGCCCCTCTTTCACGAACTGCTCGGCCATGCGGGAGCCAAAGCCCTCGATGTCCATAGTCCCCCGGAAGGCAAAGTACTCCACCCGCCGCACCAACTGAGCTGGGCAGGCAGCGTTGACACAGTAGTGGGCCACCTCGCCCTCAGGCTTCACCGCTGGCTCGCCGCAGGCCGGGCAGCGATCGGGCATGTGGAAGACCGTCTCGTCGCCGGTGCGGAGGTCCACGATAGGCCCCACCACGTAGGGGATGACCTCCCCGGCCCGTCGCACGGTGACGGTGTCGCCGATGCGGATGTCCCTGCGGTGAATGGCCTCTTCGTTATGGAGGGACGCCTGCCTGACGATGACGCCCCCCACCTCCACTGGCTCCAGGATGGCGAAGGGATTCAAAGTGCCGGTGCGTCCGACGTTCACGCCGATGGCCAGCAGCCTGGTCGTCGCCTCCCGGCCAGGGAATTTGTAGGCGATAGCTCCACGGGGGGCGTTGCCCACGGCTCCCAGTTGTTCCTGGAGCTCCAGGGAGTTGATCTTGATCACCACACCGTCTACTTCATAGTCGAGGGTGTCCCGCTTCTTCATCCATTCGTTGCAGTAGGCCACAACTTCCTGGAAGTCCGGAAGCAAGCGGCTATCGAGGTTGACGGGGAAGCCCATACGCTTGAGGTACTGGAGGGAATCCCACTGGGTGGTGACCGTGACCCCCTTGCTGTCCACCACGGCATAGGTGAAGATGGAAAGGGGACGGGAGGCGGTGATGCGGGAGTCGAGCTGGCGCACCGAGCCAGCGGCAGCGTTGCGAGGATTGGCGAAAGCCTTCTGGCCCAGCTCCGCCTGGCGGCGGTTGAACTCCTCGAACTGGTCAATGCGCATGTAGGCCTCGCCCCGCACCACCAGACGGGCTGGCGGCGGACCATCAGGCGAGACGGGGATGCGCAGGGGAACACCCTTTATGGTCTTGAGGTTAGCTGTGACATCCTCACCCTCGACGCCGTTTCCCCGCGTCGCACCTCGAATGTAGCGTCCATCCTCGTAGGTGAGCACCACCGTCAGGCCGTCTATCTTAGGCTCTACCACATATCGCAAATCCTTCGGCGTCACCCCTTCCGGCAAGAGTTTGCTGATGCGTTCCAACCAGGCCCAGAGCTCCTCCTCGTCGAAGGCATCGTTCAGGCTGAGCATCAGTTTTGGATGGCGCACCTTCTCGAACCTATCCGCCGGTTCGACTCCCACCCTTTGCGTGGGCGAGTCCAGAGTAACCAGCTCCGAGTGGGCCGCCTCCAGCTCCCGTAGCTCTCGCATCAGCTTGTCGTACTCGGCGTCGCTGATGACGGGGGAGTCCAGCACATGGTAGCGGTAATTGTGGTAATGAATCTCCTTACGCAGCTCCTCCATGCGCTGTTCGACACTCTTCTGCTCGCCATTCATCTTCCACAACTCCTGGCAATCTTTTCTTGATTATAACACCTTTGCCAGCCGCTTGTCAAAAAAGCGGCCAGCAACTGTTCCCCATCTGCCTGCCGCTAGGGTGTCGAGATCAATATCAGCTTATCAGCGTTTGACAAAAACAAAGGGTGATTATAGAATGGGCCTACGATGCCCAACTACGACAGACTAAGCGTTGTGGTCAGCTTGATATTGCTTTGTCTGGCCCTCTCTCTGATCATCGAATTGCCGACGAGGACTTTCTCCTTCGTCGTCCTGGGCTCACCCCTGACGATCCGATTCTCTCAGAATTGGCCAGTGGCTGCGCTATTGGCCAGCATGGCCTGTATCGGCACCGACTCCATCATACGCCTCCATCCCCTGTCCCGGGGACGGAAACTTCCCTGTACTTTCGTTTTCTGGATCCTCCCTGGCCTAGCGACACTGTTGGCAACACTCCTCTTACCTCGAGCCCCAAACCGAATCTACACGCTGGGCAGCCTGGCTATGATGGGAATCCTTCTCCCGTTGATTATCACAGCCGAGTACCACACCGTTGATCCCGCTGCTCCTGGCTACAGGGCAGCCCGATTGGGCCTGAACGTCGTCGCTTATCTAATAGCCCTTGTCCTCTTCGTCCTCGTTTATGGGAGCAGGGCGCGCAGTTTGCTCTCGGCTACGGCGACGCTGGCAGGGGGTGGCCTGTTGGCCCTGGATCTCCTGCACGGCGCTCGGCAGAGCCTTGGACGAACCAGTCTCTACGCCCTGATCGTCGGCCTGGTCATGGGGGAGATCGTTTGGGCCTTGAACTACTCGAAGGTGAACAGCTTGACTGCTGGAATCCTTCTGCTGCTCATCTTCTACCTTATCACCGGCCTCTCCCGGCAAGGGCTTCTAGGGCTCCTCAGTCGGCGGATCCTCATCGAGTTCGCTTTGGTGGCCCTGGTCGGCCTGGTGCTGCTCCTCAAGTATGTCCCCTGAGCGGGAGGTATCCCTCAAGCGCCTCCCGCTCTGACTTCACAGCTCAACCTCAACCCCCAGCCCCAACCGCTGCGCTGCTTCCATGACCCGTTTGGCCACCGAAACATCCTGCACGGCATTGCCCACCGACTTGAAGAGAGTGATCTCCCCAGCGCTCTCGCGCCCTGGCCTGATCCCAGCAGCGATCTCCCCCAGCTCGGCATAGATGTCGTCTTCGGTGATGAGGCCCTTGCGAATGGGGATGATCAGGTCGCCCGTCTCGGCCAGGCACCCCTCCCGCGAGCCTACCACCAGCCTGGCCCTCCCGACCGTCTGCTCGGGAATCTCCTGCATCTCCGGCGTGAAGGAGCCGACGGCGTTGATGTGGACGCCTGGCTTAAGGTCAGCGTCGGCGAAGACGGGCGTCTGGGAAGTGGTGGCGGTGCATAAGACATCGGCCTCACGGACGGCCTCCGCCGGGGAGGAGGCGACCCTGAGGTCAGCGGGGACCCTCCCCTGTCCTCCCATCTCCTGCGCGTACCTCTCCGCCGCCTGGGGGTTGACGTCGTAGACCCAGGCTCTCTCGATATCGCGCACCTCGCAGACCGCCAACAGTTGGGTGCGCCCCTGGGCTCCCGCCCCGAAGATGGCCGCCACTTTGGCATCCTGTCTGGCCAGAAGCTCAGTGGCCGCCCCCGAGGCCGCGCCCGTGCGCAGCGCGGTGAGATAGGTCCCGTCCATCACCGCCACCGGCCGCCCGGTAGCGGCCTCCACCACGACCACCAGGGCGAAGATGGTCGGCAATCCTATCTCCAGGTTGCGGGGGAAGACCGAGACGATCTTGACCCCCAGGTCGTCGCTTTCCGAGAGGTAGGCGGGCATGAAGAGAGTCACCCCCTCGTGTCTCTCCACTGGTAGTTGGGTGCGCAGGGGCACCACCGCCTTCCCCGCCGAGAGCTGGGCGAAGGCCCCCTTCACGATCTCGATGGCCTTCCGCATGGGGACGGCTCGCTGGACATCCTGCTTCGAGAGAACTCGTAGCTTCATAATTCCTCCCCATCCTCCAGTTAAAAGGCGGGGGCGATTTCGCCCCCGCCACTTTCTCCTCCTCATTCCTCACGCGCTCGTCGCGTATCAACTCACTCAATTTCCTCAATCGCCAGCTCAAAAGGAATAGCTTCATCTCCCGATGCTTTTGCTGCGTCGTAGGCCCGAATCGCCTCTAATTCTTCCAGCTCCTCGAGGATTCTCCGATAACCGCGAATATGGAGTAGAACGTCAACTTGGTTGCCCTGCTCGTCCACAACATATCGCTCTCGAATTGCAGCCGCCATCTTTCTCACTCCTCCCCTAGATACGCTCTCCTCACCCGCTCGTCGCGTATCAGCTCCTCCGCCGAACCCGAGAGGATGGTGCGGCCCGTCTCCAGCACGTAGCCCTTGTCGGCCAGCCTGAGGGCGGCGCGGGCATTTTGCTCCACCAAAAGTATGGTCACCCCTCCCTGATTGATTTCCTCGATGGTTTGAAAGATGGCCTTGACCAGCATGGGAGCCAGGCCCAAAGAGGGCTCATCCAGCATCAAGAGCCTCGGCCTGGCCATCAGGGCCCGCCCGATGGAGAGCATCTGCTGCTCTCCGCCGGAGAGGGTCCCGGCGACCTGGTTCTTCCGCTCCTCCAGGCGGGGGAAAAGCTGGAAGACCCTCCTCCGGTTCTCCTCGATGGCCTCCCTATCGCTACCCAGGCTATAGGCCCCCATGTTCAGGTTCTCTTGCACCGTCAAAGTGGTAAAGACCTTTCGCCCTTCAGGAGCCTGGGAGATGCCCATGTTCACAACTCGGTGAGCGGGCACGCCGTTAAGCACCTGGCCATCGAAGACAACTCGCCCCTCGCGGGGACTCAGCAATCCTGAGACGGTCCGGAGGGTAGTGGTCTTGCCCGCCCCATTGGCCCCAATAAGGGTGACGATTTCGCCTTCCTCGACCTCTAGAGAGATGCCCTTCAGGGCATGCACGTGTCCATAATATGAGTGAAGGTTTTCGATCTCTAACAGAGCCATCTTCTATTCTTCCTTGCCTAGATAGGCCTCGACAACCCGCGGATTGCCCCGCACCTCGGCTGGCGTTCCCTCAGCGATCTTTTTCCCATTATCCAGAACGATGATCCTATCCGAGATGCCCATCACCACCTTCATGTCGTGTTCGATGAGAAAGATGGTGATCCCCGAACCACGCACCTGGCTGATCAACTGCATCAGCTCATTGGTTTCCTGCTCATTCAGGCCAGCGGCCGGCTCGTCCAGGACGAGAAGTTGGGGGTCAATGGCCAGCGCCCGAGCGATCTCCAGACGGCGCTGGTCGCCATAGGGCAAGTTCTTGGCCAGCTCCGCTCGCTGCTCGTACAGCTTCATGAACCGCAGGTGGCGTTCCGCTTCCTCGCGAATACGCTGCTCTTCAAGTTGCTGGCTCTGGGGCTGCAATATGGCCGCTAGCCAGCCGGCCCTGGTGCGGCAGTGCCGCCCCGCCATGACGTTCTCCATGACCGTCAGGTTGCGGAACAGCCGGATGGTCTGGAAGGTCCGCCCAATGCCTTGCTCGGTAATCAAATGGGGCCTGAGGCCCAACAGGTTCTGGCCATTCAGACGGATTTCCCCTTCGTCCGGCGGGTAGATCCCGCTGATAAGATTGAAGACCGTCGTCTTCCCCGCCCCGTTAGGCCCGATCATGCCTAGTATTTCGCCATCATTGACCTCGAAATCCAAACGGTCAACCGCTGTCAAACCGCCGAATCTCTTGGTCAGGTTGCGCACTTCTAACAAAGCCATGTCTTACCTCGATTGTTGGAGGTTGGAGGTTGGAAGTTGGAACGCTACTCGCTACCAACTGCCTCTTTGGCCAGCTCCAACTGGCGGCGGAAGCGCTGGCTGGGCCAGAGGCCCTCAGGGCGAAAGACCATCATGATTACCATTGCCGCCCCGAAAAGGAGCATTCGCCACTGCTGGATGTTTAACAGAACCTCGCGTAGGATCTCCGGCAAGACGACCATGCCCACGGTGCCCACCAGCACACCAGGGATAGAGCCCGTGCCGCCCAGCACCACGATACAGAACATGATCACCGACTCCCAGAAGCTGAAGCTCTCCGGGGCGATGACCGTCACCCAACTGGCGTAGAGGTTGCCCGCCACCCCTGCCCAGGCAGCGCCGATGGCGAAGGCCAGAAGCTTCACGCGTACGGTGTCAATTCCCATGGTCTCAGCAGCCAACTCATCCTCGCGCACACAGGTCCAGGCCCGTCCGAGGCGCGAGTTCTCCAGCCGCCGCATGGCGAAGACGGTGAAGACAACGAAAGCCAGAAACAGGTAGTAGTAGTGCCATTGCTGGCGGAAGGTGAAGCCGAGGATAGCGGGTCGGTTGATACCGAAGATACCGTTGGGCCCTCCCGTGATCACCAGACCGGTCAGCTTCTCCTCCAGAAATTGAAGGCCAGGGATCTTGGACAGAAACACCAGGCTGCTGGCATCGTTGCGCAGGGCAATGCGCACGATCTCCCCAAAGCCAATGGTCACGATACAGAGGTAGTCGCCTCGCAGGTGCAATATCGGCCGGCTGATCAGAATGGCGAAAACGGCCGACAACAAGCCAGCGACAGGCAATAGCCAGAAGGTCGGGATGTCATAGCGGCTGCTAAGGATAGCTGTTGTGTAAGCTCCCACCGCATAGAAAGCAGCGTGACCGAGCTGAAACAGCCCAGCGTAGCCCAAAATGATGTTAAGGCTTAAACCCAGCAGGGCGTACACAAAGAAGAAGTTGACCACCTGGATCCAGCGGACGCTCCGAACAATCCACGGAAACAAGACGACCAGAGCAGCCAGTATCGAGTACAAATAGCGTTCATCCAGTTTTCGCAAGCGGCCGATCAAGTCTTTCAAGGAACTCTCTCCCATCACAACTTCTCTGCTACTCGTTCTCCGAGGAGCCCCCTAGGCTTGAAGATAAGTATCAACACCAGTACGAAAAAGGCAATGGCGTTTTTCCAGGCATCGGACACGAAACCAGTGGCCAGCGCCTCGATCAGCCCCAGGATCAATCCCCCGATCATAGCTCCTGGGATGTTGCCGATACCTCCCAGGATGGCGGCCGTGAACGCTTTCAGGCCATACGACCACCCCAGAGTGAAGTAAATCCGCCCATAGTAGAGGCCGACCATCATCCCGCCCGCTCCCCCCAGGGCTGGCCCGATGAGGAAGACCAACATGATGATGCGGTACACATCAATCCCCATCAAGCTGGCAGTGTCATGATCCAGCGCCACGGCGCGCATGGCTGTGCCCACCCTGGTGTACTGAACGAAGAAGTACAAGCCAGCCATCAGGAGAGCGGCGATGACCAACATCACTACCTGAATCAAGGAGATTCTCGCTCCGCCGATCTCCCAAATAATATCCGGGACGATAACCTTGAACTCCTCAGGATACGTCCTATACCTGGCACCGTAGAGGAGCATCACCCCGTTCTGAAGAAAGATCGAAGCTCCTAAGGCGGAGACGATGGAAGGCAGACGCCCGGCCTGATAGAGAGGGCGATAGGCAACCCGTTCCAGCACGATCCCTATTCCCGCTACCAGGGCCATGACGATCAGGAAGATCAATAAGAGGAGTAGCAAGCTGGCCGGGGCGCCGAGATTGACCACCACCCCCATCAAAGTAACGAGGCCCAGATAAGCGCCCAGCATGAAGAGATCGCCGTGGGCGAAGTTGATCAACTTGAGCACGCCGTAGACCATAGTATAGCCCAAGGCGATCAGGGCGTAGAAAGACCCAATGGTCAAACCATTTATCAATTGCTGCACAAGTTGTCCCATACGCTCTTGCTCACCTTAAGTCGTGATGCTTAGTGGATCCAATTCCGCTCGGCCTGGATCGCCAGATCCAGGCCAAAAGCGGGGATTTGGCAATCCCCTCAGAGCAATTCTGGATCCACTGATGCTCATGTACCGCCGCAAGCTGACAATCAGAGAGGGAGTTCGAAGGGTCTCCCCTCGAACTCCCTCCCTCGCTTTGCCAGGTCTACTTGACCAGCTCGAACTCACCAGCATCGCTGATGATGTAGGCTTCGTGGACCGTGCCCAACCGGTCGCCTTTCTCATCGAAGCCGATGATGTTGCCTGTCACACCGGGGTAGTCTTTGAACTCGTCGTGCAGGTACTCGGCCATCTTCGCCGAGTCGGTGGAGTTGGTCTCTTCCATGGCCTTGACGATGACCCCCAGAGCGTCCCCAGCCATGACCCACCAGACGCTGGCGGGTGGCTCGCCGTACTTGGAGACGAAGTCACTGTAGAACTTCGTGGCCACATCGCCGGGGATGTCCTTGGGCAGCGGCTCGGTGGTGATGTAGCATCCCTTAGCCGCATCCAGCCCGGAGATCTCGATCATCTCTGGGTTGTTGCAGGCATTGCCCATCGCCCACTGGAAAGTGGTCCCCAGCTCCTTGGACTGCTTGAGCAATAGCCCTCCCTGTGGGTGATAGCCGGTGAAGTAGACAACGTCGGGCCCCAGGCCATCAATCTTAGTCAGGATGGGCTTGAAGTCCGTGTCCTCAGGGTTAATGGCATCGAAGATGACCACTTCCAACCCAGCCTCCTCCGAGTAGCGCTTGGCATGCTCAGCCAACCCCTGGGCGTAGGTCGAGTTGTCGTGGATGATGCCGACCTTGCTGGCCCGCAGGTTATCCTTCATGAAGTTGGCAGCGAAAAGGGCCTGGCGGTCGTCCAAGAAGCAGACGCGGAAGAAGCGCTGGAAGCCCTTCTGCGATAGCCGGGTGGCTGTTGAGGACGGGGTGATCTGCAAGAGGCCGGCCTCGTTGTAGATCACCGAAGCGGGCTCGGTGCAGGTGGAGCTGTAGCTGCCGGCCACGGCCTTGACCCCGGCCGACACCAACTGATTGGCACACTTGGACGACTCGTCGGGCTTGCCCACGTCGTCGCACGGGACGATCTCAATCGTGCGGCCGCCCAAGATGCCGCCGGCCTCATTGATCTGCTCTACCACCAGATCAACGACCTTGACGAAGCCCTCCCCCTCGTAGGCGTACTCGCCGGTGATAGGGGCCTGCAGACCGATCTTGATGGGCTCCTTGGCTGCGGGCTTGCAGCCAACTGCTAGGGATAGCACCAGAAAAAGGGTGATCGGGACCAACAGTTTCTTAGACATGACTTTGCTCCTCCTTTGTTTTTGAGCCGACTCCTGTCCTGCGGAGTCAGCTTTTGCCTCCCTGTTACCCAGTGGTCGAGGGAGGTCAATTCGATGTAGCTGATCACGATATTCTTTTGGCGTTCGCATCCCTCCTTTCATGGATTCAGACGCTATGCTGGGGTTGGAAAAAGCGTCACCACAATTCACGCGGATTTCATCAGGCTAATTCCATTCTAGCACAGAATTGCCCACAAGTCAAAACACCTACCCTCAAATCACCATCTTCTCTTCTGAGACCACCACCTCGCCCCTGGCGAACCGCTGGTAGCTGAAGGGGTTATCCTCGTCGGACATCTGGCCGGTGATCATGGCCACCACGTAGCGGCTCCCCTCAGGGGCGGCCATGATGCCGTGGCCGCTGTAGCCCAGGTTGAAGAAAAGGCCCTCGACGTCGGGAGAGGGGCCGAGGATGGGCTTCGAGTCGGGGGTACAGGTGTACTGGCCAGCGCTAAGGAAGACGCTGTCGCGGGTGAGCCGCCCCACTACCTCCTCCCAGAAAGGCGCCAGCTTCGATACCTCCTCAATGACCAGGGCCGGGAAGGCCCAGTCGGTGGGCACTTTCTCCAGAGGTTCGCTGCGCTCCTCGGGGAGGGCCCAACCAATAGCACCTCCTCCCACCTCGGGCCGCCAATAGGCTCCCGAGGGGAGGGAGATGGTCATGGGGGCATCTTGGGGGATCACAGGGTCCTGGCCAATGATCACTTTCTGACGTCGCAGGATGCTCAGGGGCAACTCCACACCAGCCAACGCAGCTACCTGACCAGAGAAGGGGCCGGCGGCAATGACCACCGTCCGGGTAGAGATGTAGCCACGGTTGGTCTCCACACCCTCTACACCCCGGCTGCCAAGCTTGACTCCTGTGGCCTTGGTGCGCAAGAGGAATAGGGCTTCACTGCCTTTGGCAAACCCGTGGGTTAGTTCGTGGGCTGAGAGCCAGCCATCGCCGGCTCGGTAGGTGGCCGCAGTTACTTCGGGGGAGGCCCAGGGGAAACGGCGCCGCACCTCATCGCCGCTCAGAAACTGCACGTCGTTCAGGCCGATGCTCTGTTGGTGCTCGACCTGAGCGCGGAGGGTCTGCGGACCTTCGGAAGCGTCGGTGTAGAAGAGATAGCCTTGCTGGTGCAAGCCGATGTCATAGCCCGGTACGCCAATCACCTCAGGGAAGTTCTCGAAGACCTCGATAGAAGTCTTCATCATGGCCACATTCTCCGGCTCGCTAAACTGAGCCCGGAAACACTCCTCTGAGGCCACGGTGGTGAGAGTGCCCAGGCCATCCCGCATCTCCAACACCACCGTCTCCAAGCCAGCTCTGGAGGCATGGAAAGCGGTGGTTGTCCCCAGGATGCCTCCGCCGATGATGACCAAATCGGCTTGCCCGGGGAATTCGCTCGCGACTGGAACGATGATCTTACCCATTCATTTCCTCCTAACGCCATTGTTACGAGGGCCCTTTTCGAGCTTGTGCCACTCTGTACAAGAATTATGCCACAACTTGTGCAATTAGTCAACTAAACAACGCGCCTTTCTCCCATCAACCCCTCGGCCTTAAATCTCTCCAACCGGAAGGGGCTGAGATCGAAGTGGGTCTCGCCACTGGTGATGAGATCGGCCAGTATCCGACCCACAGCCGGCGATTGCATGAAGCCGTGACCGCTGAAGCCTACGGCACAGTAGAAGCCTTCTACATCGCCGATGTCCTGGCCGATTATAGGGTTGTCGTCAGGGGTGACGGCGTAGAGGCCGGCCCAGCCGCGCATGAAGCCCGCTCGATCGAGGACTGGCGCACGGTGCGCGGCCTTTTCGGCCACCTTGACCAGGAACTCCAGATCGAAGTTAGTGTTGAAGCTGGGAGGCTCCTCTTGGTCGGTCATGCCGATCAGTACACTTGCGCCCTCCCGCCGGAAGTAGAAACTGGGGGCAAAGTCAATGATCATGGGGATCTGCCTCGGCAGCTCATCGAAGGGCGCAGTAACGAAGACCTGGCGTCGGTAGGGCAGGACAGGCAACTCCAAGCCGGCCATGCGTCCCACCTGGGCCGCCCAGGGCCCGGCGACGTTGACCGCCACAGGGGTCACAATCTCCCCCTTGTCGGTCACCACCGCCTTCACCTTCCCCTCGCTCACCTTTATGTCGAGGGCTTCCGTCTCCTCGCAAATCCTCACCCCTAGACGCCTGGCCTGCCTGGCGAAGCCCATGGCCACGCTGTAGGGATCGGCGTAACCGTCGCGAGGGCAGAACGTGCCCCCCACGACATCGTCCAGGTAGAGATAGGGGGCCATATCGCGGATCCCCTCTGGCGACAGCAGGCGTACCGGCACGCCTGTGCGCTGTTGTACCGCCACGTTGGCCTGGAATTCGGCCCAGTCCTTGGGTCTTGTGGCCAGGAATAGGTAGCCATGCTGGCGGAAATCTATCTGCGTCTCGAACTCCTCTGCAAAGCGTTCAAACGTCCGGAGGCTCTCCATTGAGATGCGGATGTTGGCCCTGAGGGAGAACTGCAGTCGGATTCCACCGGCTGACAGGCCTGTGGAACCAGAGGCCAGTTGATCCCTCTCCACGAGCACGACGTCCTTACAACCCAGTTTGGCCAGGTGATAGGCGGTACTGGTCCCCATGACCCCACCGCCGATGATCACCACATCTGCCTTCTCAATCATTTCCTCTTCAACCTTGATCGCGCCTACCTGTTCGGTTACCCGGCACCCCCATGTGGGTCTTGGGAGTCGCCTTCAAGCAGCGTAAACTCCCAGGCGCACCAGTACTCATCGGGGTGCGGATCGGGCGGGCAGGCGATGCAGCGGGTGTGGAAGCGAGGGTCAATGGTGCGAGCGAAGCCGGCATATTCCACCAGGCCCACCGGTTTACAGGGGAAATCCGGGCGACCATCCCGCTGGCGCGCCGCCTGAACCCGGCACTCGTTCATGCGAAAGATAATGGTGCGCTCATCCACATCGAGAATCTCCTGCACGTTCAGGTAAGCGTAGAGACGGTACTGTAGAGCTTCCTTCAGAGCGGGGATCCCGCCCCCGGGTTCGATTCCTCTATGCCGCATGATGCGTTTGGCCTCGACGACAGTGAACTTCTCCCAGGCTTTAGCGTCCAATTCTATAGCCGTCTCCATGCCGAAAGCCCCTTCGGCAGCCAAAAACCAAAGCCCGTCGTGAGCCAGCCAATTCTTGGCCGCATTCTCCAGCAGGCCGATCAGTTCTTCCTTGGACAACTGAAGCAGCAGATCACGGTTAGTCATGGGGCTCCCTCTTTCTAGTCTGCTTGACCGTTCACAGAGGATAGAGCATGATTCAAGCAGTGCAGAGTACCAGATGCCGTTCGTGAGGACATTCGACTATGCAAGCGATAGACTACAAACAACGGCTGCTAGCCGAAATTGATGATCTTCCCCCAGATGAACTGGAGAGGATCTACAAGATGGTAGTTTTGATCCGCGATGAGTTCATTGACATGTCAGGTGAAGAACGCTATTACACTGAATCGTGGATAAAAGCAGAACGTGAGGCTACGGAAGCCTACAGGCGAGGTGGATTCAAGGCATACGGCAGCGTGGACGAGATGATGGATGACATTGAAAATCAGATTAACTCTCCAAGAGTTTGAGGATCGCATCTGTCCGGCATCACGCTGGCGGAAAGTACGCCAGTGTTTTTGTTTTCCCGCCTATCTCATCCGCCCAGCTTCCCCAGCAGGATGTTTACCACCTCAAAAGCGTCCCGCATCACGAGTTCCCGCTCGTCCCGGTCGGTGATCTCCATGAAGTCCGCAACGGCAGTGGGACCTGCGCCGTCTACGCGACTGAAACGTTTTCGGATCCCCACCAGGGCTTCCTGCACCACGCGGTTACGGCCCAGGGCAGCCACCTCCTCAGCCAGGCTGGTTGGACCACCCTTGTAGTGCTTGCTCAGCAGATACAGGTCGTAGGCGTCCTTCTCCTGAAGCCGCTGTGCCAGAGTAATACCTTTCATCACCAGACAGGCAGCCGCGTTTGCGACTTTCAGGGTTACGTCAACCACCGCTCGATTGGGAAGACAGGCTTCCAGTGTCTCTACCTCGAAGTGATCGAAGACCAGATCGGCCCCTCTCACCTTTCGCGCCAGGAGGTCCTGCACAACTTGGTGCCTGCGACTTTTTCCCGTACCACCATACTCAGGAGCCAAGAAGTCCACCTGAACCTCGACTGTCATGTCCTCAACCGTTTCGACGGTGCGCAGGTAGCTGAAGGGGATCGGACGCCCCAAACGGTCGCGGCGCTGCCGGTAGCCTCGCTTCTGCAGGATGTCTAGAATCGTCTGGTAGGCCACCTCGGGAATGCGGCTGGCATCCAAGGCCAGGTCAACATCCAGTGACCCAACATGGCCCGGATCGGTGCGGCTGTGACGTTCGAGCAAGAAATAGGGCACCCAACCGCCAATCAGCACCATGTATTCATTGTAGGCCGCCAACGCCGTCCACAGCTCGGCCATCACTGCTCGGCAGGCTTCCACGGGATCGGCTGGATAGTCGCTTTTCGTAGGCATAGGTTCTCCTATCGCTAAAAGCCGATGACCTGCTCGCGCAGAAACTCGGCCTGTTCCCGACCACGGCCTTTGTAGCTGTAGAGGTCCAGGTAAAGCTGGATGTTGCTGACCACCCGCCTGTCGTGCACCTGCTGTGCCCCGTAGAAGACTCCGACATCGTAGGGTCTGAGGACGAGCACGTTGGCTCCCGACGGGACTGGCTTGAGACCCAGCCGCTCTTGCAGGGCTGCCGGGTCGTCGGTGAAATAGAAGGCAATCTGACGATAGCGGGTGAAAGGGGCGACGAGGTTGGCTCCGGAGAAGAGGGTGAAGGCGTAGTTGGTTCCCTGTTCCCGGCAGTAATCGGCTATCGCCCGTTCCAAGTCTGCCACCTCGCCCAGGCCGTACAGCTCAGTGATAGGGCTGCGGCGGTAGGTATATTCGTCCCGCCAGCGGTCAAGCAGGTCGGTCGGGGCGACCAGGCGCAGGCCACCCGTCTGACCGCGTTCAGCCCATTCCTGCTCGTCCAAGCGGCGGGCGATCTCGCTGGCGTATCCTAAACTGATGCCGACCTGGGCTGCCAACTCGCGCAGCGTCCACATCCGATGGGGATCAGTCAGCAAAGCGCGCAATACCCGCTCGGAACGGCCCTGGAAGAGGCGCTTTAGAGGCCGGGGGACCTTGTAGCGATTGGGCCTACCCTCGATCTCGAAATAGACGTCGCCCAAGTTCAAACAGGCGTTGCCTGACAGATCCAAGAAGCCGATGCCGGTCTCTTTGCAAACCTGCCGTCCCCGGTCTGACACATATGGGGCAACCACCACCGGATGGCCCGTTGCGCCTGCGGTGAGGTATTGTTGGAGTTGATAGGCGGCCTCGCGCAGGATACGTGGTTCTCCGCGGGCCTTCACCTCGCACAGCAGGTGTTTCTCGGCCCGGCTTTGCCCGACCGCTACCCGCAGTTGCAGGTCGGCAGGCGGGCCCGTCTGCCAGTCCAGAAGTGTGAGAGACGAGAACAACGAACTGAACTGCTGCTGGAGAAGATCAACAACGTCTTGTTCTCTCATAGATGTTCACCAAAATGGCTATGTTCACGATTCGGTGAACATAGTATACTTCATGAACGGGGATTTGTCAACTGGCTTGCTCTCAGGGTCGGTGATGCCGTGGTTCGGAGATAAGGAGTGGCAAACAAGCAAATCAGCGAACGATGCCCTTCGCCATTCGCTGATTTGTGGATAACATCGGCATCGGTGTACAGGGCTACGAAGAGTCGCTCGGCCATAGCCGCTCCAGGGCTGCCTGGTTTTCAGCTCCCCTCTGAACGTTCTCGTTCAACCCAATTCTACCACAACTCTCCGCGCCTGGCAACCGCTGGGGGCGCCGGGGCGAACAAGTCACCGGCGAGAGTGTGGTCGTAGGCCCGGCCGTTGCCTGTGCTGAGTCAGCCGAAGCATAGGCCGTCTCAGCCTCCAGGTTGTTCTCCGTCTCCTCGAAGGACTTGAGGAACAGCAGCCACGAGAGTTGCTCCATGTAGTCCATGGTGGTCAACCCTTCGCGGCGCATGATACCGCAGGCGTTGGTGCGTGCCTCCTATGTGAAAAGCGTCCTTATCTTCTTGCCCCCCCACCTCCGTGATGGCCCTTGCAGGGGCGAATCTGGATTAGCGCGATCTTCTCTGCTTCAAGCAAGCCTTCAGTGTCCTCAGCCGCTTCAGTGCTTCAGTGTTCACAACTCCCCCCGAAACGCCCTCTCCAACACCGTCCGGCTCCGCCACTTCAGTTCCACCGCCGACTCTACCTGCAGACAGCTTAGCCTTGTCCGATGGGCTCCCGATACATCTTCAGCAAGGGATCAATGATCCTTTCAGCGATTGCTTCCGAATCTGGCAGATCCGCCAGCTTGACGCCCTTCCCACGTATCGCAAGGCTGATGTAGCTAGCCTGGTACTCTTGGCTTACGGTTTCCCGACCGGACCATGCTGGACCCACTACTGCCTGATACATGATGCGCTTGACAACGTCTTCGAACTTTTTCGGCCAAGCATCCGCTCTGTCTGCGGGCTTTTCTACCTTAGAAAAGACGCCAAAGCGAACCTCGGGATGTTCGAGGCCACGCTCTCGCAATACGATCTTGACAAAGCCAATCGGTGGGACATTCCGGTCGAGCGGGGTATTCTTGACTCTACCCTCAAAGTGGCGAAAGCAAACTGCATAATAGTCCGCTATCGTCGCCTGGGGGCGTTCGAGACTCATAGATAGTGGTTTCACTGTGAAGCCATAGCCGCCGGGCCGCAGGAACTGGAGTCCTTCGGGCGCTTCGGCCAGTTGTGTTTCCACGTCCTTGACGAGCGCAAGGGCTTGCCCGTGAAGAGCCTCCATGAATTCGTAGGCCAGCTTGACCTGTTTTGCCAGACGATCAGCGTCTATGTACATATTAGCCTCCATGTCTAATGAAACGGATGCCACAGCGAGGTACTCAATGAGCTTGGTTGGAACCACCCCAAGCGGGTGACAGGATCGTATTTAGAAGATGGCACATCCAGATGCCAGGCCAACGGATGGAGCAGTGTCGTGTCCAGGCGAAGCAATTGATCCCAGCCAGCAGCTAGAGAGGGTGCTGTGCGGTAACGATAGACAACAGGCAAGGACCACACTTCATCTGGGATGCCAACTCTCTCCCATCGAGTCAGCGCACTGGCTATGGGGCGACTGTCGTAAGGCTTCAATCCCCGCATTTCGAGCAATTGGCAGACATCCTCCAGAAGTCGACGAGTGCTGTCGGAAATACCATGGTCGCCACAGCATTTCGACAAGATGCTATATAACTCTTGCCAGTTTGTCCAACGCAAAGAGGCTGGTACGGCAGTGATCATCTCTGCCAGCACGTCACCGAGGCCAGCAGAAGCCGCAGTGAGCGCGGTCTGCACGCCATTCACCAAGTCGAGGCCCGCTGGACTGGGTTCCAGCGTGTGGCCTGTGACCACAAGTAGTCTGAATTTGCGCCCTTCTTCTTGCGCTAACCGGTAGCCAACCGCGAACTCACGTCCGAGCTGATCATAGGTCTTGTCCAGCGCGGAGCGGTATTTGCCCTCTATCAGTACAAGCCAGTCCTTTGCCTTTATCATTACATCAGGTTCTGTGTCACCTCGGTTGGCTGGTTCTACCTCCCCCTCACCCGTTGCAGCAGCGCTACCGAATCCTGGGGGGGTAGGGTAGCGAGGCCATAGCTCAAGCTGAAGCAAACCCTGTGGCAAGGGGATTGCAGCGAACTCGGCCAAGAACGCGCAAGCAATCTTATCAGGCAAGTACTTCAACAGCCCAAAGACGCTTGATGTTAGAACGTCTTCCATCCCCTCGAACTCACTGGGTACCTTCCGGTGCAACTGGGCAAGTAACATTGGTTACAATTCCCCTCGAAACACCATCTCCAGCACTGCCCCTGTCATCGCCTCGATCTCCTGCTGCGTCTCTTCTTGGTAGCGGCGGACAGCTTCGACTTTGGCCTGCATGGCGTCGAGGTATTCGACGATGCGGCGCTGTTCGTCGAGAGGGGGCAATGGAACAGGAAGCTCCACAAGTGTGGATTTGGAGATTTGCTTGAACGTCGAGCCCGTACCTCGTGCGTTCAGCTCAGCGTGCTGGGAACGCAGGTAGTGGAACAGAAATCCTGGTTCAATGCCTTGCTTTGGTGTCAATCCTGCAACACCACGCCCAAGACAGTATTCCTTATCAGCCCAATTCAAGTCGCCAATCGTGGCCCTGACGCAGATTATGATGTCTCCAGGTCGTGAAGTTTTGGATGGCTGCGAAGTCCATTTCGATGCGGACGGATAGACTTCACCCAGATCAGATGCTCCACCAACAAGCGGCAGTCCGATACCCTCTTGGTTGTAACTGCTTCCAGGTGGCGATTGTCCCATATTGATGTCAGCCACCTCGGAAAGCCACCTCGTTTCCCACCCCCGCGCCTCTGCCTCCCCAAACACCTCCGCCAGCGCAGACGGCAGGATGGCGGCGACTTCCTCTGCAGCCTCGGCGCGCAGGCGGCGGGCGGCGTCAATGCGCTCGGTCAGCTCCTCGATGCAGGCCACGATGCGGCGCTGTTCGTCGAGAGGGGGAAGGGGGATTGGTTGTAATTTGTACTCACGGATGCGCAGATTTCGCAGGCCAGAAGTAGTGGTATGCATCCGGTCAATTGCATCTCTAGCTTGTGGAGAGCGTAGATAGAAAAAGAGGTACTTAGGTAGAATTGCAGCGCGGTTGGGTCTCAAACGCTGTGTAAAGTTCGAGAATAGAAATATCCCATCGGCCGGCTCCAAATCAAACAGAGCGCATTTGCCAATGAGATGAGCACTACCACTCGACCTAGTCACGATAATGTCGCCGTTAGCCAGCCTGTATCTATGAACATCTCGCTGTGTGACTTTGCGGTAAGCAACATCAACGCTCAGGTCAAGTTTCCAATCCTGAATGTTGTTTGAGCGCAACACGGGGTAGCCTGTTTTGGGGTTTGCTTCGCCTTCACCCCAAGTTCCGCTGTCGCAAATCTCAAGGATGTCAATCAGCCGACGTTCATCCCACTCCATTCTCGCCTCCAGTCAGCGCCTCGCACACGTAGTCCTCAACCGCTTTCGCGGGGGAGAGGTGGCGGATGTTATCTGGATTATCGCGGTCCAAGGCCCAATTGTCTTGGTTCAGACGGATATAGCGGCGGATGGCCCGCAATTCATGCTCGTTGCGGATGATGTCTTCGTAATAATTCCGTTGCCAGAATTTCGCTTGACGCGTTGGATCATCGGCCTGGACCCAATCCAGATACACCGTGAACACCAGCGATTGAAACCCCCCCTACCACATCGCCCAGCGTTGGTTTAGGATTTACGGCCTCCGGCTCGGGGATGGTCCATTCGGTATTTTGGGCGACCGCGAGGGTCGCCCCTACACCATCCCCACCCATTTCGGTATCGGTATTGCGGGCAACCGCGAGGGTTACCCGTACCCCAACACCCCGCGTTTCGCCATCGGTAGGGGCAGGGCTCGCCCCTGCCCTTCGGGATGCAACCACATCTTGGACACCCGCATTTTGGGCGACCGCGGCGGTCGCCGCCGCATCGGGCGGGTGAATCCAAAGGATGAAATGGACGTGGTTGGGCATAACGACGAATTCATCCAACGCGATGGTGGGAAACCACCCCGGTAGCGCATACCAAACGTCGGTGATGATTCCGGTCACGACGGGATTGTCCAACACGCACTGGCGCTCTCGGGTGCAAACGGTGACGAAATACGCCCCCAGCAAACCGTAATCGTACCCTTTCAACCGAATGGACCGGCGATGGTGCTTCTGCGAATCATATGGCACCACTATCACCCCCCAACAACTCCTGTAACTCCCCCAGCAGTTCCGTCAGCCGCTCTTCTTTGGTCAGCACGCTGGCAACCAGCTCTTCAGGGGAACGGCGCTCGGCGGCCTCGGCGTGCCTGGGGTTGCGGGCCGTCAGGTCGTAGTCGTTGGCCGCGATCTCCTCAACAGGCACGATCCAGCTCCAGTCGCTCTCGGCCCGTACCCGCCACTTCTCCAGCATGTCGGGGATGTCATTCTCGGGGATGGGGCGGCGGGTCTGGGTCAGGGAGAAGCCATCGTGACGCACCTCGTAATACCAGACATCCTGAGTGGGGCCGGGGCGGCCGAAGAAAAGGACGTTGGTCTTGACGCCGGAGTAGGGCAGGAAGACGCCGGGCGGCATGGAGACGACGGTGTGCAGGTTGAACTCCTCCAGCAGCTCCTTGCGCACCGAGGCGAAGGCCCCACCGCGAAAGAGCATCCCCTCCGGCACGACCACCCCGGCGCGACTGCTGGGCTTCCGCTTCAAGCTCTTCATGATGTGCTGCAGGAAGAGCATCTCCGTGGCCTGGCCTTTGATGGGGAAGTTCTGCTGGATGGTCTCGTGCTCGCTTCCGCCGAAGGGCGGATTGGTCAGGATCACCTCGTAGCGCTCGGCCTTGGGGATGTTGCGCACGTTGCGGGCCAGGGTGTTGGTGCGCTCGATGTTGGGCACCTGGATGCCGTGCAAGATCAGGTTCATCAGGCCCAGCAGGTAAGTGCGGGCGCTCTTCTCCCGCCCGTAGAAGGTGCGCTTCTGGAGTGCTTCGTAGTCGGCGATGCTGCTTTCCTGTTCTCTCATGCGCCGATAGGCTTCGGCCAGGAAGCCGCCGGTGCCTGCAGCAGGGTCGTAGACCGTCTCGCCGATCTCGGGGTTCACCATCTCCACCATAAAGCGGATGATGTGGCGTGGGGTGTAGAACTCACCCTGGAAGCCGGCCTCGCTCCCCATCTGGGCCAGCAGCTCCTCGTAGATGAGGGAGAGGACGTGCACGTCCTCGGTGCTGTGGAAGTCAATTCCCTCAATGATGTTGATCACGTCGCGCAGGACGTAGCCGTTCTGCAGGCGGCTGCGGTAGATTTCGGCGAAGATGTTGGCGATCATCGCCCGCTCCGGCGTGCCGCTCAAGCTCCGCAGGCGGGGGAAGAGATCGTTGTTGATGAATTCTACCAGTGCATCGCCGGTCAAGCCCCTGTCCAGCCCCGCCCAGGCGCTCCAGCGGTAATCGCCAGCAAGGATGCGGTCATAGGCCCGGCCGTTATAAGCGGCCTCAGCCTCTAGGTTGTTCTCCGTCTCCTCGAAGGACTTGAGGAACAGCAGCCACGAGAGCTGCTCCATGTAGTCCATCGTAGTCAGCCCTTCGCGCCGCATGATGTCGCAGGCGTTGCCGATGGCGTTGCGCAGCTCTTCTCGGGTCATGTGGGTTTCCTATCCAGCGAACTCCCGAAAATTCAATTTCCAGGCTCATTCAACGAAATCCCGCTAGGACCTTCTGACTTGGCATCTCGAATACCTCGTGGCCCTCGATCTACGCTTCATTGCTTGCCGGCTACAGGCGCCTTCTTGAACGTGAATGTCACCCCGCCCGTTGCCCCCGCTTCACCCCCCGCGCCCAGCAATACCAGTTGCCCCTTAGCTGAAATCTTGGCCGAGACGGTGAACTCGGTGAACTAGAACTTACCCACCGATTCGAGGGCTTTGTCCAAAATGCCCTCAATCTGAGTCAGGAAGAGGTTGACATTCTCAGCCAACACATCTACCTTGAGTTCCTTGGGTGCGGCTTTGCGAGTTACCGCACTAGTGGTGGTGACCAGAATGGTGTCCATATCGCTCATGACTCTCCTCTCATCAGGGAGTCCGTCGGTGAATCTAGAAAAATCTTTTTCTGATTCTGCTGACCCATATCTAGGGGTTCATCGCTTGGATTTGCCCAGATGTGGGGGTAGGCAAATTCAGATGCCTAATTTGTTGGGTCATTGACGGACTCCCTGCTCATGTGTTGCAAGCGAATTGACGGCAGCGCATACATCGAATACAACAGCCCTGACGGGTTGTTGTACTTCTCCAAGAAGTACCGCCGCGTAGCCAACAAGCTCTCCCCCAACGGCTCTCCCGCCAGCAGGTGGGCATACAACTGCTCAGCGAAGTCGGCGGCGAAGGCCCCGTCCTCGATGATCCCCAGCTCCCCCATCGCCTCCCCCCGCTTGGGTCCATCAGAGGCGAGGGTGAGAAGCTGGGCGGCGCTGTGGATGAGAAGGCCGGTTTGGATCATGGGTTTCCTCTCATGCTATCCGATAGCATCCTCACCGTCAGAGCAGGGATGTCCCTTTGTAGCCTCCCTTATGCTGCCCGATGGCGTCCCCGCCGTCGGGGACGGGGCGAGGACGCCCCTTTGTAGCGGCGAGACATTTGTCAAATCGCCTTACATTGTGCCCCGGAATAAATACTCCGTGACTTTTTTCCCAAAGGCCTCTTCCTCTTCGAGGGAGGGCACCGGCAGGCGCAATTGCTTGTAGAGGGAGAAGCGATACAGGTCGAAGGTCGCCCGCAGCAGGGCGCCGTAGACTAAGGCGGCCATCACCATCCCCCGGCAGGCTAGAAAAGCCACCGCCAACCCCACCGGCACCGCCCACCAGGCCCAAACCGCCCACATCAAAAAGAGCATGCCCCAGCCGAAGAGACGAGCCGCCCCGTTGAGCCGCTCTCGGGCCGCCGTTATCTCCTTTTGCACTCCCTCCGGCAGGAGCAACCATAGCCGGGGCCAGCACACGGCGGCGCCCAAACCGTAGCGCACCCGAGGATACTCCTCGGCAGCCCGCAGGATGTTCCCCAGCGAGGTGGGCATCGCCCGGGCCCGGTCCACCGGGAAGTGGGCCAGTTCCATATCTAAGCGGGCGTACTCCTCCCGCTCCTGTGGGGACAGCCTTTCGGGATCTCTCTCGCGCTTTGCGCGCAGATCATTCCAGCGCTCCTCCTTTTGCTCCATCCCGGAAATCCACCGCTGGGCCAGGGCGAAGCGTGGCCTCTCCAAAGGCCGGGGCCAGTATCCCTCGGCCAGGCGAAGCACTTTGTCCTGGAACCATTCCATCAGCATCTCCGAGAAAGCCACCCCCAACAGCGCCCCCCCTAACAGGGCCACTTGTGTGGGCCAGGGGAGCGCCACCCACCACTGCGTGATTTCCTGCCAGCAGTGACGGTAGGCATAGGCCAGAAGCCCCCCGCCCCAGAAGGCGAGGGCCGGGCTCATCACCCGGGCCGCCCAGGCCCTGGCCAGCTCTTCCCCTATTTTCTCCCAGAAGCGAAGGAACATCGCCTCATTCCTCCTCTTCCCGCAGGGGTTCCAGTCGCACCTGGTGCTCGGGGCAGACGAGATCCCGCCCCTTCTGGCGAAGCCACCTGTAGTAACGACATTCTGGCACCGGACAGACCATCTTAGTTCCGGCGGGTTCCTCCCCTGGACCAAGCATGGGATAGAAGCGGGCTGTCACAAGAGCACCGGGCGTCTCAGGATGCAGGGCGATGATGTTGGTCATCAGGGTAGCCGTGACGCACTCGGGGGTCAGGTAGCAGGGGAAGTCGGACAGGCTCATCAGGGCCGCGAAGCGCTGGGTGATGGCGCAGGCCGGGTAGGTGTAGCGCTGCGGATTCATGATGACCTCGTGGTTGTCGATAGGGCTGAGGTCCACCTTGATGCCCTTGATCTTCGCGCCGCTGCCCTTGGGCACGATGTCCAGGATCTGCTCGCCGCGGAGCATGATGTCCACGAAGTCGGCGTTGTGCAGATCGTCTGCCTCACCACGCTTGGGGTTCATGGCCGCGTAGTTGTGGAAGCGCTTGGTCAGCAGGTCCACCACCATAGGCACGGTGAAGGAATCCAGCCACAGGATGTAGGCCGTCCCGCAGGCCGGTGCACCGGTGGCCACCGCCAGCACGTCGTACGCGCTCTTGTAGGCATCCTGCCTCAGCCCGCGCCGCAGGGTGTTCTCAAAGACGTCCAAGACGGCCTCGTAGATGCCGAAGACCATGTCGTCCTTGAACATATTGAAGGCGGACTGGGCGATGTGGTGGCCGATGTCACCCACGCAGTAGGCCGGCACAGTCACGATGTTGGCCGGATGCACACCAGCCTTCAGCGCCGCCAGGATGAAGGGCTTCATCTTCTCTTTGTACTGGGCCATGTACTTGGCTGTGTCGAAGGAGCTGTGGGGACCATGCCCGCCCAGGTTGTGGGTGGCCATCAGTTTGTTCTGCGCAGCCACCGGCTCGCGGTAGACAAACTGGAGCATATCCAGCTCAGCCTGCTCTGCCTCGGCTGCGGTCTTCCCTGCCTCCAGGGCCGCGCGGAAGGCCCCGCCCAGGCCGTAAGAGGTGTTCATGCCCCAGGACTTGGAGGAGAGGATGGTGCGCTTGTGGTCCTTGGGGATGTCCAGTTCCAACAGAACGCGGTTGACCAGGTTGGGCACAGAGCCGACGGACATGGCGAAGTCCACCACGCAGGTCAGGCCGTACATCCCGCCGTAGCGCCGCACCGCCTCGCGGCCGATGAGGGCCTTGTTCGCGCCGAGGGCGTCAATAAACTTATCCATAGACGCCTTAAACTCTGCATCCTCAGCGTAGAGAATCTCCAGGATGGGCGGCGTCTGGTAGTGCTCGACGAAGGGATCATCCTCGGGGCGGATGGTGTCCGTCAGGCCCATCAGGATGTTGTAGTGGGCGTTCACTGACTCCACGTGCAGGTCGAAAATCGCTTTTGACTGACCCTCGCCCGGCTTCATTCCGTTGACAGCGTCCACATAGGGCTTGCAGTCGGCGATCTTGAAGGGTCCACCCCTCTTCTTCTTGATGACGCCGTAAACCGACCTTGCTGCGGCCACTGACTCATTGATCATGTTCTGGTAAACAGACATTTTTTGAACCTCCTTCTTTTTTAACTCACCACAAGGGATGCTTACGCCTTTCCACGGCTGATTCTAGAACACCGCCTCCAGGATGGCGCAAGCAGGGTCGAATGCCTGGCTGGCGTCCACGATGTCGTTGTCGGTCATGTGATCCCAGGGCAGATCTCCAGGGCGGCAGCTAGTGGCCCTCTCTCCATGTACTGAAAAATGCATTCCTCAAGCGGCCGCATACAGCCTGGCCTGCAGTTCGTCCACGGTCTTCCTGAGATTCCTGGGCCCGTGGAACAACTCGGCGATAGCGGTGAAAGTGCCGTACTCGCTGAGGGGGCGCACACGGAAGATCTCGGGCTTGGCGATCTCCTCAATGCCCCAGACGCGGTACTTATCCACCAGCAATTCGACGATTTCCCTGGCCCTGCCCTTGAAGCGGCCCAGGAAGTCCTGATTGCGGTTGAGGAAGGCTTTGGCCCGCTCGTCGCGGCTGACCAGGGGCGCGTTGAAAGCCAGGTGGGCCAGCAGATCATAGGCATCGGCGTCAGGGGCTTCCAGCAGGCGGGCCAACAGCTCCGGGCTGACGTTCTGCGCCTCCAGATCACGGATCAGTGCTTCGCGCTTGTCTTTGTCAGCCCAGGCGGCTCGCAGTTCGGCCAGGGTGCGGCAACGGGCGGCGACCTCCTCCTGGCTGAGTTTGAGGTACTGGCCAGGCTTGAGGCGCTGGCCGGTGGCCGTGATCTCGATCTCGAAATACCGCTCCTCGACGATGGTCACCGTCAGCCCGCTGATGGTGATCTTCTTCATCCTCCCGCGCTCCTTGTCGGGTTGCCATTCGGGACCGGTTTCTTTGATGGCAGGCACGGTTTCGGAGACAGGCTCTACCTCTATGTCCGTCTCTTCGAGGAATGCCGGGAAGCCATCGAACTCAGGGTCTTCAAAGAGCTCGGTGCATCCCACGTAGTCGAAGATGCGGAAGGACAGTTTGCCCTTCTCCTCGCAGATACGGCTGCCCCGGCCCACGATCTGCTTGAAGGCGACCATGGAGTTGATGGGACGCAGGAAGACGATGTTCCGCACATTGGGAGCGTCCACCCCGGTGGTGAGAAGGTCCACGGTGGTCGCTACCACGGGCGTCAGCTTGTCGTTGTCCTGAAAGCGCTCCAGCATCTCACGCCCGAACTCGCCCTCGTCGGAGACAATGCGCACCGCATAGTCAACGATGCCCAGGTTGCTGCGCTCGTTGTTGATCCGCTTGGTGACCGCTGCGGCGTGCTCTTGATCTACGCAGAAGATCATCGTCTTGTTCATGGCACTGTCCACAGCATCCACCAGGCTCACCAGATGCCTGACAATGGTGTCGTTGCGGTCCGGGAGCCGGACCACGCGCTCGAAGTCTTTGGTGGTGAAAGTCTCGTGACCCAGAACCAGGCCCTCTTTGTCCAGGTTGGTCTGGACGCGGTGGATCTTGTAGATGGCCAAGTAACCGTCCTCGATGCCGTCAGCCAGACTATACTCATAGGCCGGTTCGCCGAAATACTGGTAGGTATCAATGTTGTCGTCGCGCTTGGGCGTCGCCGTCATGCCCAGTTGGACGGCGCCGGAGAAATGCTGCAAAATCTCGTTCCATGTGCCGAAGCCAGAGCGATGGCACTCGTCAATAATGATCAGGTGGAAGAAGTCAGGCGGATACTGCTGATAGAGCCGGTTGCCCTCCTCGCCGGCATACATGGCCTGGTAGATACTGAAGTAGATGTCGCGAGACTTGAGGGCGTGGCCGCTCTCGATGACGTCGCGGCCCTCGCCGAAGGGTTCGAACGTGTTGTAGGCCTGGTTGCGCAGCACGTTGCGGTCAGCCAGGTACAACACCCGCTTCATGTGGCCTGACTTGGCCAGCTTCCAGGCGATCTGAAAGGCCACGTAGGTCTTGCCCGTGCCGGTGGCCATGGTCAGAAGAACATGCTTTTGGCCACGAATGATCCGCTCAATGACCCGGTAGATCGCTTGCTCCTGGTAGTAGCGGGGACGCATCTTGTCAATGGGGCTGTAGTGGAAGGGGTAGAGAAGCGGGCTGACCGTCGGCAGGTAGGCTTCCTTGCCCAGAGACTCCCAGAGTTCTTTCGGGTGAGGGAAGCGACCGACAGTGCGCTGGATGCCGGTGGTGGAGTCGTACTCCTCGATCTGGCGGCCGTTACTGGAGTAAGCAAAGGGGATGTTGGCCCGCGCTGCGTACTCTTTTGCCTGCTGCATCCCGGCCAGGTGCGACTCGGACTCGGCTTTGGCCTCAAGAATGGCAATGGGATAGGTCCGGTAACGAAGCAAGTAGTCGGCCTTCCTGGGCTTCTCCCGCTTCTCCACATTGCCTTCGAGAACAACACGGCCGCCGGTTTCGGGAGTGAGGTAATATTCCCGCTGGATGGCGTCTTCCGTCCAGCCGGACAGATGCAGTTTGGGATCAATCAGTTTAGCGCGGGTATCGGCTTCGTTCAGCATGACCACCACTCCATAGCGTATACTTCCACTAGCGCGGCGTCGCAGCACTCATCGGCCAGGAATCTCCTAGGCGCTGCCCACCAGCGAAGACAATCTCCTCCTGAGCCAGATAGTCGGCGGCGAAGGCAGCAGCGGCATACACATCATCCGGCGTGAGGTGTGGATGGTCAGCCAGGATCTCGTCAATCGTCATCCCCCCGGCCAGCTTGCGCATGATGTGCTCCACCGTGATGCGCGTGCCTTTGATGACGGGTTTGCCAAACATGATCGTCGGGTTGATCTCAATGCCGTCATGGGTCATCGGTTGACTCTTTCAGCAAATGTGCTTCGACATCGGCCAGGAACTCCTCAAAGCGGGCAGGAGCACAAGGCACGTGTGCCGGTCCGGATCATCGAGTGGGTGCCTGTACCAGCCCATCCTGGCGTTGTCCACACCCTAGAGCCGGCACCCTCTTTCCACCAGCGCAAAAGCTGTCTTGTCAGTCGTCAGGTTATAGAAGACGTTGATGAACGTATGTGCAACCGTCAGATGCACCCGAACACTGAGAATGTCGGCGTCTACCACGCGCTCCTCAATATGGCTGACCAGGGGAGAACGGTTGCAGGCCTGCTGCAACTCACACAGCAGTCCCCTCGTCGTCATGGCAGCAACGCGAAGCTCTCCGTCAACCGCTTACGGCGCGTGACCAGCGCCTCCCATTCCAGGTAGTCCCGCTCCGCCTGGTGGGTGTACTGTTCCTCGCGATCTTCAGTCTCCCATATTCGTTTGTACACTTCGAAGGACATCCCGTACTTTTCTTCGTACCGACGCAGAGCGGCATCAATCTCGCCCAGCTTTTGGCGCGCGTAGTCACGCATCATCAGCGTCAGCGCCACGTCGGTGCGCGACTCTCCCGTCAACTCTGTGAGAGCCCGCATGGTCTCCTTGGGCAATACTACTTTCGCCTCAGCCATCTTATCGCACCTCCCGGCCACAGTATACTATAGCTCCATCAAGCCTGCAAGCCCCGTCGTCTCCGGCACGCCAGTTATGACAGCAGTTACTTCCCCACCTCGATGACGAGACGGTCTCCCTCCTGCTTGATCTCCGTCCCCATCTCCGCCGAGAGCGTGCGTATCCGCTCCGCGATTTCGTCGAAGGCGGCTCCCGTGGCCCGATTGACCTGCATGTGCGAGATCAGCAGCGGGATCAACTCGATGCGCTCTACCCCCTGCCAGGTAGCGGTGAGGAAAAACAGAAGCTGCTGGTCGTTCCGCAGCTCCGGATCCACGTAGTAGTCGTCAATCAGGTCCCCTGTGTCGTAGAGAATGGGCTTGCCCCTGTAAATTTCGATGCCCTGGAAAAGGTGGGCACTGTGACCGTGGAAAATGTCGGCCCCGGCATCCATCACCGCGTGGGCGAAGGCCACGAACTCGCGAGAGGGGACCTGCCTCATGTTAGGCCCCCAGTGGATGGAGAAGACGACGAGGTCCGCCCCCGCCTCCCGGGCTGCCTGTAAGCTTTCCTTCACCCGACCGAAGTCTTGTTCCTCAGTGGAGATAGAAATGACATTGGTGCCCGGCGTCTCCTCGGTAGCCTGGTATTCCCGAAAGTGGTCGGCAAAGGCCACCACCCCCACCTTAATCCTACCAGCCTCCAGCATGGCCGGCCGGGAGGCTTCGGCCAGGCTATTCCCTGCCCCGGCGTGGGCGATGCCGTGTTCGTCCAGGTGGCGGATGGTCTCCAGGAGGGCCGGGGCCTGGAAGTCCAGGGCGTGGTTGTTGGCCAGAGTGACGTAATCCACCCCGGCCAGAGTCAGCACTTCGATGGCCTTGGGATGGGCCCGGAAGTAGAAGACGCGGGGTGGCACGAAAAGTTCGCCGCTCTCGGCGATGGTGCACTCCAGGTTGACCAAAGCCAGGTCGGCTTCTTGCAGCAGGGGCAGCACGTCGCCCCAGGGATAGCGGGGGCCCTGCTGGAGAATCACCTGGTTGACCAGCCGGCCCAACATCACGTCCCCCCCGAAAGCCAGGGTGATGCGCTTGAGACCTGCGTTTGGAGTGGGCGAGGGAGAGGGAGGGAGCAGGGCTGTAGGGACAGACAGGCAACCTGTGCCGGCAAGCAGCCACGTCAACACGGCCAAGGGTGTCAGGCAGTGCCTGATCACGGCCTGGATTCCGCCCGCAAAGCAGGATTTGGGACACATGATATGCTCCTTGGTAGGGGTAAGGCTTGCCCTTACCCAAACGAGGGCAACCGCGAGGGATTGCCCCTACCCGAACGCCAAGAGACGCTCCGGCTGGCCTCGGTACTCCTCCCAGGGAATCTCCCCCTTCACGATGTCCATCAGCACTGAGTGCAATACTCGATTGACGGGTGCGTCCAGGCCCAGCTCTTGGGCGTACCTGACTACCGCACCGTTCAGGTACTCCACCTCCGATTTGCCTTTGCGCCTGGACAAGTCCATGTGCAAGGAGGGCATCTTGCCCCCCCGGCCAGGGACGATGACTCTCCGGAAAATGGGGCGCAAGAACCAGGCGGGCAACGAGCAGATGGCCCAGGCGAAGAGGGGCACAGGGTAGCCAGGCAGGGACACCGGCCGCAGGCCCAGGGCCCGCATCACCGCCGCAGCCTCGCGGAAGGCTGCCTGTTCCAGGACAAATAGGCGGCTATCAGCAAAGACCTCATCGGGGAACATGTCCAGAATAGCTGGGGAAGCGTTGGCGACGATGTTAAGGAGCAGCTTGGACCATTTCATCGTTTGGTAGTCTCGATATACTGAAGTCCTGAAACCAGCCTTACGAAAGACCTCGCTTGACTCAGCGACCGACTGGCCAGGTGCGGTCGGCGCCAGGCCGATGCCGCCCCGCGTTGTGGCCAGACGCACCAACCCGGGCTCCAGCACCTCCACCGACAGGGTGATCACCGCGGAGAGAATCGCCGCCTTGCCCAGGATCTCCGCTGCCGTTTCCTCGCCTCCCACGCCGTTCTGCAGGACGAGGATAGGAATGCCGCGCCGGGCCAGAGGCTCGGCCTGAGCTGCGGCCTCAGTTGTATCGTAAGCTTTCACGGTAAAGAGAATCAAATCGAATGGCTCACCGACCACATCCAGCGCACTCGTTACCGCGCGCACGTTCATCGCCTGTGTGACCCGTCCGCCCTCCTCGAGGCCTAAGCCCCGCGCTCGCACGGCGGCCACATAAGGTTGACGGCCCACTAAGGTGACTTCGTTGCCCGCTCGGGCCAACCTATGTCCTACTAGCGAACCGATAGCTCTTGCTCCGACGATCAAGACCCGCACGGCTCTTCCCTCCGTCATTACCCCAGTCTTGCCCCAGACGGCCACCCTAATCCTTGCTCTCTACTTCCACCAACTCGTAAGCTGTGCTTCCCAAACCTAACTCAGCCGCAGCATTAATTTGCTCCTGGGCGTCAACGTCAAGTGCATCAGCCAGGATGCGGTCACCCTGGCGCAACCCCTTGTCGGCCGCCAGCGAACCTGGCAAAGGGGCAGCTTGATTGATCAGATCGTAGCTTGCCTGTTCGATGGCCACGATGTCAGTGGAAGCGAGGATGCCCTGATCCTGCACCAGCGGGGTGTCGGCGACGGGCATGCAGTCACATTCGGGCTGCACCTCCAGCACAAAGTTGAAGTAGAGCACCTTGCCCGGCGCGAAGGTGCTTAATACAGCCTGAGCAGCCTCGGCCAGGCCCCGTTGGAACTCTGTCAGCTCGCGCCCCTTGGTGATAGCCTCCTCAGGACAGACACGGGCACAACGCCCACAGCGCCAACATTTATCCTCATCAAAGAAGATATCTGCACCGTCGAACAGGACGGCCCCGGTGGGACACACGTGGTAGCACTGCAGACACAGGGTACACAGCTCCAGATTGCGGATCATGTCCATCTCGCTCGGCACGTGCAGGTGGCCTCGCGCTCGCTTCCAATCGCCGCTGCGGTGGCGGCCACTGACTCCGCCCATGGAAATGTTCTTAATCGCCCCGCCGTAACCGGCCTGGATGTGCCCTTTGCAGTGGGAGACCACCACCATGGCCGGCGCGTCGTGGATGGCCGAACACACGCTGATCTCGCCCAGAATGGGGCCTGCTTTGACCGGCACGTTGTCATAGCCGAAGATGCCATCGGCCAAAATCACCGGAGCACCCACGGACAGGGGATTGATACCCTCCTGGTTGGCAACTTCCAGGTAATCCCAGCCCAGGATGCGAGTGCTATCGGTCACGAAGGGCTTGCCACCAACTGCCTTGACCCCTTCAACGATCTTGCATAGGAAAATCGGCCGCACGATGCGGTGGGCTCCCTCCGAACCAAAATGGGTTTTCACAGCCACATAATCATCGTGTTCGATGTGCTGAGAAAAGTCCAGCCGCTTGATTAACTCCTCTAGCTTGGCAATCAGGCTGTACTTGTAGTCCCACCTGGTCGCCCGTGCACTGGCATAGTAAACTATGCTGGTTCTACCCCTCTTCGCCATTCCAGCCCCCCTTTTGCAGTCTAAATTCACCTTCCCTGGCTTCTTCGACAGTTCGATGTGACCGTGGCAGAGCAGAGAACAGTTAACGCAACTTCACTGCAGCCTCGGTGTTGTAAACAATAAAGCGGTTGGAGCAGGAGGAGATTTCCATGGGAATCTTTCGTTATGTCATCATGGTAGCCCTCGGCTATTTGATGGGCTCCATTCCTGTCGGCTACCTGGTGGCAAAGTTCATGAAAGGTGTTGATGTACGCCAACATGGCAGCGGCCGCACCGGGGGCACCAACGTCTGGCGTGCTGCTGGCCTTTGGCCAGCTATCCTCACTGCGTCAGGCGATTTTCTAAAGGGCATGATCGCCGTTTGGATTGCCAGAACTATCCTGGGCAACTCAGTTGACGAAGTCCTTGTAGGGCTGGCTGCGGTTGCAGGCCATAACTGGTCTGTTTTCCTAGGCTGGCGGGGTGGCGCTGGCACCGCTACCAATCTGGGCGTGATCTCGATGCTGTCCTTCCCCGTGGCCTTGGCTCTGAGCGGGGCCGGGGTCCTGGTCTTGGTTGTCTCCCGCTATGCCTCTCTGGCCTCTTTGGCGGTGGCTATCCTGGCGCCCACCATCTTCTTGAGCCTGGCCCTCTTTGCTCAACATCCCCTTCCGCACGCCATCTATGGCCTATTGGCAGGCGCCACTGTTGTCCTGGCCCTTCGCCCCAACATCGCCCGCCTGCTGGCCGGCACCGAGCGGCGCTTGAGCTATTAGCTTTCGGCCCAGTCATTGGTACTGATTATAGCACAACGAGCCTGGGTAGCAAGTATCTACCCACGTCGCATGTTATGACAAGCATCCTGAGTCTGACTTCGGTGAGCGGTTCGGCTGAGCTCAGCGTCGAAGCCTCAGTCGAGCCGTCGAAGGAAGCGGGGCTTGCAAAGCCGCACCGTTCGACAAGCTCAGCATGCTCAGGTTATCCTGCCAAGAGGTAATGGGAATAGAAATCTCCAACAAGTCGGCTTTTTAGCCGACTTTGGCTTTTAGCAGGCCAGGTAGAGAGAAGAGCTTGTTGACAAAATTCCGGCTACGTGTTATGATTACGCGGCTCGTCAAGACTTGTCCTAGAAATACAAACTTTCGAAGAGGAGAGACGAATGCCCAGACCCAAGCTAGAACTACTTGACAAAGAGACCATCGAGCGCATCTTAGCGGAGGCCCACGAGTTACTGTGGGACCCGGGCGTGCGCATCCACAGCGACGAGGCTCTAAAGCTTGTCGCCGATGCTGGGGCCACTGTCGATTTCGCGAGGAGAGTGGCTAAGATCCCAGCCGAACTGGTTGACCAAGGCTTAGAAACCGTCCCCTCCTCATTTTACCTCTACGATTCCGAGGGGAATCCTGCCGTCCACTACGGCGACGATGATGTACAGTTCGACCCGGGCTCGACAGCCATTGAGACCCTGGATCATGGAGCGGTCAAGTCGCGCAAGCCGATCACCGCCGACTTCGTCGCCTATATCAAGTTGGCCGAAATGCTGCCGGAACTGGACGCAGTCAGCACAGCCCTCGTCTGCTCGGATGTGCCAGAGAGCATGGCCGATCTCTATCGCCTCTATTTGGTGCTCAGGTACGCCAGGAAGCCCGTGATCACCGGGGCCTTTGCCGTTGAGACTTGGTACATTATGAAGGACCTGCTGGTCGCCGCGGTTGGCAGCGAAGAAGCCCTGGCCACTAAGCCTGTTGCCGTATTCGATGTCTGCCCGTCGCCCCCCCTGCTCTGGAGCGAGATCACCTGCCAGAACATGATCGACTGTGCCCGCGCCGGCATCCCGGCAGAGTTAGTCTCCATGCCCTTGGCTGGAGCGACGGGCCCCGCCACCCTGGTTGGCTCGGTGGTGCAGCATGCCGCTGAGTGTCTGAGCGGGATCACCATTCACCAACTGGCAAAGGCCGGATCTCCCATCGTCTGGGGTGGCTCACCTGCCGCTTTCGACATGCGCACGGGGACACCGCCCATGGGGGCTATCGGGACCCTGATGATAGATTGTGCTTATGTCCAGGTAGGCAAGTACTTGGGATTGCCCACCCAGGCCTACATGGGCATGAGCGACGCCAAGATAGTGGATGCCCAGGCCGGCTTCGAGTCAGGCATCGGCAACATCCTGGCCGCGTTGGCCGGGGTGAATATGGTTTCCGGAGCCGGCATGATGGACTTCGAAAGTTGTTTCAGCCTGGAGAAGCTGGTCGTAGATAACGAGCTAATCGGCATGGCCCGCCGCCTATTGCGGGGCATCGAGGTCTCAGAGGATCCCTTGGCCACCGCCATCATGCGCCAGGTAGGCCATGCGGGCAATTTCCTGGCCACCAAACATACCCGCCGGTGGTTCAGGCGGGAATTGTTCATTCCCTCCCCTGTCATTGACCGCGACTACCGCCAGGCCTGGGAGACCAAGGGCGCTAAGGATATAGTGCAGCGAGCGCATGAACGGGTTGAGCAGTTGGTGGCTGGCTACCAACCCAAGCCCCTGCCTGAAGAGGTGGAGGAGGAGCTGACGGCCATCACCCTGCGGGCAGCCAAAGAGCGAGGGATGGAGAAACTACCGCCATTGTGATCTACGCAATTTAGTGGCTCTGGAGTGACCTCGCAAGCCGTGCGCAACGTCGGAAGGCGTTGCAGTCCATATCGAACGAGTCTGGCTAATGAGTGGAACGTAGTAGCGACTTGAGTCGCAGGAACGGCTGAAGCCGTCACTACCCACCGATTTTGGCCACACCCATATCAAACAAGGGAGGAGAATTATATGTCCACTGACGAATTATACCAAGCTATGGCGCAAAGTGTCATCGAGGGCGAACCAGAACAAGCAGCCAGGTTAGCCCAACAGGGACTTGCGGCTGGTTTGGAGCCTCTCACTATGATCGAAGAGGGCTTTGGGGCCGGCGTCGAGGTAGTTGGCGACCTTTTTGCCCAGGGCGAATACTTCCTGCCCGATCTGGTCATCGGAGCCAAGGCAATGCAAGAGGCCCTGGCCGTGCTGGGGTCCGAACTACGCCGCCGCCAAGAGACCCGTCGGACCTACGGCAAGGTTGTTATCGGCACCGTCCAGGGCGACATTCATGAGATCGGTAAGAACCTGGTCGTCACCCTGCTCTCGGTTAATGGTTTCGAGGTCTTTGATCTGGGCGTGGATGTGTTGGACGAGACCTTCATCGCTGAAGTTAAGGAGACCGACGCCGACATCCTGGGCATGTCTGCCCTCCTCACAACCACTATGCCAGCTCAAGGGAGGGTCATCCAAGCCCTGGAGGAGGCGGGTATTAGGAATGAGGTCAAGGTGATCGTCGGCGGCGCTCCGGTTACCCAGAGCTGGGCTGACGAAATCGGGGCCGATGGGTACTCGGAGGATGCTGTGGGAGCGGTTGCCTTAGCCAAGCGACTCTTGGGTGTTGGGTAGAGAGCCAGGACGAGGCATTGAAGCCCTTGTCAGGAGACGATCCTTGGCTGTAAGCGCAAGAGCCATGTCCCCAATTGAACGCCCCAAATTGCATCTGGAGGTGCTGAGCGAGGACGACGTGCGACGCATCCACCAGGCCAGCCTGGAGGTCACCGAGACGGTTGGGGTGCGCTTTCCTTCCGACTGGGCCCTGGATATTCTGGAAGAGGCAGGGGCGATGGTGGACAGAAAAAGCCAGATCGCCCGCCTCCCCGGCCAGATCGTCGAGGAGGCTTTAGCCAAGGCGCCGCCATCGTATGTGCTTTGCGCCCGCGATCCCACACTGGATCTGCCCTTGGACGGTGAGCACTCTTATCTATCCACTGACGGCTGCGGAGTGGAGGTTATTGATCTCGAGACGGGAGAGCGACGGCGCTCGACGAGGCAGGATGTGGCAGAGTCAGCCTTGGTGGCCGATTACCTGCCTCAAATCGCTTTCTATTGGCCTGTGGTGGCAGCCCAGGACTGTCCCCCGGAAACGCGCTCTCTGCACGAGCTGGAGGCAGCCTGGAACAACACGACCAAGCATGTCCAGACCGAGTGCGTCGTAACGGCCAGGGAAGCCCAGGCTGCGATCGAGATGGCAGCGGCCATCGTCGGTGGACGCGAGGAACTGAGAAAACGCCCCGTCCTCTCCATCATGCAGTGCACCATCAGTCCTTTGGGTCAAGATGGAGGCAGCCTGGAGGCTGCTCTGGTTGCTGCCCACGCAGGTCTACCAGTCGGCTTCATGACTATGGCCAGTTGCTGCTCCACCGGGCCAGCCACGCTGGCCGGTAACCTGGTGGTGGGCAACGCCGAGGTTATCGCTGTCTCCGCCCTCATCGAGTTGGCATACCCAGGCGCGCCCATTTTCTACGCTGCCGCTCAGACGGCCATGGATCTGCGCACGGGGGCCTATACTGGTGGAGGGCCGGAGGATTACCTCTTTGGAGCAGCCACCAACCAACTGGCCGACTTCTACAGGATACCCCTCTCTATGGGTGCCTTCGCCACCGGAGCAAAGGAGCCCGACTGGCAGGCAGCCCTGGACAACACCTTCGCTGGTCTGATGCCCGTTCTCAGCGGAGCCGATATGCTGACCGGGGCTGGCCTACTCTATGGCTCACGCATCCTCTCCTACGAGCAACTGCTCATGGATTGTGAGATCTATGACGTCATCCAGGCCACAGCGCAAGGCATCGAAGTGAGCGAGGAGACCTTGGCTTTGGAGGTCATCAAGTCCGTGGGCGTGGGTGGACACTATCTGACACAGAAACACACCCTGAAACACATGAAGGACCGCTGGGTGCCGAACCTGGCGGATCGTCGCCCCTATAGCGCCTGGGAGAAGAACGGCCGGCGCGGGGCAAAGGAGTGGGCCCACGAGAAGGCAAGGTGGATTCTATCGAATCATCGCCCGGAGCCATTGGAGCCCAAGCTGCAGGAAGAGCTATCCAAGCTCATCGCTGCCCTCGAAAGAAGGACAATGAGGTGAGCTATGCGACCCAAGCTGGAACTCCTGGAGCAGGAACTGGTGGAACGCATCGTGGCCGAGGCCTACGAGCTGTTGTGGGACCCCGGCGTGCTGGTGTATCGTGAGGGCGCTTTGAAACTCCTGGCCGAGGGCGGGGCCATAGTGGGCTTCGAGAAGAAGATCGCCAAGATACCTCAGAACATGATTGAGGAGGCCTTGAAGACTGCCCCAGCGAGCGTGGATATCTACGACCTGAAGGGGGAGGTGTGCCTGCGCCTGGGGCAGGACAACGTCTACTTCTACCCCGGCGCTACCGCTCTACATCTCATAGATCGCGTCACCGATGAGTACCGCCTTCCCGTCACCGAGGACTTGGTGCGGTTTATCCAAGTGGTGGAAGGCTTGCCCCAGATTGACGCCCAGGCTGGTTCGCTGTTGTGTGCCGATGTGCCCAAGATGGTTTCGGACAGCTACCGCTATTATCTGATGCTGCTCTATGGCACTAAACCCCTCTGTGGTGGGGCCTTCAGCATCGAGGGCTGGTATGCTATGAAGGACCTGCTGGCGGCCTATTTCGGCAGCGAGGAGGCCATTGCCGCCAAGCCCGCCAATACGATGGCCATCTGCCCGTCATCACCCCTCCTTTGGAGCGATATCACCTGTCAGAACCTCATGGACTGCGCCAAATGGGGCCTGCCGGCAGTGCTCATCTCCATGCCCCTGGCTGGAGCCACCGCTCCGGTGACCGTCGCTGGTTCGGTCGTGCAACATACTGCTGAATCGCTGAGCGGCGTGGTCATCCACCAGTTGGTGAACCCCGGTGCGCCCATCATCTATGGCGGCTCGCCAGCCATGTTTGAGATGCGCGAGGGCACCACGCCTATGGGCTCCATCGAGACCGTCATGATCAACTGTGCCTACACCCAGGTAGGCAAATACCTGGACCTGCCCACTCACGGCTACGTGGGCTTGAGCGACGCCAAGATCGTGGACGCGCAGGCCGGCCTGGAGTCAGCGATGGGGGGAGTTTTAGGTGCCCTGGCTGGAATCAACCTTATCTGTGGGGCAGGCATGTCCGACTTTGAGAGCGGGTTGAGCTTCGAGAAGGTGGTGATAGACGCTGAGGTGATAGGCATGGCCAAGCGTTTGCTCGCTGGAGTCGAAGCCCGCGAGGAGAGCTTGGCTACAGCCTTAATGCGGGAAGTAGGACACCACGGCAACTTCTTAGCCACCGAGCACACACGCAGGTGGTTCAGAGAGGAACAGTACATTCCCTCAGCCGTCATTGACCGGGCCTCTCAGAACATCTGGGAGAATCGCGGAGCCAAGAACATCGTGCAGCGCGCCCGCGAGCGGGCCGAGGCCCTGATCTCCGAGTACCAGCCCCCCGAAGTGCCCGCCGAGGTCCGTAAGGAATTGGAGGCCGTTATGACCAGGGCCGCGAAGCAGTATGGTATGGAAGAATTGCCTCCTTTACCAGAACTGTAAAGTTGTGTGAAAAAGCCACCTGCGTCAACTGCACAGGTGGCTTTTTGCTGTGTGCCAAACACAATGCGCCGAGTAGTATATCGTGCTTGCTCGCTGATTGGGAACGATTACACAGTGTAAAACTCACAAGTTATGATGGGCTGTAATGGCTCAAAATGGCTACGGTTTCTCGTCACTAGAGTTGCATCAACCGCTTCAGCAGTAGCCGCAATTAGAGCATCTGGCATGCCCAAGCTTTCTGTTCTGAAGGTCCGCCGCAGCTCTCCCGCTCTACGAGCAATATCCCTACCCACGTCTACCCGTTCAAGAAGCAACAGAATGGCTTCATGTTGCTCTTCCTCACCGCTTCTGAGTCCTTCCCACAATTCGGCTTCAGTAATGACAGAGAATGCCCCACACACCTCACCGTTGAAGATAGGCTCAAAGTAGACTGCGGCCCCTTCCATATCCCTGAGGTAGTCTACAAAAACAGTGGTGTCTAACAAATAATCAGCCAATTCGTAGGTCCCCCGCCCTTCTCTCCCAGCTAGCCCGCAAGCGGTTGACGTACTCCACTGCATCACCGAGATCTTCACGATCTGCCCACATCCCGCGCGCACTTCTTGCAATCCTGACTAACTCTTCCCTTGACCGTGTACTCAAGTCCCTTCTACCCACCATCACCTCGGTATTACTAGAGACCCCACGAAAAGCGCCTATCAACAGACATCCAATGTCAATAACGTATCTTCCCGGTTTCTCCGCTATCACCTGCGTAAGATAGACCAAGGCATCAACAACATCCCCTTTGATACCGTAACGATCGAAGTCTCCTTCGATTTCATCAGGGCATTTGCCCGCAACTACCGAAATGAACTGGTTGATTCTCTTGGTAGCAGGATCTCCCACAGACGCATATACTGGCATGATGCATTCACCTCATTCTTCTTGTTCTTCTTGGACTTGCTTCAGAAGAAGTTGACCGATTCGCTCCGCGTGTGGGCGTGAAATCATGACAGTCGCCCGCAACCTCGTTTTTGCTATTTCCACCTGGCCGTCGTCTCCCGGCGGTCCGGGGACTGTCTCATAGAATTGCAACAAAACCTCACCTGCCGTCCCTACTATCTGTGTAAAGTCGGAGTAAAACGATATCGCATCGGCAGGCTGCTCAAACTCTCTCCGAGCTAACACACCCTCTTCTTGGGCCATACTTCACCTCCCACTAACTTCTATTCGAATGGTTATCTGAGGCACAAGTCTATTATATCACAAAACTCAGCTTTTGTCTACAGGACATGCCGCAGGAAATCCTTCGTGCGCGGGTCCTTGGCGTTATCGAACATCTCCTCTGGCGTCCCTTCCTCAACCCACACTCCATCATCCATGAAGATGATGCGATGGGCTACTTCACGGGCGAAGCCCATCTCATGGGTGACCACAATCATGGTCAGCCCCTCCCGCGCCAGGCGCTTCATCACGTCCAGCACCTCGCCGATCAGCTCCGGATCCAGTGCCGAGGTTGGCTCGTCGAAGAGCATGATCTTGGGCTCCATGGCCAGGGCCCGGGCGATGGCTACCCGCTGCTGCTGCCCGCCGGAGAGACGAGCGGGGTACTCGTCGCGCTTGTCCATCAGGCCCACCCGGCCCAGGTGCCGTTCGCCGATTTTGATAGCTTCCTCTTTGGGCATCCCTTTGACCGTCAGCGGCCCCTCGATGACGTTACCCAGGGCTGTCATGTGGGGGAAGAGGTTGAAGTGCTGGAAGACCATGCCGGTCTTGGCCCGGATCTGCTGGATGTGAACACGGTGCTCGCGACTGGGCTCCCCCGCGGGGATGACCACCTCGTCAATTTCGATCGTGCCCGCCGTCGGCTCCTCCAGAAAATTCAGACAGCGCAGAAATGTGCTCTTCCCCGACCCGGAGCGGCCGATGACTACTAACACCTCGCCCACTTCCACATCGAGATCAATGCCCCTTAGGACGTAAAGCTTGCCAAAGCACTTCTCCAGGCTCCGAACCCTGATGATGGGTGCCATCTCACTTCCTCTCGCCCCGGCCCATGCGGGCCTCCAGCCGAGCCTGCAGTGCCTGCAGGATGACGCACATGATCCAGTAGATAATTGCCGCCACGGTCAGCGTTTCCAGGGAGCGGAAGTAGCGGCGACCCATTTTAGTGGCGCGGTAGCTTAATTCCCAGACGCCCATCACCATGACCAGAGACGAATCCTTGAGCATAGCCACGAAGTCATTGCCTATGGGGGGGATGACGACGCGGAGAGCCTGGGGCAGGATGATGCGGCGCCTTGTCTGGCCTGGCGTCATGCCCACCGAATAAGCAGCCTCAGTCTGCCCCTTACTGATGGATTGGATGCCGGCCCGGAAGGTCTCTGTCATGTAGGCACCGTAGCACACGCCCAGGGCCAGGATACCGGCCGGGATAGCGGGCAATGTCAGGAGTCTTTGCGCCCCAGTCAAGCCCAGATTTTCCAATTGTTGCCCGATTTGCGGTAAGCCAAGGTACCACATGTAGACCTGAACCAACAAGGGCGTGCCTCGGACGAAAGAGACATAGAAGGTGGCAACGCCGTTGGCGATGGGATTCTTAGAAAGCCGACCCAAGGCTCCCAGGAGGGCCAGAATCATGGCTACGGTGATGCCTGCTGCCGACACCAACAGGGTGTACTTAATCCCCTCGATAATGAAGCCCAACCTATCGTACATGAAATTCACGTCGAACCTAAGAAGCTTGACCCCCACTCCAAGGATGACGAAGATACCGAGCCACACCACTATCAACTGGACGACGAATCCCCGCACCTTGGCCCGCTGAGCGGCCATATTGCGCTGTGCCTCCGCTGATGGTTGAGCTAACGCAACAGTAGATGTGCTACTCATCAAATCACCTCCACATCAAGTTCGCAAATGACACGCTACTAGCCGCTCCTCGCCCGCACGGAGCAAAGGGGGTTCCTCTTGGCTACAGATTTCCATAACATAGGGGCACCTGGGATGGAAGTGGCAGCCGCTCAATCGGAGCGCAGACGGGGATCCAAAGCGTCGCGCAGGCCGTCGCCCAGCAAGTTGAAGCCAAGCACGCTGAGCATGATGGCCACGCCGGGGGGGATGATGACCCACCAGGCACCCTTGGCCAGGAACTTGTAGCAATCGCTCAGCATGACTCCCCACTCCGGCTTCGGCGGCTGCTGTCCCAGTCCCAGGAAGCCAAGCCCTGCCGCCCAGAGGATGGCGCTCGCCAACCCCAGGGTGGATTGTACGATGATGGGCGAAAGGATATTGGGCAGTATGTGCCGGAAGAGGATGCGCGGCCTCGTCACTCCGGCACAAGTGGCAGCGGTAACATACTCCTGCTCCTTGGCCGAAAGCACCATCGAGCGACCCAGGCGGGCGAAGATGGGGATAAACACTACCCCAACGGCCACCATAGTATTGTTCAATCCTGGCCCGCGCACAGCGACGATGGCGATGGCCAGGAGCATGGCCGGAAAGGCCAGGATGATGTCCATACAGCGCATGATGATGCTGCCAGCCATCCCTCCAACAAACCCGGCCAGCATACCCAGGGTCCCCCCAATGATCAAACCCATACCCACAGAAATGATGCCTACTCCCAACGAATAGCGGGACCCATGAACCAACCGCACCACCACGTCTCGTCCCAGGTTATCGGTCCCCAGGATGTGTCCATGTGAGGGAGGCTTGAGCCGCTCCCTGAGACTGGAATCTGTTTTCGGATTGTAATCATGTACGATGGGCGCCAACACGGCCACCAGCAGTAAGACACCAATGATGACCATACCCAGGCGCGCGGTATTAAGGGAAATCAATCGCCGCCAGGCATCGGCCCACAGAGAGCGATGTTTGCGCACTGCAAAATCCACCGATAGGTCCGTTTGATGAACAGTCGTCTCAGCCATATCACTCACTCGAATCGAATTTTGGGGTTAAGGAAAGCATAAGAAACGTCAACAGTCAGGTTGATCGCAGCTACGACCAGAGTGATGACCAGGACAGCCACCTGCACGACGGGGTAGTCCCGCGCCAGGATGGCGTCGTACACCCATTTGCCCACCCCAGGCCAGGAGAAGACCGTCTCAGTCATGATGGCCCCCGCCAGCAGGCCACCGACCTGCAGGCCGATGATCGTGATCACTGGCAGGAAAGCATTCTTCATAGCGTGACGCAAGATAACGGCCCTCTCCCGCAATCCTTTGGCATAAGCCGTGCGGATGTAATCTTCCTGCAACACTTCCAGCATGGCGGAACGGGTCATGCGGGCGATGATGGCCATGGGGATAGTACCCAGGGCCACAGCAGGCATTGCCAGATGCTTGAGCGCGAGACCCAAGGCCTGAAAGTTGCCGGCGACGATACTGTCAAGGATGTACAGGCCGGTGACGGTCTTCAGTGATAGGTCAACCGGAAACCGGCCGTAGGTGGGAAACCAATGCAGCTTGACCCCGAAAAAGTAAATGAGCATCAACCCGAACCAGAAGATAGGCATGGAAACGCCCACCAGTGAGCCGATCATGCTCACCCCGTCGAAAACAGAGTTGCGCCGCGTGGCGGAGATGATTCCGGCGGGGATACCCACCACGACAGCAAAGGCCATCGCCAGAAGCGACAGTTCCACAGTAGCCGGGAATTTCAATTTTAGCAAATCAGCGATTGGCGTATGTTCGTGGACGGACTTCCCCAGGTCGCCTCGGAGCAGACGGCCGAGGAAGAGAAAGTACTGCGAGTCAAAGAGACTCTTGAACCCCTCACCGATGCTGACCTCACCACGAAAGACCTGGCCCACGGCATCGAGATTCAGAAAGAGGGGCTCGTTCAAACCCAATTGTTCGCGGATGCGTTCCACGTTTTCCACGGCCGCGTGCTCGCCCAACATGACGATGGCTGGGTCACCGGGGATAAGGTGAATGAACAGGAAAACGAGGACTGTCACCCCCAACAAAGTGGGAATCAGAGAAATCAATCTACGGATGATGTATCTGGTCAAATGAAAACACTCCTTGAAGGTAACTACTCACCTTATGCCCGCAGCGGACCCTTCGTCAGGCTCACGACAAGCCCTAGTCCGCTGCTCCAACGACGAATCAACGCAAAAACTGTGAAACATGCACCTGTCCAGGGCCACAGCGACCGCTGAGGCCCGCTGGACTAGGGTCCAGCGGGAGTAGCTGAGTAGTCATCCTTTAAGCAACGATGAAAGGGGGGTGCAGAGACGATCCCGCACCCCCCTTCTACCGTCATGAGGGGCTCACGACAGAGCATAAACCTGGTGCGTCTAAAGTCCCAGCCTCACCAGGCCTAGTCCGCGATCACGACCCTCTCGTACTTGTCGGCTCCTACTGGCTGCACCTGGAAGCCGCTGACCTTCGCGGACAAGAGGCGCGGGGTATCGTTGTGTATCACCCACAGACGCGCCCGGTCCTCGTGCAGCAACCGCTCGACCTCCTCGTAGAGTGGCGCGCGCTTGGCCTGATCAGGCTCAACAGCAGCCTGGTAGAGCAGATCGGCTACTTCCTGGTTGGCGTACCAGCCTTCGCGCTGATCGGGCTCTTTTTCCTGCCCAGGCGCGCTCAGCCCGCCGAAGAAGTAGTTGAGGAAGTTGTCGGGGTCGCCGTTGTCGCCGCCCCAGCCGAGCTGGTAGAGGCCGTACAACTTGCCCTCACGCCGGGAGCCGAGGAAGGTCGCCCAGTCGCCTTCCAAGTACAGTTCGGTCTCGATGCCGACCTTGGCCAGATCAGCGGCCATGGCCTCGCCGATTTCCTTGGGGCTGGGGTAGTAGAAGCGGGTCACCGGCATGTAGTAGAACTTCAGCGGCCCGACTTCTCCGGTGTCCTCGTTGGTGACTTCCTTCAAGCCATCGGGAAAGCCAGCCTCAGCCAGCAACTGCCTGGATAGATCGGGATCGTAGGTCCAATCCTCGATGTCGGGACGGCCCCACAATTTTGGGTGCAGGAAAGTGCTCGCCACCTGGCCGTAGTCGCCGTAGAAGGCGTCTTTCAGCGCCTCGCGGTCAATGGCGTGGAACACCGCCTCTCGCACCCTTGGATCCTGCAACTCTTTGATGTGGTAGTTGAAGGCCAGGTAGCCCGTGTTCAGGCCGATGGCCTCCACGTACAGGTTGGGATCTGCCTCGGCATCCTTGATGTCCTCGACGTTGGCCTGCTCCAGAGCGTGGATATCGCCGGCCTTGAGGGCCAGGTAGCGGGCCGAGTCGTCGGGGATCACACGCCAGATGATCCGGCTGATGGTCGGCGCGCCGCCCCAGTAGTCCACGTTGGCGTCCACTGTGATGTGGTCGTCCTCCACCCACTCCACGAACTTGAAGGGGCCGGTGCCCACGCAGCCCACGGTCGGCATACCATAGTCCGCGCCGTATTCCTCAAGAGCTGCTGGACTGGAAATGGCGAAGATGTCCATGGCCAGGTTGGCCAGCAGGGGAGCCAGAGGTTCCTTGAGGGTGATCTTGACAGTCAAGTCGTCCACCGCCTCGACACTGGTGATGAGGCAGTCATCGTCGAAACCATTGAACATATACTCCCAGTACTCATACACCTGGCTTTCGAAGTGCAGTGGGTGATCCGTCTTCCACTGGCGCTCGTAGTTGAGAACCACGGCGTCAGCGTTGAAGGGAGTGCCGTCGTGGAACTTGACACCCTCACGCAGGGAGATCGTCCACTCCTTGCTGTCCGGGGTAGCCTCAAAGCCAGTGGCCAGAGCCGGGATGGGCGTCGTGCCACCATCTTCGTACTGGAACAACGGCTCCAGGATCTGGCCGGTCACGCGGAAGCTCTCGCCATCAGTGACCACGGCCGGGTCGAGCTGGACGGAGTCACCGCCGCGCCCAAAGATGAAGGTTTTCGCTACTGGCTTCGGCGGGGTCGGCTTGGTGATGTCCTCGCCGTACCAGTTCATGGAGAACGCGGTCAGGGTGCCATCAGCGTGCATGGCGGCGAGGATCTCGTTGAGCTTGGCCAGGAACTTCTCGCTGGGCCCACGCGCTTTGTCCAGGGCGAAGGACAGAGGCTCGTAGAAGGCCGGATCGCCCACCAACCTGATCGGCACGCCCTCGTCAATGGCAGCCTGCAAAGTGGGGATGGCTGACATCACGGCGTCCAGGCGGACGCCATCCCCCAGCTTCAGGTCCTCGATGGCGTTGGCATCAGTGGGATAGGTCCTCAGCTCGCCAGCTTCCCAGGCGACGTACTCGATCACATACCCCGCGATGGGAATGACGAGGTCCTTCTCCATGAAGCGATCGTAGGTGCACTCGTCGCAGCAGCCGATCACCTTGCCTGCCAGGTCGTCCACGGTCTTGATGGTTGTGTTGTCCTCGTGCACAGCGAACCCGGCCGGCGTGTAGTAGTAGGGATCGGTGAACCACAGCACCTTCCCCCGCTCCACCGTGGGCGTCATGCTGCCGATGCTGATGTCCCAGCGCCCAACCCAACTTCCGGCGGTGATGAGGTCCCAGTCGGGGGTCACGAGCTCCACCTCGACGCCCAACCGCTTGGCGACCTCGTTGTAGACGTCAATGTCGAAGCCGACTATCTCTCCGGCGTCATTTAGGAAGCTCTGCGGAGCGTAGTTAGCATCGGTGGCCCCCACCATTGTGCCTTTCTCCAGGATTATGTCCAGGAGATCTTTGGCCACTGGCTTCTCGGCAGCGACCCACTCGCCGCCCTTGACCACGGAGAAGGCCACGCTGCCGGTGCCGCAGTCGCCGTTCTCGTCGCAAGTGATCTTGCCCGTGAGACCCTGGTAGTCCTTGGTGGCACGAATTGCATCGCGCAGCTTCTTGCGGCCGATGAGTAGATTGCCCTCGGCATCCACCTCAGCCACCTTCTCGATGGCGTTGGCAATGACCACGTAGGCGTCATAGGCATGGGCGTGGAACGGCGCGATGGGATCCTCTCCGTAGGTCGCCTTGTACGCCTCCAGGAACCTGGGCAGGGCCGGCCCCGCCTGGGCCAAGTCGCCCGCGCTGGCGTAGGTCCCCTCGGCCCAGTCGCCCGCGGCCTTGATGAACTCGTCGGCCTTGATGCCGTCGGCGCCCATGAAGATCACATCCTCCATGCCCACATCAGGTCGCTGCGCAGCCAGGTAGCCACCCTCAGCCACGAAGCCGCTCCAGTAGATCAGCCCAGGATTGCCGGCCTTGATGCGGGTCAGCACAGGACGCATGTCCGTGTCGCCCACGTTCACCGCCTCCTGAGCCACGATCTGGCCGCCCAGGGCCTCAAAGCCCTTGGCGAACTCCTGACCCAACTGCTCGGCGTAGGGGCTGCCATCGTGGATGGTGGCCGCCTTGTCAACCCCCAGCACGTCCTTCACGAAGCTGCCCGCCGCCGGACCCTGAATCATGTCGCTCCAGCAGACGCGGTTGAAGATCTCGGTGGCATCGAGAGCGGGCATAGTCAGGCTGGGAGCCGTGCAGGACGGCGAGACCATGGTGTAGTGGTGCTGTTCGTAGATCCTGGAAGCTGGGGTGCATGAGCTGGAGCACATGTGCCCTACCAGAGCCACGATCTCCGGGTTGGCCACGAACTTGTTGGCCACCGTCTGACCGCCCTCGGCGCTGCACAGCGCGTCCTCTATCACCAGCTCGACCTCAAAGCCCATGATCTCAGGCTTGTCCTTCTGGGCCAGCTCAGCGCCGCGCTGCTCGTCTATACCAAGCACGTCAACGCCGGCTCCAGACAACCCAGCAGCGAAGCCAACCTTGATGGTGTCCCCTTTCTCCACCGTAACCACACCCCACTCGTCCTCGTACTTGACCGCGGGGGGCTTGATCGGCTCCGGAGCTTTGGTCGGCGTAGGTGCCGCCGCTGGCTTGCAAGCAGCGACCGCCAACCCGAGAATCAACACTATCGCGAGGATGTTCCAAATCCTCCCTTTCATTTTAATCTCCTCCTTGTTTGTTATCTGGTGCCAAGCTGTATTTCACCAGCTTGACGCGAACTCTTAACCTGCCAGGGGTGCCTAACCCTACGCCTGACTGCGGCTCGCTGACTTCTTTGTACAGATGGCATTTTGAGGCTGAATCAACTCCTTTCAAGTTATACATCTTCAGAGGTCCAGAGGTTCAAAGCGCGACCTACTGAGGCTAAGCATATCACATATGGGCGATTTTGTCAAATCTCATTCCTCGCCCAGGTATATTTTGCGCACCATTTCGTTCTGCTGCAGATTCTGCGTCGTGTCATGGAGCACGATTTCCCCCGTCTGCAAGACGTAGCCTCTGTGAGCGACCGAAAAGGCCATCAGAGCGTTCTGCTCGACCAGCAGGATGGTCGTGCCCTGCTGGTTGATGTCCCGAATGGTCTCGAAGATCGCCTCCACCAACATAGGCGCCAGACCCATTGACGGCTCGTCGAGGAGGAAGATTTTAGGCCTGGCCATCAGCGCACGTCCAATAGAGAGCATCTGCTGCTCCCCGCCGCTCAGCGTGCCCCCAATCTGGTTTCGCCTTTCCTTCAGCACAGGGAAGAGCTCGAAGACCCGTTCCATATCCTCCTGGATTCCCTTTTTATCGCTGCGGGCGTAGGCGCCCATCTCCAGATTCTCCGTCACCGTAAGACGACTGAATACCCGGCGGCCCTCTGGAGCCTGGGAGATGCCCAGTTCCACGATTTTGTGGGGCGCAAGCTGATCTATTTGCTCTCCCTGGAATCTTATGCTTCCCTCACGGGGCTTCAACAAGCCTGAGATCGTGTTCAGGGTAGTGCTCTTGCCGGCCCCATTAGCGCCAATGAGGGTCACGATCTCACCCTCGTCTACATGAAGCGAAATGCCTTTCAAGGCTTGAATATTGCCGTAATAGGTGTGGATGTTATCTACTTCTAACATTGCCATTCTAGTGCACCTTCTTCCTGCCTAAATATGCCTCTATGACCTTTGGATCCCGCTGCACCTCGGTGGGGGTACCCTCGGCGATCTTGACCCCGTAATCGAGGACGGTCACCCGATCGGAGATGCCCATCACTACCCTCATGTCGTGCTCGATGAGGAAGATCGTCAGCCCCAACTCATCCCGAAGCCGCTGGATAAAAGCCATCAATTGCCGGGTCTCGAGGGGGTTCATACCCGCCGTTGGCTCGTCAAGGAGCAGCAATCTTGGCTCGCTGGCCAGGGCCCGCGCGATCTCCAGCCGCCGCTGGTCGCCATAGGGTAGGTTCTTGGCCAGGAGGTCGCCTTTACCCTGAAGCCCCACGAATTCCAGCATCTCCAGGGCTCCGTCCAGGGCTTTCCGCTCCTCTCGCTGCGTACGGGGATCGCGAAGGATGGCACCCAGGACGCCGGAGCTAAGCCGGTAATGCTGGCCCACCAGGATGTTCTCGATGGCGGTCATATCATTAAATAGGCGGATGTTTTGATAGGTGCGGCCGATGCCCAGGGTCGTGATCCGATCGGGGGAGAGGCCGACCAACTCAGCGCCATTGAATCGGATGCTCCCTTCCTCCGGCCTGTAAAAGCCGGTCACGCAGTTGAAGAAAGTGGTCTTGCCAGCGCCGTTGGGGCCGATGAGACTGGCGATCATCTGTTCTTCGATCTCCAGAGTGAAATCGCCCACCGCTACCAGTCCGCCGAACCGCTTGCTCACACCATTGGACTCGAGGATCATAGTCATCTCACCCTTCTCCTCCCGCTATTTCCGCTTCTTCACGTAGCTCCCGCCTGCGCTGCGCGGCCGGCCAGAAGCCCTCAGGCCTCACCAACATCATCACCACTAAGGCAACACCGTACAGCATGATTCGGTACTCGGCAGCGAACCGCAGAACCTCTGGCAGAAAGAGCATGATCCAGGCGCCCACGATGACGCCCGGAATGCTGGCCAGGCCACCGACGATGATCAGGCACAGGACGTTGATGGATACGATCAGGTTGAAGCTGTGAGGATAGATCGAACTCAGCTTAGAAGCCTGTATCGCTCCGCTCACCCCCGCGAAGAGGGCACCGATGGCGAAGGCCATGAGTTTGTACTTCACCAGGTTGATGCCCATCGCCTGGGCCACGTCCTCATCCTCGCGGATGGCGATCCAGGCCCGCCCAAGCCGGGAGTCTTTGAGACGCCAGGAGATGAAGATAGTGATCAGGCAGCCAGCCAGGATCAAATAGTAAATATGCTGCGACGTAAGTAGTGGAAGGCCGGCAATTTGGGGCTTGGGGATTTCGAGGATCCCCTGCGCTCCGCCAAAGTACGGCTTGAGGAGGTCCGAGTTGGCTAAGACACGGATGATCTCGCCGAAGCCGAGGGTAACGATGGCCAGGTAGTCACCGCGCATGCGCAGCACAGGCACGCCCAGGATGATGCCAGCGAGAGCAGCTATCCCAAAAGCAATGGGCCAGGCTGCCCAGAAAGACCATTCCGCGCCCAACCAGGCCCTGGGCGACGTCAGCACGCCCACCGTGTAGGCGCCGATGGCGTAGAACGCCACGTAGCCCAGGTCCAGCAGTCCAGCGAAACCGACGACAATGTTCAATCCCAGGCCCATCAGAACGAAGAGCCCGAAGTTGTCGAACACGTCCGACCAGTACAGTCCCAACATAAATGGCAGTGTGGCCAGGACGAAAAGCGCCGGACTGAGCTGAGAAGCCCGAAGCAACAGCTTGTCGCGCTGGGCCGGCTGCCGCCGCAGGGAAGGCAAAAGCCACACTATGGCGGCCGGTAGCAGGCCGAACAGTCCAAACACCAGGAGTGCCTGCACCGCCCCTCCCATCGTTTCCGGTACCGGGACCGGCAGCCGCAGGAAGATCAGCGCCACCACCAGCCCTACGATGAGGAGGAGCCCCGTGGCCGCAATGCTCTTTTGCGCGGGGTTGAGCTGGTCATAGGCATTTCGGAGCGCCGGTCTGATATAGGGCCCGCCCGCGCTGACGAGCACCGTGAGAACGAAAAGCAAAAGGGCACCGATCGGCGTGAGCCCCTTGGAGGCGAACAGGAACCTGACAAATCGCTTCGGCAGGTCGAAGTTGGCTAAGATCCCCCCGACGAGCTCCTGCAAAACGCCGAAGAGCAGCACGACCCCCAAACCGGTCAGCAGCGGGGTGCGGATGCGAGGCGGGAGCTGGCTGAAGATTCCTCCCAGTGCCCCGAGAACCGAACCCGCCACCAGCAAGATGGGGATGCCGGGGTTCAGATCCTTCCCGAAGATGAGCAGGGTGATCAGAGCTTCGGTAGCGTTAACGAACACGGACCTTATGTCCACGGAGCGAACGACCACTACCAGGAGAGCAAGCACGATGGCGATCAGAAGTCCGATCAGCCCCCCCATGAGTCCCGCCGTGAGGTAGCCGCGTTTTTCCCTGGTTCCGACGGCTACATAGCCTCCAACCATGCTGATCAGCAACAGAATGGCATGTCCCAGTCCGATCACGCCACTGATGACGTCCAGCTCGTTGAAGTCCTCTATAAGGCCCGTAAGCGCAACGAATACGGCCACGAGACCCAAGATGAGGCCCATCTTTAGGCTAGCTTTTAAGGCGTGTTGCAGTTCAGACATATATTTCACCTCTCATCAACGGTGAGATTTCTTGGAAAGTCAGAGGCAACAACCTCTTCCTACGCCTTCTTCTCGGCCAGAATCTCACCAAGCAGGCCGGTGGGTCGGAAGATGAGAACGACTACCAGCATGACGAAGGCGATGACATCTTTGAGCTGGCTGGGGCTGGGGACACCCAGCCCGCTGAAGAACAGACTCGGCCCAATGGACTCAAAGATCCCGATGAACAAGCCTCCGAACATAGCGCCAGGGATGTTGCCAATCCCACCCAGGACGGCAGCGGTGAAGGCCTTGATACCAGGGATAAAGCCCATGGTGTGGGTAACTTGTTTATTGTAAAGGGCGAAGAGCACACCAGCGGCACCGGCCAGGGCTGCTCCGACGATAAAGGTGATGACGATCATCCGGTCAACGTCAATGCCCATCAACGCCGCCACGTCCTTGTCCTCAGCCACCGCACGTATGGCCTTGCCCGTTTTCGTCCTTTGGACGAACCAATAAAGCCCAATCATCATTGAGATGGCAGCCGCGATCATGATGACGTTCATGTGCAGTATTTTAAGCTGACCCACTTGCCAGTAGCCACTGAGGACTTGCACATCCGGGTAGCGCTTCATGCCTGAGCCGAACAGACGGGCGAAGGCATACTGTAGGAAAAAGGATGCACCGATTGCAGTGATGAGGGGCACGAGGCGTGGCGCCCGCCGCAGGGGACGGTAGGCAATTCGCTCAAGCAAAACAGCGACAATGCTGGAAACGATCACGGCTACGGCGAATATGATCAGCAGGGCGGGAATGGGATAAGCATCCAGGAAGCCGGCCTTATCAAAGGCATTGATTACGTAATAAGCGATGTAGGTTCCGCTCATGAACACCTCACCGTGGGCAAAGTTGATCATGAGCAGGACGCCGTACACCATGGTGTAACCCAGCGCGATGAGGGCGTATACCCCGCCCTGAGCCAACCCAAAGATAAAGAAAGATACCCAATCTGTCGGCGAGTACGCCCCCGAACGCAGCGTAGCCACCGTGCCCCAGATGGCAACCGCTAAGATAGCGAAGCCGATCCCCCACACGGCGAGGTCCGTGAGTGTAAGTCGTCCTGCCAAACGTTGCCGCATCTTGCCTCCTTCTCGAATCCACAATTCCCGCAGCGGGCCGCTTTCAGGGGAAGTCACAACCGGCCGCTATTAAAAAGGTCCCCAAATCGTGACGGCGCGCATTAAGCGGCGGCATCGCCCTCCTAAGCCATCATCGCCTTGGGGACACAAAAAATGGAGAAAATGCAACTGTCTTTTTTCGTCCTACCATCAGTAGCCAGAACCAACTTTGGTAAGGGCTAACAATTACGCAATATTATAAGGCAAACCAGCTAATTTGTCAAGGTTTGTTCTTCTCTTTTGGGCCGAATTGTGGTAGAATGGCGACACAATGCCAGATGCCAGATCAATCATCACAGGAGGTCGAATCTTGAGCAAGATACTGATCAAAAACGCAGACGTTATCACATTGAACGAGGATGGCCAGGTGCTGATGGGAACCGACGTAGCCATTGCCGACGGCGAGATCTTGGCTCTGGGGGACGTGCCAGCCGATTTCGCTCCCGACGAGGTCATCGAATCCACCGATCACGTGGTCATGCCTGGCTTCTTCAACGCTCACACCCACTCCGCGATTACCCTGATACGGGGCTGGGCCGACGATTTACCCTTCGATCGCTGGTTAAACGAGCGCATCTGGGTGGCCGAGTCGGCTTTG
>Ga0209986_10000162_pt1 | contig 60102 bp, 50 predicted proteins | sample BlataG_FD_183168 | JGI IMG/M metagenome (GOLD analysis project Ga0209986, IMG submission 183168) | Deep subsurface microbial communities from Black Sea to uncover new lineages of life (NeLLi) - Black_00105 metaG (SPAdes) (version 2) | ecosystem: Environmental > Aquatic > Marine > Oceanic >... | reverse complement strand
CATGGTGCCGCTGGCACCGGCGTTTGAGGCCGAACGCTTGAGCCAGCCGATCGACTTTCTGTTGTTTGCCGGTGACTTCCTCCGCAACCTTGAGGGCGATCGGTACGACCGCTGGAACGCCCAGGTCAGTGCGTTCCTCTGCCGGACTCAGCTACAGGAAGGCGACGCCGCCGGCAGCTGGAACCCGGAGGTCTTCGCCGGCAGCCGCGACCGTGTCTCGACCACCGCCCTGGCGACGCTCTGCCTGCAGGCCGCCTATCGGACGCTGCCGGCTTATCGGCAGTAGCTCGGCCACAATTAGGGCCGCAGGGCCAGGAACTTCTCGAGATTCTTTTTGATGGTGAGGCTGCCCGGCTCCTGCCGCTGGGCGACGACCTGGCAGCGGATGGCCTCCTCGGGCCGGCCGGTGGCGGCGTAACAGTGGGCCAGCGTGTCGAGGTAGCTGGCACTGTCAAAGGAGAGCTCGAGTGATCGCTTGGAATAGCGAGTGGCCTTGGTGACGTCGCCTTCAGTGTTAGCCACCAGCCAGGCATACTCGTTGTAGCCGTTGGGCTCATCTGGCTCTGAATCAATTCGCTGCTGGAGTTTTTCCAGGGCCTCCGCAATCAACGTCAAAACCCGGTCGCGTTCGGCCACCGTCAGGTCGGGCAGGTGATAGAAGGCGATCAGGCTGTCGATTTCACCCGGATGGGCCGCCACCGCCGCCTCAAGAGCCTGCCGCTGGGCCGGGGCATCGTCGGCGTTGCGGGCCGCGCAGAACAGGAAGTACTGCCGCCGGCCGGCCAGGGCCTTGGGGGGATGCCCGAGCGATTCGAGCACCCGCGTGTTGGGCACGTTGCCGCGGGAACCCTCAAGGGTCTCGCGGAGCACGTCGGCCGCCTCGGTGCAGCGGCCCTGGTCGTTGAGAAACTCTGCCCGGCTAACCGCCAGTTGCACCGCCACCTGCGGCGCGAGTCCGTCCGCAACCAGCACGCGGCTGTACTCGCGGTCAGCCCAGTCAGCAATGCCCCAATGGGACAGCCGCACCGCCGCCAACAGCTGCTGCTGCAAATCGTCGGTGGCCGTTTCGAAGGCCTGCTCGGCGAACTCGGTGGCCGTCAGGTCGCGGCCCCGGGCCCGCTCGCAGCAGCCGGCGGCGTAGGCGAGCAGTGGCTGATCATCAAGGATGTCCAGGATCTCGTCGGGCAGCCGGTCAACGAGATCGGCCAGCCCGGCATCGGCCGCCCAGAAGAGCACGTTGGCCAGCTCGATCGACCTGGTTCGCTCGTCGTCACTGTCGATCAGGTCGAACAGCTCCGCTGCCGCAGCCACCGCCCGGTCGAGCTGGCCGGCTTGAACAGCGGCCCGGGCAACGCAGCGGCGGAGCAGCTGGGCGACTGGATCGTCATCGGTCGTGTCGTCGGCACCAGCCCGACCGCGGGCGGTTAGTGGCCGGGTGGGCAGGGCGGTCTGTTCCAGGAACCGGTCCACTGCGGCTGCCAGCCGGTCGAGCGGATCGGCCAGGTCGGCCGGCTTAACTGGGCCGGTATCGGCGATGCGGGAAAAGTCGATCAGGGTCCGCAGGAGTTCGGCCGCGGGACGGTGGCTGTCCCCCAGTTCGGTTTCCACCGGCTCCGTCAGCCGCGGCCAGTGCGGGTCCTGGGGCCGCCACTCCTGCAGAATCACCACCGCCGCCAGCTGGGAGATGAGCGGCGAGCGGTGGATCCGAACCATTCGGGCCAGCGGACCGGCACCGGCATCGTCCTCAAGGCGAATCAGCCGGCTGAGGACCTTCAGCTGATCCGAGAGTGGCTTGGTCGAGAACCCGTCAAGCAGGTCGCCCACCGCCGGTGGGTCGGCGGGCCGGACCAGCGGAACCGTTTCCAGAATCCAGCGGGCCCGCAGGGCCACCTCAAGATCGGCCCGCTGGTCGGCTGCCGCCAGCAGTTCGTCGATTGCCGACTCAGAGACCTCGGTCAGCCGCCGGGTAGCTGCCTCGCGGATGGCGTAGTCACGGCTGCCAAGCTGTTCAACCAGCAGGGTGATCTCAGCCTGATTGACCGGCTGGACCGGCAACGCAGACGTGGCCCAAGCCGGGCCGCCAAAGAGCAGACTGGCCAGAAGAAATGGACCACACCATCCGGCAAACCGCCTTGATGCCGCGTCGGGCCGTTCATTCACCATCGAACTCTCCCGATCGATGAGCGTCTGCTGCTCTCTTCCCGTCAACTTTAGTGAAAACTGAACAGGGAATCCAACACAGGGGCGAAGGGTGAACTGGCTGCCTCATCGTGATGAAGCCAGCCGGGCCCGCACGCCGCTCACGCCGTGTCGGGTTCGATGCCGAGATCGCGGATGGTCACCAGCGGTTCCAGCGGAATGCCTCGGGCGGCGAAGGCCTCGGCGGCACCGGCAAGCCGGTCGATTACCGTCACCACCCGCTCAACCTGCAGGCCAAACTCGGTGGCCCTGTCGATCGCCAGCAGCGACGAGCCGCCAGTAGTGGTGACGTCTTCGACAATCACCACCCGCTGCCCGGGCTCGACCGGTCCCTCGACATACCGTTGCAAGCCGTGGCCTTTCGGCTCTTTCCGAACCATGAAGCCCTTCAGCGGTAGCCCGGCCACGCCGGCCATGGTGACAGCAGCGCTGGTGATCGGATCGGCCCCAATCGACATCCCGCCGATCGCCTCCGGCAGTTCGCCGAGGGCCTGCAGTCGCTGGAGAATCGCCCGGCCCACCAGCATGGACCCCTGGGCGTCGAGGACCACCTGCTTGGCGTCGAGATAAAAACTGGCCGTGCGGCCCGAGGCGAGCGTGAAACTGCCCCGCTTAAGGGCCCGCTGCTCGATCAGTTCCACCAACTGCCGGATGGTCTGGGCGGCGTCGGTCTCGTCCGAATGTGTCGTACTCATGGCGAAATGCTAGCAGATCGTCAGGCTCGCAAGCCGACCGACAAAGCCCCGGCTCTTTTTTGACTCCCCCCGGCACCCCCTTAGAATTCTGTGGTGGTGTGTCCGCGACCCTACGCTGTCGGTGGAAGAACCAGTCATGGCCTCTTTCCGCGAAGGCGAACCCAAAATGGCCGAGGTTTTTCGAGGTTCGCCACCGCCGCATCCAGCGGCGGATCACTTTATCCAGGGGCTGCCAAGGCAGCTGCTGCCGATGTTCAAAACGGTTTCCAAAGCGTTGCGGTGCTGCTTGGTACTGCTGGCCGTCGTGTCCGGCGGGTCTTCCGGGCTTGTGCTTGCCGGCCCGCTGGCCGATGCGGTGGCCCGGGCCAAGGCGGCCGCCGGCGTGGCCGATGCCGCTGATGCAGCTGCCGGATGGCCCCAGCCTGCCGCAGCGGCGGTTGCTAAGGAGCCGGCTGCCGCGGAACCCGCCGCTGTCGCTGAGCCGGCAGCCGATCGGCCGGGACAGCCGACCGTCACGCTGGAACTGCGGCTGCCGATCACCGGCAATCGTGATACGCAGCTGCGGGCAGCGATCCTGCGGCAGCTCGACCGGCTGGAAAGCCGGCCCGGCCGGCGGGGCCTGCTGGTGCTGCAGTTTGTCAGCGACCGCACCACCGAGCTGGCCGGCAGCGACTTTGGCCGCTCGCTTGAACTGGCCCGCTTCCTCACCGACCCGCGGCTGGCAGGGGTGAAGACGGTTGCCTTTCTGCCCGAGGGGGCCGGCGGGCATGCCGTCCTCGTGGCCCTGGCCTGCGAAGAGATCGTGATGGCCCCCGACGCCGTGCTCGGCCCAGCCAACCAGGACGAGCCACGCGTCGACGAGGCGATGCGGGCGGCCTACCGCGAGATCGCCGGCCGCCGCCGGACGGTGCCACCGCCACTGGCTGTGGCCCTGCTCGATCCAGCCAGTCGCGTTGCCCGCGTGGCAACCGAGGTGGGTGAGCAGATCGTCCCGCTGGATCGGGTGGCAGCTTTACGGAACGAGGTGCAGGTACTCGGGGTCGAAGAACTGGGCCCCGCGCCGCTGGAGCTGACCGGTCGGCAGGGGCGGGGGCTGGGAGTGGTGCGGCTGCTGGCTCGGACGCCGGCTGAACTGGCCGCCGGGCTCGACCTCGATCCGGCAGCCGTGGTCGTCGACCCGTCACTGGGCCGGGGCTGGCAGGCGGCGGTGGTCGGCCTGCGGGGACCAATCAGTGGCGACAGTGTGGCCCGCGCGCGGACCCGGCTGCAGGAGGCGGTCGACGATGGAGCCAATTTTATCTGCCTGCAACTCGACAGTCCCGGCGGGGCGCCTGAGCAGAGCTTGGTGCTGGCCGGTTGGCTCACTGGCCTCGACCCGGCCCGGGTACGGACGGTTGCCTATGTGCCCCGACAGGCCCGGGGTGATGCGGCACTAGTGGCCCTGGCCTGCGATGAACTGGTGATGGGCCGGGAGGCTGTCATCGGTGGCGAGGGTGCGGCCGCCATCGGTGGCCGGCAGGCCGACGCCGTGGTGGTCGCCTGGCGGCAGGCGATCGAGCCGCGGGAGGCCCGCCCCTGGTCCTTGCCGTTGGCACTGGTGCTACCGGGTTTTCAGGTGAACCGGATGGTGCAGCAGTCCAGTGGCCGGGTTGAGTATTTCAGTGAAAAGGAACTGCAGTCCCGCGGTGATCGGGCCGATTGGCGGCTGGAGGCGGCCCTCGCCCCCGGGCCCCTGGAGCTCACCGGACCTGATGCCGAACGCTACGGACTGGCCGGTCCGTCAGTGGGCTCGTTCCGTGACCTGGCCGACCGCTACGGGCTGAGCGAAAACGTCGCGGTTGTCGAGCCGGGCTGGGCCGACCGGCTGCTTGATGCGCTTGCCAGTCCGCGGTTGGCCTGGCTGCTGCTCCTGATCGGTGGGGCGGGGCTCTACATCGAACTGAACACGCCGGGACTCGGCTTTGGTGGTTTCATTGCGATGGTCGCCTTCATTGTCTATTTCTGGAGTCAGTATCTGCACGGCACCAGCGGCTGGCTGGAGGTGATGCTGTTTGTCGCTGGACTGGTCTGCCTGGCCGCCGAGATCTTCGTGGTGCCGGGGATGGGGGTGCTGGGACTCGGCGGGGGGCTGCTGGTGATCGCCTCGCTGGTGCTGGCCAGTCAGTCGTTCGTGCTGCCGGCCAATGACTATCAGGTTCGGCAGTTGCAATGGTCGCTGCTGGGAATTCTGGGAGCGGGTGTGGGCGTGGGGTTCTTCGGGGCGGTCGTGCGGCGCTGGCTGCCGTCGACACCGCTGCTGCGGCATGTTCTGCTGGCTCCACCCGAGCCGGAGCTGCCGGCGGGCACGGAATCGCTCGCGGGGCTGATCGGGACCACCGGCCTGACAACTACGCGGCTGGCGCCGGCGGGCAAGGCCGAGGTTGATGGTCAGCTGCGGGATGTCTGGAGTGAGGGAATGTTGATCGAGCCGGGAACGGCTGTGCGGGTCACGGCCGTGCGGGCAGGCCGGGTGATGGTGCTGCCGCAGTCCCCGCAGGAGCCGGCATGAATCCTTACGTCTGGGTGTTCGGCCTGTTGGTGGTCGGCCTGCTGGTGATGATGCTGGAGGTGTTCATTCCTTCTGGTGGCCTGCTGGGGTTCGTCAGCATTGCGGCGATCGTGGCGGCGGTCGCGACCGCCTTTGCCGAGCAGGGAATCGGAGCCGGCCTGCTGGTGCTGGCGGTGACGGCCGTGGCGGTTCCGGCGACGCTGGCGGCTGCCTTTCATCTGTTTCCGGCGACACCGCTGGGAAAGCGGATCATGCCGGCGCCGCCCGAGGCGGCCGAACTGGTGCCCGCTGCTGCCGAGCGGCGACATGCCCGCGAGCTGATTGGCCGCCGGGGGATTGTCATCAGCGAACTGCTGCCCTGGGGGCAGGCCGAAATCGACGGAGAACGGCTTGAGGCAGTGAGCCAGTCGGGCCCGATTGCGGCGGGAACCGCGGTCGATGTGGTCGGTACCGAAGGCCGGGCGTTGGTCGTCCGGCCGGCCCGGGAGGGGCCGCAGTTGCGGGCTTTTTCCGAGCCACCGAACACTCCGGCGACCGGCCCGATTCCGCCGCAGCCGGCCGAAAGGGCTGATCCGCGATCAGTAACGCTCGAGGAATTTGAGTTTGATGATCTCGATCGGTCCGCCGGCGCTTGACTGGGGGCCCCAGCCCAAACAGGCTTCAGGAATTACTGCCTGCGGCCGGTCACCCCGACGGTGATCGGCCGAGACATCTCAATCGGAGTTTTCCATGCCAAGTCTCATCGCCCTTGTCGTCGGCATTGTCCTCCTGCTGATCGTGCTCGGTTTTCTCACCCGCTACCTGCGGCTCTGGCTGCAGTCGTATGCCTCGAGTGCCGGGATCGGCCTGTTCGATCTGGTGGCGATGAGCTTCAAGAAGGTCAATCCGACCGTGATTGTCCGCAGCAAGATCATGGCGGTACAGGCTGGTTTGGGCGATGCCAGTGGCATCACCGGGCAGGCCCTGGAGGCACACTATCTGGCGGGTGGCCGGGTGCCGCTGGTGGTGCAGGCACTGATTGCCGCCTCAAAGGCAAAGATGGGCGAGCTCGACTTCAAGCTGGCCACCGCCATTGACTTGGCCGGCCGCAACGTCCGTGAGGCGGTGCAGACGAGTGTCTATCCCAAGGTGATTGACTGCCCCGGGACGAAGAGCGGCCGCACGACGCTCGATGCCATCGCCAAGGACGGCATCCAGCTGAAGGTGCGGGCTCGGGTGACGGTGCGGACAAATCTCAACCAGTTGATTGGTGGAGCGACCGAAGACACGATCATCGCCCGCGTCGGTGAGGGCATCGTCTCGGCGATTGGCTCGTCGGAGACCCACAGCAAAGTGCTCGAGAATCCCGACGTGATTTCCAAGACGGTGCTCAAGCGTCGGCTCGACAGCAACACCGCCTTCGAGATCGTCTCGATCGACATTGCCGACATCGATGTCGGTGTCAACGTCGGTGCCCGGCTGCAGGCTGATCAGGCCGAGGCCGACACCCGGGTGGCCCGGGCCAAGGCGGAAGGCCGCCGGGCGATGGCGGTGGCCCGTGAACAGGAGATGGTCGCCGGTGTTGAGGAGAGCCGGGCGGCCCTGGTTGAGGCCGAGGCCGAGGTGCCGAAGGCGACCTCCGACGCTCTGGCCAGCGGGCGGCTGGGCATTCTCGACTACTATCGGCTGAAAAACCTGCAGGCTGACACCGACATGCGGCGGTCGATTGCCACCACGCCGGCCTCTGCTGCCGTGACGCCGTAAGGGAAGGAGCGTCATGGTGGTATTCCCGATTCTGCTGGCAGCCGGCTTCGACTGGCTTGAGGCGCTGGTGCCGCTTCTGTTCGTCTTTATCTGGATCGTCTCGCAGGTGCTCAACGTCTTTCGCCGCGTGGCTGCTGCCGGTCGCCGCGGTGAGGAAGACGATGAAGACGACGAGGAAGCATTTACCGAGGTGATGGTGAGGCAACGCGACGGAGCCCGCCGCTGCCCCGGCTGCGGGCAGCGGTTCACCGCTCCAGTCGCCGCCATCGCCCCCTGCCCGAAATGTGGCCGGCTGACGCTCGATGAAACGCCGGCCGATCCCGAACTGGTCGACAGCCTGCCGGTGCAATCGGATCGAGCAGCGATCGAGGCTGAGATCGACGCCTTTCTCGGACGCCCGGGGCAGCAACCACCACCCCTCCCGCAGCCACGGCGGGCGGCCCCGATTGCTGAACCGGTGGCGGCAATGCTTGCCGCTGCGGGCAGCGCCCCGCGGGGCAATGACGAAATCAGCCGTCACATCCATGAGGTGTTCGACCAGGGCCTTGGCCGGCTACCCGAAGGTACGGTGGAAAACCCCTGGGCCGATCTTGAGCCGGCAAAGCAGGGACGGCGACGGGGGCAGTCGGACTTGGTCGAGGTTGATGCTGCGGCGATCAGGGCGACGACGAATCTGGTCGCGATGCTGAAAAACCCCGCCACGGTCCGGCAGGCCTTTCTGCTGCGCGAGTTGCTCGACCGGCCGCCCGACCGGTGGGAGTGACGCGGCGACAATGGCTCCACCGGCGGGAGCCGGCTGGCTGCTGGCAGCGGTTGCTAGCATGGCCGGAGGAGTTGACGCAGCCTCCCCCGTCACCGCCCGTCACGCAGAATGCCCCCTCGCGTGGGTGGTTTTTCGGGGGAAATCCGCGGTTCTTTCCGGGGCTTCGGAGGCTCGTCAATTCGTGACTTGAGGCTTGGCCCCGGCTGGTCTACAAGGGCAGTGGTGGTCGGGTGAAAGCCAGGCCGTCGAACAGCGCGTAGACGAGGGAAGCCCAAGCCTCGTCTACGCGTTTTTTTGTGTGTGGCCGATCCGCGTCACGGAGCGGCCGCTGCCGATTGGCGTTGCGACGAGACGGTCTGATCGCCATTCTCCCGTCGATGATCATCCCGGTCGGCTTTCAACGGTGCGGATTTCCTGCCGGCCACGGCGGGCTCTGGACGGCGTCGATGCTGCTTGGGCTGGTGGTCCACGCGACCGTGTCGTTCGGGGCCGAACCCACTGCTGCCGGTGAACACTTTCCGCTCACGGCTGCTGTGCGGACCACGCATACCTATCTCCGGGCGGGACCGGGAGCTGACTACTATCCAACCACGCGGTTGATCCAGGGTGAGGCGGTTGAACTCTGGAGTGTCGACGCCTCTGGCTACGGTGCGGTGCGGCCGTTGACGGGCAGCTTCAGCTGGCTGCGGGCGGCCGATGTCGATCGGCAGATCGAGGCCGACCCGGCCATTGGCGTTGTGGTCACTGACGGTGCGGTGGCCCGCATCGGTTCTCAGATCAACGACCTGCGGCATGTGGCCCAGGTGCGGCTTGAGGCGGGTGAGCGGGTGCGGGTGCTCGACGAGGTGCGAATTGAACAGGGCCGGCAGGCCGGTCTCTGGGTGAAGATCAAGCCACCGTCGGGCGAGTTTCGCTGGGTCCGGCTGGCCGACCTTGACCTGCCGGTCGGCCTGGCACCGCAGACCGGTGAACTGGCAACAGCCGCAACTGGCAGCGGCGAACTCGCCGCCAACATTGCCCAGGCCCGCGCGGCGGTCGACGCCTGGCGGGAGGCCGGTGAATCGCTCTCGCAGGTGATTGCCGTGGCAGGTGAGAAGCCGTTGGCCGAGCCGACCGAACCGGCTGAGCCGGCAAGGCTTGGCAGCATTGCCGGAGCTCATCGGCTGCTGGCCGACTGGATGCCGGTGGGGAACGGACTGTTCGACCTGACGTCACCCCAGCCGGCCAGTCCCGCCGCGACCGGCCCACTGGCCGCCCCGGCTGACGAGCTTTCCGACATCGATCTGGCCCTCTCGCTGGCAGTCACTGGACCGGCTGCGAGCTGGCAACTTGAGCCGCTGCGGGAACGGCTGCGGCTGGCAGCCGCCCGGGCCTCAACCGGCACTGACCGGCTGCGTGCCGAGGCGATCGACGCCCGGTTGGCTCGGTTCGAGACTATCAAGGGACGGCATCTGGCCCTCGCCGCCCGCGACAAGGTCGAGCCCTCGCCGCTCCAACTTGGCTCCCTCTGGTCGAGTCTTGGGAGCATCGGCAGCCGCCCGATCCGGCCGGGGGTCTTCCCAGGCGGCCAGCCGGCTGATGGCAAAACCACCTGGACGCCGCCGGACTATGTCGAAACCAGCGGGCGGCTGGCGACGGTGATCTCACGCCGGCCCGACGCCCCCCGCTGGGCGATCGTTGATGCCAACAACAACGTGCTCGCCTTTGTGGCCCCCTCGGCCGGGGTCAGCCTGGCGCCGATGGTCGGCCAGCAGATCACCATCCGCGGTTCCAAGGGCTACATGCCCGAATACAAGCGGCCCTACGTAGTGGCCTCAGAGGCCCGGCCCCGCATGGCTGCGGCGGTAACCCCGGGGCCGCGGTAGCTGAGAGAAAGTGGGGGCTTTTTGCGGGTTTCGTCGAATTTCTTGAGCCGCAATACCTGATACTGGTCGAGTCACCCAAAAGGAGGAGAGCTTTCAGAAAAGGCTTCAGGGGCATCCAGCAATGGACGAGGCAGCGGCACCGGGGGTTCGCCACGGTTGATCGCGGTCTCGGGAGGCAGCTTTTCGGATCTCATCGCCGTTGCCGTGAAGGAATGTGTCCATGCCCCTGTTCCACGCTGATCGGCACCGCTCCCGTTCCGACGGTCGCCGTCGCAATGACCGGGCCGTCCCAGCCTGGCGTCCTGAAACGCTCGAGCGGCGGACAATGCTCACCGGGAACGATCCGGTCACCGATCACGGTACTTCCGGTTCCGACGCTGCCGAGCCGCCGGCCATCGTGACTGAGGTTGGGGCCGGTCTCGACACCTTCGCCTCAGCCGATGCCTATGCCGACTGGCTGGTTGAGCAGGCGGTTGACCGGTGGCAGTATCTGTTTGGCCAACCTGCCCACGGCCGGCAGTGGTGGTTCGGCGACGACTTCTTCTTCGCTGAGGCTGTGCGACTGGGTGGTGCTGATGAAATCGTGGCAATGCCGTTGGCTGCCGACGGTGGTATCGCCATTACGGCCACTGGCGCCGGAGAGGGGGCCGGCGAGTCCTCCACGACCAACACCCAGATCGCCGGGGTTGATGAGGCCGACCTGGTCGAGGTTGACGGTGACACCCTCTACTCACTCGCCCACGGCAGACTCTCGATCGTGCGGGGCTTTGCCGACGCAACGCCCGAGTTGGTCAGCCAGCTCAGTCTGGCGGAGACCGGCGAGATCACTGGGATGTACCTGTATGGTGATCGGCTGACGATTGTTTCGCGGGACTTTGAGCTGACGATTGCGGGCAGCACGGCATCCGGTTTGCCTGCTCTTTACCCGCCGGTTCTTGGCCGGGTCCAGACCACGGTGACCGTGCTCGATGTCAGCGATCCCGCCGCCGTGTCGGTGACGAAGCGGACGACTGTCGACGGTGAGCTGGTATCGTCGCGGATGGTTGACGGGCAGCTGCGGCTGGTGCTCAACCATCGGCTGGAACTGCCCCGGCCGGAGGTCGTACCGACCGAGCCAAGCGTGCAACCGACGGTGGCGCCGGCCGATCACGGGGGGGAAGCGGCGACGATCACGCTGGGCCGGCGTCCAGCAGGACTGCTCTGGTGGCCCGACAATCCCGAGCCGACTGGTCGCTATGAGACGGCCGCGGTCTACGCCGCCCGGATCCGCGAGCAGCTGGTCGAGGCGATGACGCCGCAGGTCTATCAGGTTGACGCTGCGGGCAACCCGCTGGAGGTCTCGCTGCTGGTTACGCCAACGGCCATCGACATCCCCGAGCCGGGGGCAGTGCGGCAACTGACCACGATCACCGCTTTCGATGTGACCAGCGACCAGCCTCAGCCCATGACGACCGGACTGTTCAGCCGGGGGACGGTCGAGTTCTTTGCAACCGCTGATGACCTCTATGTGTTCGACGGCCATCAGGCGTATGAGCCGTCCGCAGGTCTGATTGACATCATGTGGTGGCAGCCGCCCGTCACGACCGTGACCAAGATCGGCTTCGGCGTTGATCAGTCGGGCGGGCTGACGGTGTCACCTAGCGGCCAAGGAACCTTTGCGGGCCGCATCCTCAATCAGTTTTCCGCCGCTGAGCAAAATGGCTTCCTGCGGGCTGTCGTGGAGGTGCCGGGGGAAGGGAGCGGCGTGCGGGTGCTCGAGCAGCAGGGGGAAAGCCTCGTTGAGGTTGGCAGCCTGACCGGGTTGGCACCGCGGGAAGACCTTTATTCGGTCCGGTTCGTAGGCGAACGGGCCTATTTCGTGACGTTTCGTCAGATCGATCCGCTGTTCGTGGTCGATCTTTCGACGCCGACGGCACCCACCCTGCTCGGTGAACTCAAAGTCCCCGGTTTCTCCGATCACATTCAGCCGCTCGGCGAAAACCATCTGCTGACGATCGGTCGCGATGCCGATGACGAGACCGGTTTCTTCCGAGGCCTGCAGGTCTCAGTTTTCGATGTTACCGACCCCGCCAGCCCCGCGCTGTTGCACCGGCACACGCTTGCCGGGGGCCGCGGCACCGCTACGGCGATCACGGGCAGCCGCTGGCGGCGGGGTGACGGGGATCATCTCGCCCTCGGCTATTTCCCTGACGAAGGCGTAATCACCATTCCGGTGACGGTGGACGGACGATTCGAGTGGGATGTTCCGATCGACCTGCCGATCATCGGGGGTGGCGTTGGAGGCTTTCCGGGTCTCATCGGGCCGTCAGGGGATGGGATCGCAGCCTCTTTGACGGTCCCAGCGGATGCCCCGATGCCACCGGCTTGGAAGCCGCCGACTCAGCAACTCGAGGTGCTTTCGGTTGACATCGTCGGCGGCATCAGCAGCCTCGGTGCCATCGACCACGACACCAGTGTCGATCGGGCTGTGAAGATTGCCGGGCGGTTGGTGGGATTGTCAGCCTCGGAGGTCTCAGTGCACGCTTTCGCCGAACCGGCGACCACGCTCGGTTCGGTGCGGCTGAATGAGGTGACGGCCCAGCCAATCACCGATCTGCCGGCTGCCAGACCGCTGCCGTTCCCTGCGATCGAGGTCTTGATTGAACAGGCAGTGGCCGGCCTGCCGGTTCACAGAACCTGGCTGGCCAAGAAAGCCGAGACGGTCGGTGACCAGACAGTGGTCTTTGCCGAGCACGCCAGCGGGGCGGTGCACCGGCTGACCAGCAAAGGCTCATTCACCGATGCCGGCTGGGCGGCATTTGGCTTTGAGGGAATTGGCAACGCTGAGAGCAGACCACTTGCTCGACAGGCCCGCGGTGAGGCCTTTGCCGACGCGGTTTTTGAGGTCCGTAGCCTGCTTAGTGACACCGTTCTTGAGCGGCTCAATCTTAGCCGCAACCCCGACGGCCTGCTCCAACGCCGCGGACTGCGGTTCGCCTAAGGGTGGGTTGGGAGGCTGCGTGGCTCGCTGACGCTCAGTCACTCGTGCGGCTGGTCCGGTCCTACTCCTCGCTTTCGGGACTGGAAATAGATCGGACGAGGCGAAGGGGGTCGGCGAACGCTCGAGGAGCATTTGAAAATTGCCCCCTGAACTCACCGCGAAACCGCGTGACAGCACCGGTCATTTTCAGCAGCGACGAGACTTTTGCCGCCCCCGAGCCGCCGCTGACCATCTCACGCTCAGTTACTCGTACAGCCAGTCCGGTCGCTTCTGCTCCCGGCTTCCGGCAAATGTGACCCGCCGCTTCCGATGCCTTGCGGACGTCAACATGCTCGATGAATATCTGCTGATTGCCGCGTTACCGGCGTTTCAGCCTGTCGAGTTCTTCACTCTGTAGCCAGCGAGCGGCCAGATCAACAGTGAGCCGGTCGGCAGCGTCTCGATCTTCGTTGTCGGCCAGCTGCACAGCTGGCTGTGGCTGCCGTTGCCGCCGGGACGAGGTCAGGGCAATCGTGGCCAGGGTCTGCTGATCCGCCGCGGCCGTACGGGGGAGCCGCCGGGCCAGCGTGGCAACTCCCTCGGGGTTGGCGGCAGCGGCATCGGAGAGACTGGCCATGAACAGGCAGATCTCGTGCAGGTTGGCCGCAGCCGAGTGGACGATGAGGGGCTGGAGGGTGCGGGTGACGATCTCGAGGCCGATGCCGTCCATGTCGAGGAAGGCGTCGATCTGGACCGCCTGCCGGTGCCGACCATCGACCATCGGCTCGGCCTGCCGATAGCGGATCATCAGCACACAGTTGCCGGTGAGGTTTTTGGGTGAGAGTGGGCCGGTGTAAGCGCCCCGGCCATAAAAGACCAATAGGCCCCCCTCCGGCCGCCGCTCGCGGTGGGCCAGCCGGAGCAGGCCGACCGTGCCGTAGCCGTCGGCCAGCCGCCACTGGGCCGGCCCGGTGGGATCGAGTGACAGCCGGCTGATCCCCAGCAGTCGCCAGATGTCGACGATCGCCTCGGGCTTCTCAAGCGCAAAGTCGAGTAGATCGGAGTCGCAGGCGAACAGTTCGACCGGCAGCCGCCGGTAGAGTGTGGTGGAAGCGAGCGCAGATTCGATCGCCTGCCGGTCACCCGGGGCCATCTGGTCCAGCGGCAAAGCCTCGGCGGCCCGTCGCCTGGCATGCCGGCTGGAACTGCCCCAGTCGGTGCCGGCCTGGGCTGCACAGGCTTCGATTGTGGCCGCTGGTTCGGTGGTGGCCGCTCCGCAGCTGGCCGCTAACAGAATGGTGGCCACAATGGCTGCCGGCACGAATCCGCCGACGCGGCCGGTAAACGGTGCCGTGAACTGGCTGCGGTGCAGCGTTGTCTGCATGTGATTTCCCCCCCTGACAAGATCCCCCATCAGGTCCGCCGGGCCTCAGGCCCGGCAAACCTGCCCACCTCTCAGTGGAAACAGCCCTTCACGGCTTTTTTCCACTTGGGCAACCCCCGAAAACGCTGAGGATTTTCCGGTTTGCCGATCGCCGCATCGGGCGGCGGCAGACTGTTGCCACAATCTGTTAGTGGGTTCATTCGGAGTTTTCCGGCTGGAACGGCCAATGAAAATTCCGAATATGCCGATGCGCTTGCGCAGCTTCCGTGGTTTGACTGGTTCGGGTCGGGCTTGGCTCGGCATGGCCGCCTCCCTATGCTCCCGCCCCCTTGCCGGCAGCAGGGATTGGCCCGGCTGCCCCCGGAAGCGATGCCACCGATGAGCCCGCCACGTTGCGGGTCTCGAGCAAGCTGATGCCCGAGAAGTCCGCAGAACAACCGGCTGTCCCCCGTCGGTCATCGTCACCAGCGACCTGGTTTGGCCGGGGCGACCGGGTGGACGATCACCGGCCCAGCCTCCTGAGCCGGCTGATGGTCGCCTGGGCTCACCAGTGCCTCGCTCGGCCCTGGACGATCGTGACGGTGGCGGTGCTCGCCGCCGTCGCAGCCGGGTTCTGGACGTCCGGCTCCCTCGGCTACAAGGTCAGCCGGGTCGATCTGCTCGATCCCAACAGCGAGTACAACAAGCTCTGGATCGACTACATCCGCGAGTTTGGTGAGGACGACGACGCCGTCGTCGTGGTTGAGGGAGCGACTCGGGCCGCTACCGTGGCAGCCCTTGAGGACGTCTCCCAGCAGCTGTCCCGGCACGGTGAGCTGTTTCATTCGATTCTGCATGAGGTCGACCTGACCCAGATCCGGGCCAAGGGGCTGCACTATGTCTCAGCGGCCGATCTCACCGTGATCAACCGGTTTCTCGATCGGACTGAGCCGGTGCTGGCCGGCGGCTGGCCGCAGCTGAAGGTCGGCACGATGGTTGGCGGCCTGGCAGCGGCCGTGGTTTCAGGGCCCTCAACTGCTGGGCCAGAAGACGAACCGGCCCTGAAGACACTGGAACGCTACAGCGAGAGCCTGCTGGCCAGCCTTGAAGCGGCCGATCGGGGCCGGATCGCTGAGCCGCAACCGGGCGACTACATCTCGCCCTGGCCCGGGATGCCCGGCAGCTTATCGACCCTGCGTGACCTTTCCAGCCAATACTTGCTGGCCAAGGAGGGTACCCTCGGATTTGTGCTGCTGCGGCTGGCCAAGGACGAGGGGGGGTTCGCCGGTGCTTCCCAGGCGACCGACACCCTGCGGGAGCAGATCAGCCTCGTCGCCGACCGCCATGCCGCTGCCGAGATTGGCCTCACTGGGCTGCCAGTGATGGAAGACGACGAGATGCGGTCGAGCAAGCAGTCGATGGTCTGGGCCAGCGGCCTGTCGTTGGTCGCGGTGGCGGTGGTGATCGTGGCTGGCTTCGGCGGCATCCGGCACGCCCTGATGGCCAACGGGGTGCTGGTGATCGGCATGGCCTGGGCCTTTGCCTGGGCAACCGGCAGCGTCGGCCACCTCAACATTCTCAGCGTCACCTTCGCCGTGACGATGATCGGGGTCGGCATCGACTATGGCACCTATTACATCGGCCGCTACCTGGCGATGCGCCGCAATGGCCAGGGCTGTGAGGAGGCCATCCTTGAGACCAGCGGCTCGGTCGGCCCGAGCATTCTGACCGGGGCGGTGACCACTTCGATCGCCTTCTTCTCGGCCGCTCTCACCAGCTTTGTGGGGGTGGCTGAGCTCGGGCTGATTGCCGGCGGCGGCATTCTGCTGTGCTGTGCGGCCGAACTCATGGTGCTGCCGGCGGTGATCGCGATCGTCGACCGCAGCCGGCTGGGCCGCTCGATTCCCGAGCCGGTGCCGGTCCACCGCTGGCTGCAGCCGTTCACCCGGCACCCCCGGTTCGTCGCGCTGGCGGCGATCGCCGGCACCCTGGCGGTCAGTTCGGGCATTCACGATCTTCGCTATGACCACAACCTGCTCAACCTGCAGCCCGATGGCCTCGAGAGCGTCGAGATTGAGAAGAAGCTGCTCGAGGAATGCGACCAGAGCGTCTGGTACGCCCTCTCGATTGCCGACTCCCGCGAGGAACTGCTGGCCCGTAAGAAAGAATTGGAGCAGCTCCCGACGGTTGAACGGGTCGATGAGATCGCCTCCCTGCTTTCCGGTGACGAGGCGGCGAAGACACCGCTGATCAAGCAGATCGGCAGCCGATTGACCGGCCTGCCGGAGCGGCCGCCGCAGATTCCCCTCGACCGGCTCGACGCCCTGGGTGAAACCCTTGGCTGGGCCCAGGCCGAAGCGGCCAAGCGACCCGGTGGCATGCGGACCGCCTGGCACCTGGAGCGGGCCCGTGATGTCCTGCGGCGAATGGGACCTGAAGCCTGCTATCAGGCCCTGGCCGGCTTCCAGCAACGGTCGGCTGGTGAACTGCTCAGCCGGCTGCATGCCCTGGCTGCCGTCTCTGACCCGGTCGCCCCGTCGCTGGATGACCTGCCGCCCAGCCTGGTCGACCGGTTTGTCGGGGCGAGCGGAAAGCACCTGCTGAAGATCTACGGCCGGGGCGACATCTGGAACTTCGACGCCCTGAAGCGATTTGTCGGTGACGTCCGGAGCGTTGACCCCAAGGCGACCGGGAACCCGCTGCAGGCCTACGAGGCCTCGCTGGAGATGAAGCGGAGCTACGAGCAGGCCGCGCTCTATTCGCTCATCGTGATCATCGCGGTGCTCTGGCTCGACTTCCGCAATCTCACCCATTCACTGCTGGCAGCCCTGCCGCTGGCTGTCGGCATGGCCCAGACCCTCGGCCTGATGGGGCTGCTCGGCCTCGATCTCAACCCGGCCAACCTGATCGGCATTCCGCTGATCCTTGGCATTGCCGTCGACTACGGGGTGCACATTGTCCACGACGCCCTGGAGCGGCCCGGGGCCTATCGCATCAGTGCCTCGACCGCCAATGCAGTGCTGGTCGATGCCCTCACCACCATCCTCGGCTTTGGTGCCTTGATGGTTGCCAGTCACCGGGGGCTTGAGAGCCTTGGGCGGCTGCTCACCTTGGGTGTGACCACCTGCACGCTGACTTCGCTGGTGCTGCTGCCGGCAATTCTCGGCATCCTGCGGCCGGGGGCCAACGCTGCTGCCGGCCGTGCCGATGAACCAGAAGACGACGAGGACGATGCCGCTGACCTGCTCTCCTTCACTCCGCCGGCAGCCGATCGGCGGCAGGCCGCCTGAGCCTTTTTCACCCTGGAAGGAAACAAAGATGTTTCATGCCATTCACCAACGTTTGAACACGGCGGCCGCTATGCTGCTGCTGGCAACTGTTGGAGTGATCGCCCGGGCCCCCGCTGCGGAGCAGATGATGAACATCGCAATGGAGGATCAGTTCCGCACCCGGCACGAGACCGTCACCCACCGCGGTGACGTGGTGGTACTGGTCTATGCCGAGCGGCACGGTGCCGAGGCGGCCCTGCAGCTCGGCCGCCAACTCCACCTGCGGTTTCATCCGACGGCCGATTCGGCCACGGCCGATGCCTGGTTACAACAGCCAGTGGTGGGGCTGGCCGGCTGGCCAGCCGGACTGCCGGTGCCCGACGTGCGGGTCATCCCGGTCGCCTCGCTGACGGAGGTGCCGCGGCCGCTCCAGCCGGTGGCCCGGGCCCGGATGCGGAAGGACTCGCCGGAGTTGCCGGTCTGGCTCGATTTCGAGGGGACACTTAAGCAGATGTTCGGCATCATTCCAGGTGAGCCCAACGTCGTGGTCCTCGATACCGCTGGCCGGATCCACAGTGTGCTGTCGGGCAAGCTCGACGAGCGGGAGTACGAGCAGTTCGTCGGCCTGATCGACCAGCTGCGGCGTGCCGCCCACCCCGACCCTCGCGTCGCCGAACAGCCGGGCGGGAACATCACCCGGTAATTGCCGCCAGGAAATTCACCACCAGGCACGAAGGACACAATCACCCCGAGCGGCCCTTGAAGCGGCGGCTGGCACGGGTGAGGGTGTCGCGTTCGTCGCGGGTCAGGCTCGACTCGCCTGAGCGGCTGATCTTTTCGAGAATCTCGTCGACCTTGGCCTGCAGGCTGACTTCGTCTTCGTCATCAAGGCCACCACGGACGTCGTCATCGGGCCGCACCACCTTGAAGCGTCGTCGCATCTGCCGCAGCCGGCTGCCGACGTCAGCGAATCCGGTGAGGCTCCAGCCCCGCCAGGCATAGAGCAGGCCGAAGACCGCCCCGCCAATGTGGGCGACGTGGGCGACGTTGCTGCCACCCTGGGCCGCCCCCTGGAGGTCACTGACGAAATAGAGGATGCCCAGTGCCCAGGCCGGTACCGGCAGGATGCCCCAGATCAGCACCTCTTGCCGCGGGAAGTACCAGATGAAGACCGCCAGCACCGCCATCACACCGCCACTGGCCCCGATGAGAAAGGTTCTGCCCGGCGGTATGCCACCGGAGAAGAAGTTCACACTCACCACCCAGGCCAGCCCGGCAATCACGATTGAGGCGAAGTAGAAGCGATAGAACTCGGATCGGCCCAGCACCTGCTCGACCGCCCGGCCGAAAAAGAACACGGCCAGCATGTTGAAGGCCAGGTGCCAAGGGGTAGTGGCATCGTGGGCGAAGCCGTAGGAAACCAGCCTCCAGACCTCGAACAGGTGCTCGGGCAGATCACCTCGGAGGGCGAAGATCTTGTTGATGGAAAACTGCTGTCCACCCAGCAGATTCAGCACCCAGACGGCCACGTTGGCAATGATCAGCGTGATCACCGCCGTCCAGTCCGAGCCTGAGCGGAAGGAGTTGTCAGAGCGGTAATAGCCGCGGTCGGAAAAGCCCATGCGGTGGCCTGCGAAGAAGTGCGACGAGTGAACCTTCCGAGCATCCTAACAGCCGGCCGGCAGGGCTCCCACCGAAGCGGGCACGGTACGGCCCGGCCCGGGTCTGTAGCCAGTCCCGGGGGTGTGTTACGCTCTGGCGACGACGGCGAGAATAGTGCCGCTTCCGAGGGTGCTCCCGCTGCGAAACAGGGGCTGGCACGCTCGATAGAAAACCGCAAAGAAGGGGAATCAATGGCAACCAACGGCAGACTCAATCGTAAGCTTCGGATGGGCATCGTAGGGGGCGGGCAGGGCTCCTTTATTGGCCGGGTCCATGTGACCGCCGCAGTGCTCGACAACCGGGCCGCCTTGGTGGCTGGGGCCTTTTCCAGCGATCCGGCCCGCTCCAAGGCGAGTGCCGCCGACTACGACGTGCCAGAGGATCGGGCCTATGGCTCATACACCGAAATGTTCGACAAGGAGCGGGCCCTGCCGGCGGGTGAGCGGATCGACTACGTCTCGGTCGCCACGCCCAACCACATGCACTTTCCAGTCGCCAAGGCGGCGGTCGAGGCGGGCTTTCACGTGGTCTGTGACAAGCCGCTGACACTCACCCTGGCCGAAGCCGAGGAGCTGGCCGAGGTGGTCAAGAACTCCAAGTCGGTCTTCGTTGTCACCCACAACTACACCGGCTATCCGCTGGTGCGGCAGGCCCGGGAGATGATCCTGTCGGGCGAACTCGGCGAGATCCAGGCAATCCGGTCGGAGTACATCCAGGGCTGGCTGCGAACCCGGCTGGAGGGCGAGGGCCAGAAGCAGGCCAGCTGGCGGACCGACCCCAAGCGGAGCGGGGCGGCCGGCGCTTTCGGCGACATCGGCACCCACGCCTACAACCTTGGCCGTTACATGACCGGCCTGTTCCCCGAGAAGATCAGCGCCAACCTCAAGGTCTTCGTGCCCGACCGGCCGCTTGATGACTATGGCCAGGCAGTCATCCGCTATGAGAACGGCGGCCTCGGCAGCGTCACCGCCTCGCAGATCAGCCATGGCCGGGAGAACGACCTGCGGATCCAGATCGACGGGACGCTCGCCAGCCTCGAGTGGCACCAGGAGAACCCCAACCAGCTGTTTGTGCGGAAGAATGGCCATCCGCATGCCATCTATACCCGTGACCCGAACGCCCCCTTCACCAACGCCATGGGGCAGGCGGCCTGCCGGCTGCCGGCGGGACACCCAGAGGCCTTCTTCGAAGCCTTCGCCAATGTCTATCGTTGCGGCTTTGATGCGATGGAGCAGGCGATCGCCGGCGAGGCCTTCGAGCGGACCGATACCGTCTATCCCAACATCCACGACGGGGTGGAGGGAATGTATTTCATCGAGCAGGCGGTCGCCTCAAGCCGGGCCGACGCCGCCTGGCTACCGCTGAAGCATCCCCTGGCACGGCGGTAGCCGCACCGGCCGGCCACACAGTCTGGAGGAGATGATGATGGCAAAAAAGCGGGTGGCCCGACTGGTCTTTGACATTGAGTCGGCGGCCGATGGTGCGCTGATTGCGAAGATTCGTTACCCCGGGGAGGAGCTTTCGCCCGCCGAGGCGGTTGCGAAGTACCGGGCCGAACTGCTCGAGCAGAATGGCAAGGATTTTATTCCCTATACCTTCCAGCAGCCGGTCTCGCTGGTGGTGGCGACGGTGGCCGAGGACTATTCACTGATTGATTTGGTTGCCCTCGATGAAGAGCTGTCGCGGCCGCACGAAATTGTACGATTGTTTTGGGAGGGCTGGCGGAAGAACGGCCAGCCACAGCTGGTCTCATTCAATGGCCGTGGCTTCGACATGCCGTTGCTGGAACTCTGCGCGTTCAAATTTGGGCTGGCGATCCCCGAGTGGCTGGCCGAGAACGCCCGCAGCTTCGAACAGCCCCGCAACCGCTACAACACCAGTGGCCACCTCGACCTGCACGACCTGCTGACCAACAACGGGGCCAGCCGATTTGTCGGCGGGCTGTCGCTGGCGGCAAACCTGATCGGCAAGCCGGGGAAGCTCGACGTGGCCGGCCACATGGTGCAGGATCTCTGGGACGGTGGCCGGGCCCGGGAGATCCACGACTATTGCCGCAGCGACGTGCTCGATACCTATTTTGTGTTTCTGCGCAGCCGCGTGATGGCCGGGTCGATCACGCTGGATGATGAGCAGTCATTGATCGAAGCGGCCCACACCTGGATCGGCAGCAAAGCGGCTGAATCACCCGGGCTGGCCCGCTACCTTGAGGCCTGGGGCGACTGGCAGAGCCCCTGGTAGGGCTGGCTGGCTGGTTTTACGGAAAGCTCGGGCGTCGTGCCCGACTTTCCTTGGGCGGAATGATGAAAAGCCAAGGTTTTCATCATTCCGCGGGTGCTCATTGGCGGCATCCTGCCGCCGGGTGGGGTGCGGCTGCTGGTTTCACGGAAAGCTCGGGCGTCGTGCCCGACTTTCCTTGGGCGGAATGATGAAAAGCCAAGGTTTTCATCATTCCGCGGGTGCTCATTGGCGGCATCCTGCCGCCGGGTGGCAGTGACATTGCTGGTTTCACGGAAAGCTCGGGCGTCGTGCCCGGGCCGCTATTCCGTGATCGGTTCCTTCACCAGTTGGATGAAGTGGACACCCTTCGAGCCACCGGAGAGTTCCTTTGCCTTCTTCTCGGCAGCTCGTTTGTCGGCGTACTCAAAGACCGCCAGCCGCTTCAGGCTTGAGTTGAACACACCCCAATAGGCCTTCAGCCGGACTTCCTTGACTACCTTCTTGCGGGGAGCCCGCTTGGCCGCCTTCTTGGCTACCTTCTTCACCGCCTTCTTAGCCGCTGTTTCTGTGGCGGGGGTGTCCTTGGTCGCCGCTTTCTTCTTGACGGTCTTTTTGGCTGTTGCGGTTGTTTTTTTGACCACTTTTTTCGCTGTTTTTTTTGCCATTGGCCTCTGCCAGCCTTCCCTGTTGCGGAATGGTGTGAACGGTGGTGCCGCCATCGGGTGATGGCAGCAGCCGCGACGGGTTACCGCCGGGGTGCCGCAGTATAAGGGGACCTGTTGTCGCCGCACAGGGACCTTGGCGGCCGCCTATACTGTTCAAGATGAGCACTGCAGACCCGCCCGCCCCCGCTAGCCCGCTGGCCGCCTACCGGGAACTCGATGACGCGACCCTCGCCAGCCGACTTGACGCGGTACGGAGGCGAATGGGCTCCCGGCTGTTGATTCTTGGCCACCACTACCAGCAGGACGGTGTGATCGCCCATGCCGACCTGCGGGGCGACAGTTATCAGCTCTCCAAGATGGCTGCGGAGCGGGCCAACTGTGAGGCGATCGCCTTCTGTGGCGTCCATTTCATGGCCGAGACGGCCGACATTCTGGTCAACCGGCCCGAGCAGGTTGCCAGCCGGGACGGCCGGCGGGTGACTGTCGTGCTGCCCGACATGGCCGCCGGCTGCTCGATGGCCGACATGGCGGCGATCGACCAGGTCGAGGATGCCTGGGACGATCTGGGCGAGGTGATCGACACGTCTGACATCACGCCGGTCACTTACATCAACTCCGCCGCCAGTCTCAAGGCCTTCTGCGGCCGTCACGGCGGCATCGTCTGCACCTCCAGTAATGCCCGGGCCGTCCTTGAGTGGGCCTTTGCCAGGACCAAGCGGGTGCTCTTCTTTCCCGACCAGCACCTCGGCCGCAACACCGCGCGGGCGATGGGGGTGCCGCTGGAGCAGATGTGCGTCTGGAACCCGCACCAGCCCAGGCTCGGCGGCAACGATGCCGCCACGCTCGAACAGAGCCGGGTGATTCTCTGGCAGGGTCACTGCAGCGTGCATGCCATGTTCCGGCCGGAGCATGTCGATGCCCTGCGGGCAAACCTGCCGGGAGTGAAGGTGCTGGTCCATCCCGAGTGTGCGATGGAGGTGGTCGACAAGGCCGATCTGGCCGGTTCGACCAGCTTTATTATCAAGCAGGTCGAAGCGGCTGCCCCCGGGACGGTCTGGGCGATCGGTACGGAACTGCATCTGGTCAGGCGGCTGGAACAGGAACACCCCGAGCAGACAATCCGCTTTCTGTCGCCGACCGTCTGCATGTGCGCCACGATGTACCGGATCGATCTGGCTCATCTCTGCTGGAGCCTGGAGCAGTTGGAGACGGGCAGCCCGGTGAATGTCATCAGTGTCGATGACGAAACGGCCCGCTGGTCAGTGGTCGCCCTTGAGCGAATGCTCGAGGTGACCGCAGCGGCCGGGCGGTGAGGGAGACCATGGCAGGACAACCGGAACAACTGCCGCTGGGCTATTGCACCAACGTCCATCCCTGCCGATCACTCGATGACGTCGGGCGGATGCTGGCCGGGCAGGCGGCGGCGGTGCGGGACCAGTGCGGCTTCGACATTGCCGTCGGCCTCTGGCTGCCGGCAGCAGCCATGGCCGACGTGGCGGCCGACCACGGGGCGATTGACCGGCTGCGGGGCTGGCTGGCTGAGCACCGCTTCAGCTGCCACACGCTCAACGCCTTTCCCTTTGGTGACTTTCATTCAGAGCGGGTGAAGGAACAGGTCTATCTGCCCGACTGGGCCGATGCCCGCCGGCTCGACTACACCCGGGCCTGTAGTCGCCTGCTGGCCGGTATCCTGCCGGCCGGGACCGACGGCAGCATTTCGACGTTACCACTCGGCTTCAAGCAGGCTGAACGGTCGGCCGACTTTCTCGACCGGGCCATCACTCAGCTGCTCAGCCTGGCCCGTGACCTCAGCCAGCTGCAGCAGGAAACCGGCCGGACGATCCGGCTAGCAATTGAGCCCGAGCCCTTCTGCCTGCTTGAGACCACGGCAGAGACGATTGCGTTTTTCAATCAGCTCTGGCTGGCAGCCGCTGCGAGCGGATGTGAGCGGGCGGCCCGGGAGCATCTGGGAGTCTGCTATGACGTCTGTCATCAGGCGGTGGAGTTTGAAGATGCCGCCACGGCCGTCGGCCAGCTCGACGCGGCTGGCATCCGAATCAACAAGGTGCAGATCAGCTGTGCGGTCGAGCTCGACCAGCCAGCCGATCCCGCGGCCCGTCGGGCACTCGCCGGCTTTGCTGAGGCCCGCTACCTGCATCAGACCTTTGCCCGGCAGGCTGATGGCGGGGTGACGCGTGCAGTGGACCTGACTGAAACGCTCGCCCTTGACCCGCCGGCCGACTGGCAGACCGCCGAGACCTGGCGGGTGCATTTTCATGTGCCGGTCGACGCTGAACGGCTCGGCCCGCTGGGTACTACCCGGGCTGAACTGGTGCGGGCCCTGGCCGCGATCGCCCGGCTGCCGTATCGGCCGCACCTGGAGGTCGAGACCTACACCTGGCCGGTGCTGCCAGGGGTGACCGCCGGTGACGTCACAGCCGGCTTGGCCCGCGAACTGATTGCGACCCGGACGCTGCTTAAGCACGCATCATGACGACTGGTCAGCTTTCCGGGTGGCCGGGCCCAGCGCGGCCGCCAGCACCGAGACTGCCAGGGCACTCCACGGACCGAATACCGCCGCTGGCAGGGCGGCGGCCGGGCTCTTGAGCACCCCAAGTGCCAGGCCCGTTGCCATGCCGCCATTTTGCATGCCAACCTCAATGCCAACAGTGCGAGCGTCAGGCTCAGCCAGGCCGCTGGCCCGGGCCGCCGCATAGCCACAGACCAGTCCGACGGCGTTGTGGCAGACGGCCGCAGCCACCAGGCTGCCGGCGACCGCGGCAAGATCGTCATGGGCCAGGGCAACGGTGATGCCAATGATCAGGCAGATGGCGGTCATCGCCACGGCCGGCAGCAGCCGTTGCAGACGCCGGGCCACTGGTCGGGCAAAGCGGTTGACCACCAGCCCCACGACCACCGGCAGGAGGATCATCAGCAGAATCGAACGGAACAGGGCAAGCACGTCGATCGGGATACCCGTCCCAGCCAGCCACCGCATCAGGAGTGGGGTGGCCAGTGGAGCCAGCAGGGTTGAGCAGGCGGTCATCGTCACCGACAGCGCGACGTTGCCGCCCGCAATGAAAGTGATCACGTTACTGGCCACCCCCCCGGGGCAGGCACCAACCAGCACCAGACCGGCGGCAACATCCGGCGGCAGGCCGAAGAGCCGGCCAAAGCTCCAGCCGGCTAATGGCATCACTGCAAACTGGCAGGCGATGCCAAGGCCGACGGCTCGAGGGGCAGTGGCAACCCGGGTGAAGTCGGCCACGGTCAGGGTCATGCCCATGCCGAGCATCGTCAGCTGCACCAGCGGAACGATCGCCTGCCGGGGCTGAAAACCGGCAGCCGACCAGGTGAACAGCCCGGGCACAACAAAGCCAAGCCCAGCGATGGCGACCACGGCAAGGGAAAAGCAGACCTGGGTCGTGGCGATGCGGTGGCCGGTCTCTGCGGCCGCGGCAGGCTGCCGACCAGCCGTGGTCGCATCAGGATCGGGCCGAGTCTTCATGACGTCGTTGGGCTCAGTTGGCGCGGAGAGCGGCTACGGGAATGACGGCCAACTCGTTGGCGGCGTGGCTTTTGTGGGTGTAGCCGACGTAGAGCCTGCCGTCGTGCTCAACCGCGTAGGGGTAGCTGAAGTCAATTCTCTTGGCCGAAACCCCGGGGGTTTTCTCCGACACCGACCGCCGGATGACAAACACCTTGCTGAATTCCTGCTCGCCCGGCTTGCTCACGGCGATCGTGAGCGGCGAGCGGCCGCCGCCGGTATTGGCGGTTGTGGTGCAGGCCAGATAACGCTGGCCGGTCGAAAGCATTCCTGCGTAAGGCTTGCTGGTGGCCATGGGAAGGTTTGAAGGGGTTGACAGTGTCCAGGTGCGACCGGAGTCGGCGCTTGTCGAGACGAGTGCGAGTGGCTTTTCGCCGTAGCGGGCAATGTTGGTCACCCGGTTGCCATCAACAATCACGGTCGATTCGCCCCAGATGTTTCCCAGGCCCGGTGCCGCCGGAACCACGACCAGATCCCAGGCAGTCAAGTCGCTCCCGTGACTGATCGCCACCGCCGGCAGGTGGCCGCCTGTCACCTGCAGGCCGTTGGCCACCCGAAAGCCAGCCATGACCCAATTGCCGTCAGGGGTCGGCTGGGGCTCTTGCATCGGCCAGAAGCCATCCTCGACCACGACACCGGCCGGCTCCCATTTCCCGGTCGCCTCGTCGAGCCGATAGCCGCGGGTGTGAGTTCGCTGGAAACGGTCATAGAAGGCTCCCATGAAAGCCCAGAGAGTTCCGTCGTGTGACAGGAAGACCCCGTGGCTGACACCAAGATTGCCTGTACCTTCGTCGATGACGACCGGAGAGCCCCAGGTCGCGCCACCGTCCTGACTGACCCGCACATGGGCCTCCTCCGAGGCGGTGTTCTCGCCCCCCTTGTTGAAGCCGTAGGATGCGTAGAGCTTGCCCTTGTGCCACGCCAAGCAAACGCCGAGGGTCCAGTTGCAACCATCGGTGTCGGGCCGCTTTGGCTTGATGACGTGGAAGACCACATCATCCAGCACGGGGGCTTCGGCGGCTTTGGGGAGGACTGCGGCTGGATCCCAGAGCGTCACCGGCTCAGCCAGCAGCTGGCCTGCAAGGCTGGTGACGAATGTGAAGAAAAAGAGGAGGGGTTTCAGGTGCATGATCGGCAGTTCCTTCGGGGGCTGGAATGGATGAGTTGACGAGCGGTTGAATGTCTCCCTAAATCAGCTCTGAACGAGAGCCGGCTGATCAGTGAGGCCCATTTGTTCAACAGCAGCGGCGAGGCGTTGGTCGACGTCAGCGGTCAGCGGTAGCATCGGAGCTCGAACGCTACCGACCTGCCGGCCCCGAAGTTCCAGGCCCCGCTTGATCACGGCAATCCAATCGGCCCGCTCGCCGCCTGTGCCCACCGTGGCAATTTCAACGAACGGCATGATCCGGTACCAGAGGGCTCGGGCCCTTACAAAGTCACCGTCATCGATACAGGTGTGGACGAACTCACTCCAGAGTTCTGGGCAGAAGTTGGCGGTACCCGAGACCCAGCCGGTGGCACCGAAGGCGAAGGCTCCCAGGGCGTTGTTGTCATGGCCGTAGAAGAGCTGGGCCGATTCACCCAGCCGCATCCGCAGCCGGGCGATGGCGTAGGGATCACTGTCGGCATCCTTGAGGTACTGCACGATGCCGTCGCGATAGAGTCGCTCGAGCAGTTCGACCGACAGCCGCACGCCGGTGACTGGCGGGTTGTTGTAGACCATGATCGGAATGGCGATCGCGTCCCGAACCGCCTTGAAGTGGGCATAGAGTTCCCGCTCGGTGTGCACCTGGTACCAGGGGGCGATCAGGAGGATCCCATCGTAGCCAGCCCGCTCGGCAAATCGACAGCGTTCAACAGTGTGGCATGTTGCCATCCAGGCCCCGCCGGCCAGCAGCGGCACCCGGCCATTGACCTGATCGTGAACCACGCCGAGTACCTGCTCCCACTCGGCCCGGTCGAGATTCATAAACTCCCCGGTGCTCGAGCCGACACAAAAGCCGTCGGACCCACCGGCAAGCATGAACTCAACATGGTCGCGGAGGGCCGGTTCATCAACACTGCCGTCAGCAGTGAACGGGGTGATCAGTGGTGGGTAGAGGCCGCGGAAGACGGTGCTCACGATGAAGCTCCTTGGAGGGTGCAGGTGCAGGGATCAAACGGGAAACTGGGGGCAGGCAACTGACGCTGGCGTTTCCGGACCTGTTGTCGTCAATGAACAGCGGCAAGCAAGCCGGCGCGCGAAAACGATGAGAAACGAGTTCACAGTCACATTGGTTCCGTGGCCCGGGAGCCGGGTTCGCCCGGCACGGCAAAGTCGTGTTGGCAGCTTGCCTGGGGCAGATCGACGGTGGTCTGCCAGGGAGGAAATAGCGCACTGTCATGGTCAGCGGGGTTGTCAGCCGGCAGGCTGCCATCGCTGCCATAAATCGTGACCCGGCAGGGGCCGCCACCGAAGCCTCGGTGGGGACGGGTCACGTAGTGGCCATTGGTAATGTCGGCGATGCTGACCATGCCACTCGCCCCCCGCTCGGTGTCCGGCTCAAAAACGACCTGACCGGCCGGGATCGGCTTGCCGGCATAGGTGACACTGCCGGATACCTCATAGACCGTCGGAGTTGGGGATGTCCCGCAGCCGCTCATTCCCGCCAGCAACAAGGCCGCCAGAAACAGTGCGACAGGAGTCCGCAAACCGTCTTTTGAAAAAGTCACCGAACCCTTGTGCAGCAAACTCATTGAAAGCCTCCGACCGGCAGTCCGTCGGCTCGCGTCCCGAGCGAGCGGTAGAGGGTTGTCTCGATGGTGTCGTTGAGAAAGACGACCGACCCATCGGCCAATGCCATGTGGCAGCCACCGGGATGCCAGCTACCAAAACACCGCGTATGGGTGCCAAGCCAGAGACCGTTGGTATAGCCACCGTTTGCATCAACCCAGGGCTGCGAGGCGTCGTAGTCGACGAGCGGGTTGTTGAGGGGATCGACGGCGGCGGCGAGGACCAGCGGCTGCTCAGAGGCTCCGAGGCGATTGCTGGAGGACCAGCCAAAGTAGTTGGCATAGCCAACATTCGTGGCGGCGTACGACCACCAGCGGCTTTCGCCCACCAGAAAGGTCTTGCTCAGGCCATCGGTGATCTTGGCCGCATCAACCGCAGCAGCTTTGTTGGCCACGGTAAAGAGCACGCCATTGTCGAATCGGAGACGACGGTTGCTGGAACTGCCGGTCGCACAGGCCCGATCACTCTCTGCGCCGCCCCCCTGCACACCGAGGTAGTTCAGCGAGGGATCACTCGGCTGATGAGCCATGTCGGAGGGGCATTTGAAGATCGGGAGCGGGGTGTTCTGGCCGGTGATGTTGGTCGACGTGCCTTCGGCAGCACTCGAAGGAAGCAGCAGCGGGGCAAACCGGGTGCTGGGATTTGCAGGATCAAAAGCGTCGTACAGGGAAACCTGCTCGATGAAGGGCAGGATCCAAACCGTCCACGACGCGCGTCGGGGAGTGTTTCCTGCCGGGACGCAGGTTGTGGTGTCTTGGAGGGCCCCGGGGGGAAACCGTTTGTTGGCCGAGTGGTAGTTGGCCAGCCCCAGACCGATCTGGCGGAGTTTGCTGCTGCAGGCACTCCGGCGGGCAGCTTCGCGGGCAGCCTGGACGGCCGGCAGCAGCAGCCCGGCCAGCACACCAATAATGGCAATTACCACCAGCAGTTCAATGAGCGTAAAAGCGGTGCGTCGGTCCCGGCCGTCATCCGCTGGGCGACTAGCCAACGAATTCGGCGTTTGATGTGATAAGAAGGGATGCTGAGAAGGCATGTGCAAATCCTCCGACTGGCGGAATGAAAACTCCCCAAAAAACTGATGTTACAGTGGAGTAGGGGAGGTCAAGGATGTCGCGGCTTCATACGCATTGAGCGGCGCGCGAAAAAGCATAATTTTCAGGTGTCATTCCAGCGCTTCGGTGTTGCGAGATAGGCTGACGGTATGCGTCCACTGACCGACCTCCGTGCTGTGCTCGATGCCTTTGCCGCCCGGCAGGCGGCCGAGCGGGTGGCGGCCGGTAGTGATAAACAGCCATTGCTCACCGCCTTCAGGCAACTGCAGCAGGCGGCTCAGGCCGGTGACCACCGCCGCATGGCCGTGGCCGATCGCCAGCTGCATGAGACCATCGTGGAACTCGCCGACGTGCCGGGGCTGACCGAATCCTGGCGGGCGGCCGCCGATGCAATTGCCCGGTTTCACCTTGATACGCTCACCCGCTGCTGGCCCGACCTGACCATTCTGTTCGAGGCCCATCGCGGGATCGTCGATGCGGTACTCGCGGGTGAACCGATGGCAGCCGAGGAGGCTGCCCGCCGGCACCTCGATGCGGTCTGGTACCGGCTGGCCGAACTCGGTGCAGCAGGAACGCTTCCCGATGATCCACTTGAACGGGCCTGCACCTACGTGGAACTGCACCTGACCGAGCCGGTCACCCTCGGCTTTCTGGCCGAGCAGGTGGCCGGGATCAGTCCGGGACATCTGGCCCGGCTGTTTCGGGAGCGACGGCGGACGAGCTTCACTGCCTACGTGCAGCAGCTCCGGCTTTACCGGGCGGTCGGCCTGCTGACGACCACCCGCGAGTCGATCGGCCGCATTGCGCAACTGGTCGGCTATGCCGATGCCTCGCGGTTTGCCGGCCATTTCCGCCGCCGCTATGGACTCACACCGCGGGAATACCGGCAGCGGTATGCTACTGCCGGGGATCGCTGAAGACGGGAAACCTCATTGCCCCACCGCTTTCGGCTCGGAGCCAGATCCTCCATAATTGGTGAGGTACTCTCCTGAAAAGGCCCTCTTCATGCTCCCCTGGTTTGCCCTTGCCGTTGCGATCGTGGCCGAGGTGGTCGGCACCAGCTTTCTGAAGGCTTCGCAGGGCTTCACCAAGCCGCTGCCGGTGCTGGCGGTGGTGGTCGGCTATGGCCTTTCGTTCTATTTGCTCTCGCTGACGCTCGAGACGATTCCGGTTGGTATTGCCTATGCCGTCTGGTCGGGGGTGGGGCTGGTCCTGATTACGGCAGTGGGTTGGCTTGCCTATGGTCAAGCGCTCGACCTGCCAGCTGTATTCGGCATGGGGCTGATTTTGACCGGGGTCGTGGTGCTGAATCTTTTCTCGCAAACGGCCAGTCACTGACGGGATGGTTAGCTCCACACCAGACCCATCCGCCGATCATCAATATGGAAGCTCCACCCAGAAGCGAACAAACGTCTTGCAGGATTGACTGGGCTGGCTGGTGGACAAACCGTCGCAGCAGCCTGAAGCCAGCGACGCAGTCCTGCGATCGTCGCCACAATCTCGGTGGTCGGTTTGATCGCTAGGTTGTGAAACTCGTGTGGGTCGGTGGCATGTTGGTAGAGTTGCCGGCTCTCCCATGCTTCGTTCCACTCGGCGTACCGCCACTCCAAGCCAGACGAAAAGCCAACAGCTGCCAGGCAGATCGATTTATCGGCTGGCGACTCCGTGCTACTCACGGGCAGGGCCATTTTTTTGAACTGGCTAGCCCGGTGTCAATCGTCACTAAATTTTCTGCAGCCTTGACTGCCAGACATCAATGGCAACATCAAGCAGATTATCCGCCTGCACGTATTCACCGGTCCACAGGACGCTCCACCAACGCTTTGGATCATCAGTGATAATGAACGAATGTGGAAGACCGTCGAGGCCGTCACGGAAGATGTACCCCGGATGACTCAGCGAGCGTGCTGAGTAATCGGCCAGCACCTCCGCTGGAAGCACAGCCCGAACGTTGTCCACAAGTTCAGCCTTGGCAGACCAGCTTGGGAAATCAAGTTTGGCGTATTCAGCCATGCACGCTGCAGTTGGTGGCGTCGGAAATGCTTTTCGTAGCCTCTTTTCGGCGGTGAAGCAAGCAGAGGCCGACATCAGGCTTGGTCGAAGCGTGTGCCGCAGGAACGCGGTGCAACTGAGAATATTTCTGGGCCCTGCCATCCGTTTCCGTGGCTGCCGATCGCCGCATCATGTAGCAGCAGACGGCATCCAGAACCTGCTACAGCTGGAATTGTTGAACCAGCTCTCGTAGCCCCTGCGCCTGAGCGCCAAGCTCCTCTGAGCTGGCGGCTAGTTCCTCAGCTGCAGCTGCATTGCTCTCAATCGTGTCAGAGACGGTTCGCAATGACTTCTTAACCTGTGCCGCATTGACTGCTTGAGACTCGCTGGTTGTCGCAATGGCGGTGATTTCCTGGGCAGTGGTTTCAGCTGCTGAGACAATTGAGTCGAGTGAACCGCCGACAAGTTCTGACAGTGAGGCACCCTTCTGAATCCGCGCAGCCGACTCGTTGATGAGTTGGGTAATGCTCGCCGTTGCTTCACTGGTGCGATTCGCAAGTTTTCTCACCTCTTCGGCAACCACTGCAAAGCCCATGCCATGCTCGCCGGCACGGGCTGCCTCAATGGCTGCATTCAGCGCCAGCAGATTGGTTTGTGAGGTGATTTCGCTGATGATGGTGATGATGTCACGGATTTGGTCTGACGAGTCGTGGATGGCCCGCATTGATTTCATTACGTCACCAACAGCCTGGCTGCCGGCCAGTGCAAGCTTGGTGGTCCGGTCGGCCTGTGTGCGACAGCTTGCGGCGTTTCCTGAAACCTGTGCAATGGAACCCGCAAGTTCTTCCATGGAGGCAGAAATTGTCTCAATGCTCGCGGCCTGATTTTGTGCCCCCTCGCTGAGATTGGTGGCGCTGTCAGAAATCATCTGAGACCCCTCGCTGTGTTGATCGGCAGCATCAGCGATTTTGCCAATGAGTTCTCGGAGATTGGCAAACATCTCATTGGCGTTTTCGGCAACGATTGCGAGCTGCCGGTCGCCTGCAATCAAAATCGTTTCGGTGAGATTCCCCTCTGATACGGATGCAAATGCAGTCGAAAGAATATCGACACCATCCTTCAAGACCTGCTGGGAGCGCTCGAGCGACTCTTTCGAGGCAACCGCGTCGGCGTGGAGTTCCCGCTCACGTTCGGCAGCGACAACTTTCTCGGTGACCAATTCCCAGGTCATGGCAGTCCCCATGAACTCTCCATGCCGGTCGTTGATCGCCGAGGCATGAAATTCCAGAAACTCGCTGCCGCTTGTGCACTGGAGTGTCTGAGGGAGTTGTTCCGGGTCGGTCAGGAACGAAAAGGTCTCAGCTGGTTGACCAAACACCGTATGCAGAAATTCGCCTTCGTGTGGTTCCACGGCGGTGATTTTTGGGTATTCGGTAAACGTGTCACGTGACGCTGGATTGATGTAGGCGATCCGTCCATCATGTGCTGTTTGCAGAAGTCTGACGGAGGCGTTGCTTACAATTTCAGCAAGCCGGAGGTGCTCGGCGTGCCGAATGGTTAGGAGTCTGGCGATGAAAAATGAGAAGATAAGTATCGCCAAAGCCGTCAAGCCAAAGACAGTCTGGCCGAAGAGCTTGACGGTGAGCGTGGATGCCTCCACCGTCGATTCCGGAGCGGTTGCCAGAACAATCCAGGAGATGGGGGGAGAGACTGCCTCGGGGCAGACGGCAATTTTTTCTGGAACGCAGAGTGCTGCAGGGCCGGTGGAGTTGGAGGCTCGTGAGGCTGCTACAAAATCAGTGAAGATTTTCTCAGCTTCATCTGCTTCAAAGATGCGTCGCTGGGACGAAGGTGTTTGGCGATCGGAACTCCGAGCCCAGGCCTCCGTGCCGTAGATCTCGTAACCCATCACGAGGGGCCCGCTGCTCTGGTCAGCAATAGTGGCATCGATGTGGTCAATCCCGACGAGAAACAGCAAGATTTCCTCGGCGTCGCCGGTGTCGTTTGGGACAGGGCAGGCAAGGGTAAAGATTTGTTTGCCGCTGAAAGGCGGGTATGGCAGGTAATCAGCACAGGCAATTTGATTTGTAGCGAGTTTGTTGGTGAGTACGCTCCAAGCGCGGGCAGGGCCCGATTGGCGGAGTGAATCGGAGTCAAGCGAGGTTCCGAAATCACTGCCCTTGGTCACGCTGTACATCACCATCCCGGTGGTTGCGTCGGCAAGAAGAATGTCGGCGAGTGAAAGGCGGTCCTTGAGGCTGCGGAGAAATGGATGGAGGCTGCGGTGAGCCTTCGAATAGGTCGAGCCGTCACCCGCGTCATCAAGCAAAGATTTTGCTGTTGAGAGGTTTGGGTTGTCACGAACATAGAGTTCCTGGAGCAAGAGCCCGCTGTTTCTATACCCAGTGACGATTGCCCGAGCGCGGGCAGCCGGGTCGGTTGCCGTACCAGTTGAGCCGGCATGAAGGGTGTTGTAGTAGCTTTCGAGACCCTGACGAATGCGGTCTTCATCGGCCGGCTCAAGTGAGAGATCTTCGTAGCCAGCCATGAGTGCGGTAACCGAGTTTCGAAGCTCGGATGATGAGGCGACAAGCCGAATTTCACTGGCCAGGCCTTCAAAATGCCCACGCAAGGCATTTCCAGTCAGCCGCGATGCAACATTAACCTTCTCGAAGGCTTCTCGGCGAATCGCCGTTGCAGCCGATTGATACATGGCAACCCCGAGCACCCCAAGCGGGACCAGGGACATTGTGATGAGTGCCACAAGAACCAGGCTTCTGGCGGAACTGAGCCGGACGGTTTGCATAGTCTTTCCCTCGGGCTGCTCCCGGTTTCAACTGCGGGACCAGGTCCCACCAAACGCCCACCAGCCTTTCTCGGTGCTGGAACCACGGCGAGGCAGATCGGCTATACCCTCGCCCCGTCGGTGAAGCAAGTTTGACGGCTTTTTCAGCGGTCTGGTCGGTATAGTCGTTACAAATGATGACTGCCCCCTGTCGGGGCATGAAGGGGCTGGCGCGGCTGGAAATCACCGAAGCGGTCGGATCTATGCGTTGGCACCGGCTGCGGCGGCAGACTTTTCCACAGTCTGCTAACGGCGTGTCGAGGCAATTCACCGATGTCCGGCGGTGCTTGTCAGTTCAAGCTGCCCGTGCAGTTCGACCAGCTGCCGGTAGCGGCTGAAGACTTGTTCAAGTGTGGCAACCGCTGTGGGCTGCGGTGTGAACTGGGTCGGGTGCTCCGTCTGTTGACAGCTCAGAAAGCCGGCCCAGTCGGCGGCCCGGCCGGCGAGGATCTCGCCACGGAACTTGGCAAGCAGTGCCGAGCCCCAGGCGGTGCCCTCTGCGCCACCGGCCAGGATTGTCACCGGTGTGTTGAAGGCATCGGCAACCAGTTGCCCCAACTGCGGTGTCTTGACGAGGCCACCGGAGAGGATGATTTCCGTTCGCGGATAGCCCTGCCGGTCGAGTTCTTCACTGCCCAGCCTGAGGTTGAAGATCGTTGCCAGCAGCATCGCCTTGACGGCATTGCCGGGTGTGCCGGCGGTGTCATTGAGGCCGATCACCAGTGCCGTGCCCCCTCGTGAAACGCCGAGGCCCGGCTCGTCGTCCATGAAGGGCAGGGCCAGCAGGCCGCCACAGTCGTCGGCGGCTGTGAGCACCTGCGGCATGATGGCGGCAAAGTCACCCCCAAACATCCCCACCACCATGTTCATGGCGGTGGTGCCGTTTCGCAGCCAGACCATGTTGATTGGCCGGCCGTCGGGGGCACAGAAGTGGTCGATCGCCCGGGAAATTCCCTGGAAGGCCCGGTCACCCACCGAGTTGGCCACGACGCTGGTGCCAAAGCTCATCGAGACCTGGCCCGGGGCGGCGATCAGCGAGCCGGCAAGCGCCGCAGGCTGGTCACCCTCAGCCGGGGCGACCGGTACACCCTGAGGTAGGCCGAGCAGTTCAGCACCGCGGGCATTGAGCGAGCCGGCGTCTTCCCCTGCTTTGCGAACTGCCGGCAGTAGTTCGGCGAGGCTGGGCAGGGCCGTGCTCGGCAGGCTCGCAGCGGCCGCCTTGTTGGCGAGGGCGTCGAACGCGGCGAGCATCGACCGGTCATAGTCAAGTGTCGCCTGGTCGATCGGGAACATGCCGGCAGCGTCACCGATGCCGAGGTTCCATTCACCGGTGAGCCGCTGGGCGATCCAGCCGGCTGGTGTCGTCAGGTGGGCGGTGCGGGCGGCCTGTTCCGGCCGCTTGCGAATAGTCCAGAGCCAGCGAACCGCCGTCATCCGCTTGGGGCACTTGGCCCCCAGCCGCTCGGTCAGTTCATGCCCCTCGGCCTCATTACGGCCATCGCACCAGAGCCGGACCGGGCCGACCGGTTCGCCGCTGGCGTCAGTAAGCACCTCACCGTGCATCTGGCCGGAGATGCCGATGGCCAGCACCTCCATCTCGATCTGCATGGCGGTGAGCTTGCGGCGGAGGTCGGCCATGGCGGCGGTAAGGGCCGCCTCCCAGTCGGCTGGCTGCTGCTCAAAACATTCCGGGCCCAAGCCCGGCAGCATGTCATAGCTGCCCTCGCCGCTGGAGATGATCTTGAGGTCGGCGTCGGTGAAGATCACCGATAGCCCCTGTGTACCGGCGTCGATGCCGAGGTAGCCCTGGGTTTTCATCGGGGGTGTCCGGGGGTGAAAAGGTTGAAGAAGGAATGGTAACGAAGGTTGAACCCGTGCGGAGGGCTGGTCCCGTCGCTTCCGCTCCGGGCTTCCGGGTGGCTGGCGATAGCGGCCGGTCAACGCCTGATGCCGGTTCGTCAGCTACCCACGAGGCTGGCGAGAACCTGCTTGATCTGCTGGTCAATCCGCCCGCTCGCCTCGGCGAGCCTGGCCCGCTGGGTGTCGGTCAGTGGCTGCCGGCCAGCACCAAAGTCAAAGCCCCGCAGGCTGGTCGCTAGTCGCACGCCCTCCGGAAAATCACCGGCAGCAAAGACCATGTCGAAGAGGGTCAGCACCTGGCGCTGCAGCCCCAGGGCCTGCTCAAGCTGCCCGGCCATTGTCAGGTCGTAGACCGCCCGGGTGAGTTCGGGCAGAAAGCAGCTGGTGGCATGGGTGCCCCCCTGGCAACCGGCCAGCAGCATTGGCACCAGCACCGCATCCCAGCCAGTCATGAAGACGAAGTCGGGCCGCTGGGGCCGCACCGCCGCGATCATCCGCATCATGCCGGCCAGGTCACCGGAGGAATCCTTGATGCCGATGATCCGCTCATACTCAGCCAGCCGGTGAATCGTTGGCAGGTCGATCGGGCTGGCAAACATCGGGATGTTGTAGAGCGTGACGTCGATCGGTGTGTGCCGGGCAATCTCCTGGTAATAGGCAAACACGCTCTCGGGTGAGAGCTTGTAGTAGAAGGGAGAGACGATCGCGACGGCCCGGGCACCATAGTCGCGGTAGGCCTCACAGGCGGCCAGGGTTTCGCGGACGTTGGCCTCGGCGGCTCCGGCCAGCACCGGCACCCGGCCGGCCGCCTGCTCGCAGACGATCTGGATGATCCGTCGCCGCTCTTCAACGGTGAACCGGGTGAACTCACCGGTGGAGCCGTTGGGGTAGAGCCCATGGACACCCTTTTCGATCAGCCAATCGACGTAGCGACGCAGCTCGGCCTCGTTGATGGCTCCAGCGGCATCAAGCGGCACCATGTGAGGAGTGAGGATCCCGTGGATCGATTGGGCGGTAGGAGGCATGAAAATCTCCGGAAAGGGTGTTCGGGGTGTTGCAGTGGTCGCAAGCGAGAACACTGCCGTGCCGCTGAGTGTAAGGCCCGCCTTCAAGAGCAGCCATGGGGCCTTGTCTGGCGCCGTTGGCGGGACCCGGCAGATGACCGCAATAGCCAGTCAGCTCGAGCAAATGAATGCTGCTGATTATCGTCGATTTGCCGGCGCCTGGGCCGACAGTTCAAACGGCAGGTCGTTGTCCTGCGGCTCGATGGAAGCCGTCAGTTCGGTGGCAGCATTGTATCGACGGGGGAGAAATTGGCTGGCCATTGGCTTGCCGTCGGGGCCGATCTCACCGAGTTGCTTCATGCCCAGAATGCTGACTCGTTTGGGGCCCACTGACACATCAACTGCGTACTGCCCATCACGGATCGGTCCGCCGTATACGCCACCTTGCCCGTCGGCTGGATCGAAACTGATCGCCCCCTCCGCTAACGGTTTCCCGTCGACCATGACAGTGCCACGGACAGGAAATGTGGGTGGCATCTGCGAGTTGGACCCACAGCCAGCGGTGAACAGGCCGATCAAGACTGCCAGCGACAACAGCCGCCATGGGAAGGTTTTTTTAACAACCGGGGCCACTTGTGAGCAGTTCTCCAGATTCCTGAGTGACGACTTAGGGCACACTGGCAACCTCCCCGACGGCCTTCGTGCCAAGATGCTGAAAGGTGTCGGCATTGATGGTGTTGGTCACAAAAGAAACGCTGCCGTCGGCAAACAGGCAATGGGCTCCACCTGGGTGTCTGCTGCGGGGCGTCATCACGTTGCCACTGGTCGAACTGCTCGCGCAGGGGGCAAAATCAATATTTCTGCAACTCCATCCAATGACATCGCCAGCCGAGGCATTTGGCGGCCGTGCTGTCACCGCGAGCGTGTTCATGTGGACATTGTTCCAGTACAGCCCCCGCATGTCATACCCAGAGCCGAGTGAGGTTCCCTCGGTATCAAGCACCAGGGCGATCTCGGTTGCCATGATCGTCTTGGAAAGGCCGTCGGTGATCTCTTTGACTTTGCAGCCGGTGAGCTGCTTTGAACCGACCGGATAGAAGATGCCGGTGGGGGCATTACCATTGGTATCAACAAGGGAATTGGCGGCACCCCAGGCATAGCCACCGCCGCAGAGGGCGTAGTTGCCCTTGAAGCCATTTAGGCCGATCGTGCCATTGTTGGGGTCGGAGGCACAGCGGAAGCTGTTGACTACGGTGTTTCGGCCTGCGAATGACAAGAACGAGACTCCCGCTGACCACTGATCATAGAGCCCGGTCTCCTCACAGTAAGGCAGCACCAAGGGGAACCAGCCGCCGCGTCCGTAGGGCGAAATCGCACCGTCACCGCCCCACCCATTGATCGTGTTATTGATGCCGATAGGAAAAGCCTTTTTCGCATCGTTGTGGTTGTGCAGGGCCAGACCAAGCTGTTTGAGATTGTTGTTACAGCCAATGCGACGGGCACTTTCCCGGGCCTGTTGCACAGCCGGCAGCAGCAGGCCGACAAGGACACCGATGATGGCGATCACCACCAATAGTTCAATCAAGGTAAAGGCGTTGCGACGCATGAGACATCCCCGTAAAAGAAGTAAACAAGTTTAGGAATTTTAAGCTCTTAGCGTCGAGGCGGCAATTTCTAGATCGAGCAAATCGTTTACAGTTTTTCGACTCGCGCGGGCAAGGGAGTTTGTGAGTCGCTCCTCTGTGTCAGTGGCTACTTGTTCACTGGTGGCTGGACAACCTCGTCATGGAGCCAGTCGAGCAGCCGGTCAGGCCAGTGCTGAATGCTCTGCCGTTTTGATCGCGTGCCCATGCCGAAGCCGTGGCCGCCCCGGGCAAAAATGTGCGCCTCGTAATCGACGCCAATTTCGCGGAAGCGATGCATCAGGTTGAGCAGCACACTGGTGTGCGGATCGTCAGCGGCAATCAGCATGAATGCCGGGGGACTGTCCGCGGGAAGTTTGGATGGAATTCCAACCGGGCCGGGATAGACCAGCATTTGGAAGTTTGGTTTGGCTGGCTGACGGTCGATGGGGTCGGCTGCCTTCGGGTCGCCCTCACCCGGCTTGTAGCAGGTGATCGAGACCACTTCGCCGCCAGCTGAAAACCCGAGCATGCCGACTTTCTTCGGGTCGATGCCAAACTCACCGGCCCGGTGCCGTACCAGCCGCACCGCCCGCTGGCCGTCCTGGAGCACATGCTCCTCGAACTTGTAGGGCACGCCGGGCTGGCGGGAGAGGCGATATTTTAGGACGAACGAGGTATAGCCATGTGCGGCCAGAAAGGTGGCCGGTTCGGTGCCACCGCCTCGGATTCCGAGGTTCCGGAGACCACCCCCGGGGGCAACAATGATGGCAACGCCGTTCGCAATGCCTTCAGCAGGGCGGAATACCGTCAGTGTCGGATTGTGGACGTTGGTGATGCTGCCACCATTGACAACCTCGGCCTCCTCTCGCCGGTCTTCAAAGCCCGGAGCGCCATTTTCCCAGAGCGGAATGACAGGGGCGTCGCTGAAGGCCGAGGCAGGCTGAAAGAGGACGATTGCCAAGAGAGCCAGCAGAGGTCTGTCGGAGGCTACGGACAACGGTTGCATGACGTAGGTGTCCAGGGGTTTAATAGGTGAGGGCGGAATGCGTCATCGGCAGAAGCATAGCGAACAACAAGGACCATCAGGCATGCAAACTCGAGGAACTTTTCAGGGGGGCTTTATTGTCGTTCTTGCTGTTTTGCTGATGACTGGAATTGAAGGCTCGCTCTGTGCCCAGCCGGCTGCGGCCGGTTCGCGGCCCAACGTGCTGTTCCTGTTCGCCGACGACATGACATATGAGGCGATCCGGGCTGCTGACCGAACTGATATCGACACCCCAAACCTCGATCGGCTGGCCGCCCGTGGCACCCGATTCAGCCATGCCTACAACATGGGCTCGTGGAGCGGCGCGGTCTGTGTGGCCAGTCGCACCATGCTGATCACCGGCCGCAGCGTCTGGGATGCCAACAGCATCTACAACACAACCGACAAAGAGCGGCGGGCTGGCGTGCTCTGGCCGCAGCTGCTCAAGGCGGCCGGCTACCAGACCTTCATGACCGGCAAGTGGCATATCCGTACCGATGCCGCCAAATGCTTTGATGTCGCCCGGCACGTGCGGCCTGGTATGCCGAAAACGGTTGCCTCATCCTACAACCGTCCGCCCGCTGCGGGTGAAGACCCCTGGAGCCCCACTGACACGAGCCTCGGTGGCTTCTGGGAAGGAGGTCGCCACTGGAGTGAGGTGACGGCCGACGATGCGATCGACTTTCTTGGTCAGGCCAGCCAGCAGCCTGACCCGGCCTTCTTCTACATCGCCTTCAACGCCCCGCACGATCCCCGACAGTCGCCGCAGGAATACCTCGATCGCTACCCGGTCGAACGGATCTCGCTTCCAGAGCCATTTCTATCGGAGTATCCCCATGCTCAAGCGATCGGGGCTGGTCGGGGCCTGCGGGATGAAAAGCTGGCCCCGTTTCCTCGTACCGAACGGGCCGTGAAGGTGCACCGCCGCGAATACTACGCGCTGGTAACGCATCTCGACGATCAGATTGGCCGGATCCTCGATGCCCTTGAGGCCTCGGGACAGGCCGATAACACCTGGATCTTCTTCACGGCCGATCACGGGCTGGCAGTTGGCCATCATGGACTCATGGGCAAGCAGAATCAGTACGACCACTCGATTCGGGTGCCGTTCGTGGTCGTCGGGCCGGGAGTGCCCGCCGGGAAGATTGACCCGACGCCGATCTATCTGCAGGATGTCATGCCAACCACACTGGAACTGGCAGGGGCCGACCGGCCCGAGCATGTCTTCTTTCAGAGCCTGCTGCCGCGGCTGACAGGTGCCTCAGCCAAGCCCTCGGCACCGCCCTATGAGTCGATCTATGGCAGCTATTTACAAAGCCAACGCTCGATCAGCCATGACGGCTGGAAACTGATCGCCTATCCCCAGGCCAAGGTGCTCAGGCTCTATCACCTGACTGACGATCCCGATGAAACGGTTGATCTGGCCAACCGACCGGAGCATGCCAGGCGGTTGGCTGAACTCTTTGATCGGCTGGTTGGCTTGCAACGAGAACTGGGCGACAGGTTGGATTTGGCAACGCTGCGGCCCTGACCATTCTTTGCAAGATGATTACTCGCGGCCGAGGAAGGCTCCGGTCGTTGTCGGCTGGTGACCGATCCGGTGGGTCTGCACCTCGATAAACCGCAGGCTTCCCGGTACATCGAAGGAGCCGGTGAAGACCTGCCAAGGGCCGGCGTAATCTTTCGTTTCGCTCAGCCGGTAGCCGATCGAGGCCCCGGGCTCGGGGCAGGAGAGGCTGACCCGGAAGATCATCTTCCCGTCGCGGCTGAGCACTTTTTCATCGATCTCAGCCGGCGGTGTTGTCGGTTGTTTACCGTCTGGCGGCCAAATGTTCTCCCGGACCAGCTTTGTTTCCGGCAGCACAAAGCCGAGGTCACCGGTGTCGGCAATCCAGGCCTCAAGGTGCTGGCGGAGCACGGCGATGCGTTCCTGCTGCTCGGGGGCATCGATCAGATTTTTTACTTCCCAGGGGTCCGCCTTTGAGTCGTAAAACTCTTCCGCCGGCCGCACCGTCGCTGCCATCTGCCACTGGGCGGGGGTCTGCGGCCCGGCTGTTTCCAGGGCGTAAAGCTCGGCTGTCATCGGGAGCTGCTCGCGGTAGGCGTTGCGGATGATGAAGGGCAGTTCGGTGACGAAGTTCTTCGTGTACCGATAGCGGCCGTCAGAGACGGTGCGGCTGCGGTCATAGACCGAGTCAAAGCGGTCGGCATTGGCATAGGCGTGGCCCCGGCGGTAGTCATCTCGCTCATAGGCATACGGCCCGAGAAATGGCGTGCCGTCGAGCCGTGGGTCAGGCTCAATGCCCGCCAGCGAGAGCGTCGCGGGGCCAAAATCAATAAAACTGACCACCCGCTGGTTCCGGCTGCCGGCATTCTGGCCACCCGGGTATCGGACGATCAGGGGTACCCGGGTCCCGGTATCGAAGCACGACCGTTTGCCCCGAGGCAGGCCGACGCCATGGTCGCTGAAGAAGATCACCACGGTACTTTCCAGCAGGCCGGCCTGCTCGAGTTCCGCCAGCCGCTGGCCCACCCAGGCATCCATCTCGGCGATGTTGTTGTAGGTACGGGCAACGGCGTCCCGGACGTTCGGCGTGTCGGGGTAAAAGGGGGGCAGCGGCACATCTTCTAAAGCGACGACCTGCGGCCGTCGCTTGGCCTTCGGAAAGGCCTGGCTCTCGTGTGTGCCACCGTGATTGAACACCGCAAAGAAGGGCTGGCCTTCCGTCCGGTTCTTCCAGTGAGCTTTGCCACTCGACTCATCCCAGACGGTGACCGGGTCCTTGAACTGGTAGTCCTTCTTCGAATTGTTGGTGCAGTAGTAGCCGGCCGCGCGAAGGTGTTCGGGGAAGCAGCGGACGAATGCGGGTGGCAGGCCTTCGTAGCCGGGAATGTCCTTGTAGGCTGCTGGATCTTTGGCGACGGCTGCCTTGCTGGGGTTGCCGTTCCGCATTTGCATGGTGCCGATGCGGGTGCAGAACATGCCGGTGATCAGCGAGGAACGGGCCGGGGCACAGACCGGTGAGGTGGCAAAGGCGTTGTCGTAGACAACCCCCTCGCGGGCGAGCCGGTCGAGGTTGGGCGTCGGCACGGTCATGTCGCCGTAGGGGCCGATCCACGGGCTCATATCCTCGACCGACAGCCAGAGGATGTTCAGCTGCCCGCGGCCGGGCTCGGCTGCGGTTATCGCTGGAGTTGAAAACAGCACGCTCAGAAGCAGGATGGCATGCAGGTGGTGACGTGGCAGAAGCATGAGAAGTATTCCAGGGGAAAGGTGAGGCCGGTGGGACACGTCTGGGCCGCCCCCGGCTTCATCGAGGGCCGCCAGCGGCTGTCCCGATCGCTGCGGTATAGAGTTTGCAATAATAGGTGGTCTGGCCCGAGGCCTCAAATTCGCGGTGGACAAGATCCCGGCCCGCAGTGGCGAGCCGCTGCCGTAGTCCAGCATCATCAGCAAGCACCGCAAGCTGGCCGGCCAGGCTTTCGCTATCCTGCGGGATGGCGAGCAGGCCTGTCTCACCGTGCCGAATGATTTCCGGAATACCGCCCACATTCGAGGCTACCACCGGCGTGCCGCAGGCGAGTGCCTCCGGTGCTGTCTGTGAGATGGTCTCGGCGTGGGACGGCACCGTGAAGATGTCGGCGGCGGCATAAGCCAGGCGAATCTGTGCCGGGCTGGTGAGGAAGCCGAGGTTGATCAGCGGCACCGTGGCAATTCCCGCAGGAGGTTCGTCCTTACCGAAGAGAAGACCCGTGACTCGGTATTCGGAGGGGAGCTGGGAGATCGCCCGGAGGAACTCCTCAATGCCCTTCGGTTTGTTGCTGAGTGACTCGGCCGCATAGCCGATCAGCAGCCGGTCCTCCGGCAGCCCCAGCTGGCGACGGGCAGCCCGTTTTTCCAGCGGCTGAAAGTCTGCCAGATTGATGCCGTTATGAATCGTCTGGAAGCTGCAGCCCGGCGGAAGTAGCCCACTGGATCGGGCCAGTCGTTCAAGCCAGCGACTGGGGGTGACGATGTGAATCATGCGGCCAGCGAGGGCCGCTTTCTTGATGCCGTGGTCACGAGCTGACAGATCGTGGCGGCCCGGTCGGCCGAGGACCGGGCAGTTGCCGCAGGTTTGCTCAAAACGGTTGCAATCATGCGCATGATGGCAGCCGCCAGTCAGGGGCTGCATGTCGTGAAGCGTCCAGACCAGCGGCAGATCGGTGGGAAGTGAGCCAAAAAAGGAGCGGTAGTCGATGATCCGACTGACCCAGTGCAGATGCAGCAGGTCGGGCAGGCTGCCACCCGGGACAAACGGCGTGGGGTAGGGCCGCACCGGGCCGTTGTACATGCCGGGACGGGCGGCACCGCCACGGCGGAAGTAGCTGCGAAGGGTGCGTTCCCAGCCCCAGCGGATAGCGGCGGGGCCAAAGTGGCCGACATCCCAGACCGGCGGCATGCTCCACACGAGTTGCCGGTAACTCGCATCCGGTGCCGAGACTGGCCTGCCGCCCCGATTCCCCGCAAACCAGAACCGACTCTCGATGCCATCCGCTAGCAACGCATGGTGAAGCCGGCGGGCGGCAACTGCAGCGCCGCCAGTCAGGTACGCATTGATATGGTCGATTCGCACGGGGGGGCGCCGGTAAAGAGAATGCCTGTTCGTCAGCGGCGTAGTCGGGAGAAGAAGCCAGCCATGCCGCGTCGGGTTCGGCTGTCGTCCTGCTGCCGTAGCCAGTCCTGCCAGGCAGCATCCGCCCGAGCCTGAGCGTGGCGTGTCAGGTGGCCCCGCAGCGGCTCTTTGTCGGGCACAATGAAAATGACGTCGTCGATCACCTGCACGAAGCGACCGGCTGCTGCTGCGGGGAGTTGGCGGATGATGTCGGCAAACGTGGGCCACGCCGAGGGTTGATGGGGTGACGGCGGGGCCGTCAGGAAGAGCCGGGCGTCATCGATCAGAATAATGTCAGTGCGGCGGTCACCGAGACTAATCAGTTCGTCAAGCAGCGGGCATTCATCATGCTCGCCGGCAGTTTCGCCACCCGAGTAGTGGCCGTCGAGCCAGAAGGTTGCCCGGCAATCCTCCAGGCCGGCAACAATGCTGGGCAGGATCGTGCGGGAGTCGCCCAGATGCGTGGTCACGTTGGGCATGGCAGCAAGCCCGGGGCTGTGCTGCTGATAGAGCTGTTCTGCCTGCTCGATGGTGTGCACCCGGTCGAACTGGGTTGCGGCCCACCGAGTTGTTCCGCCTAAATAGGTGCCGGTCTCGACGAACACCGTCGATCGATTGAGCCGGGAGAGTTCCACGGTGATGCGTTCTGGAATACCGAGCGTGACGAGTCCCATGGTGCCTTTTTGGCTAATCCTGATGGCGGCATCCCTGAGTGGTGCCACTTGTCCAAAGTTCCTGATGACCGGGACAGTATTGTTTCAAAACGCTGATTTCCGCGAGTCTAGGTGTCCGTGAGGTCGGCAGCCCAGCCCTTGCCATTGAGGGAGCGGCCACGGCTGTTTTATCCTGCAATCTTCAAATCGTTCTCGAAGGATGCCCTATGCCGCTCGATCTGGCCGACTGCCGCGTGACTGTTACCGGCGGCGCCGGCTTCCTCGGGCAGGCCGTGATGGAGCGGCTTGCCGTCCGCGGGGTCTCCGAGGTCGCGGTGCCCAGACGGAGGGAGTACGACCTTGTGCATGAGGCCGATGCGATCCGCATGTACGATGACTTGCGGCCGGATGTGGTGCTCCACCTGGCCGGAGAGGTCGGTGGCATCGGGGCCAATCGGGCGAACCCCGGCCGCTATTTTTATGCCAATATGGCGATGGCCCTCAACCTGATTGAGCAGGCTCGGGTCAGGGGGATTCGGAAGTTTGTGCAGGTCGGCACGATCTGCGCCTACCCAAAGTTCACCCCGGTGCCCTTTCGCGAAGACGAGCTCTGGAACGGCTATCCCGAGGAGACCAACGCCCCCTACGGAGTGGCCAAGAAGGCGGCACTGGTCATGCTCGACGGCTACCGTCGGCAGTACGGCCTGGCGAGCAGTTACCTGCTGCCGGTCAATCTCTACGGCCCCCGCGATAATTTCGATCCTGAAAGCTCACACGTCATCCCTGCGCTGATCCGGAAGTGCGAGACGGCCCGGCTGGAGGGCCGCGATCAGATCGAGTGCTGGGGAACCGGCTCGGCGAGCCGTGAGTTTCTTTACGTTGACGATGCCGCTGAGGGAATCGTGCGGGCTGCCGAAGAAATGGAAGAACCCACGCCGATCAATCTCGGCACGAATCGGGAAATTGCAATTCGGGATCTGGTCGGCCTGATTGCCAAGCTTGTCGGCTTTGCGGGAGAGATTCGCTGGGACCCATCCAAGCCCGATGGCCAGCCCCGCCGGTGCCTCGATGTGACCCGGGCCCATGAGCAGCTTGGCTGGGCGGCAGCGGTGCCCTTCGAGGAAGGGCTGCGGCGAACCATCGACTGGTGGCGGTCTGAGCGGGCGGAGACAGCGTGAGCAACCTGCCTCGGGTGCGGCCCGGCTCAATCGCAGTGGTCAGCCACACGATGCCGGGTGGGTGTAACGGTCAGGCCGTCATGCTTCAGCGACTCGGTGAAACGGCGGCGACCGCGGGGCATCCGCCCGGCCTGCTGTTTATCGATACTGATCGCAAGGCTCGGCGTCGGACCGAGCTGCCTGGGGGGCTCCCGGTGCAAGCGGCCAGAACCCCCTGGGCTTTGCGGAAGCTGAGCCGGTGGCAGGGCACCCATCGCTGGCTTTTTCTACGGCTGGTGCGGTGCCGAGCCCGCCGCATTGCGGCAATTGTCCGCCGGCAGCAGTCAGCGGCCATTGTTGGCTGTACCGGCGGCGATTTGGTCGATCTGCCCGCTGCTATCGAGGCGGGGCGGCTGGTCGGCGTTCCTGTCTTGCTCTACTACTTCGACGACTACGCGATTCAGCGGCAGGTCTTCAAACGGATCTGGTCTCCGGAAACCATGGGCTACCTCGGCGATGTCGTCGAACCCGAGGTGTTGCGGCAGGCCACCGGCGTCATCGTTCCCAACGAAACGCTTGCGGATGATGTCCGCCAACGGACCAGTTCGCCGACCTGTGTCGTGCGAAACCCGGTCGATACCGATCTCTACACCCGCCTGCGGCACCAGGTTCCCCGCCCGCAGACCGATCGGCCCCGACAACTGCGGATCGTCTACACCGGCTCGGTCTATACCGCTCAGGCCGATTCGATTCAGCGGTGCTGTCAGGCCATCACCGCTGCTGCCGCCCGCGGGGTGCAGGCAGCCCTGCATGTCTACGGGCCGCCACCCGATCGGGAGATTCGGGGAAGCCTTGAGCAGGCGCCGATTGTTTGGCACCAGCCAGTCAGCCAGCGGGAGTCGGCTGGAGTACAGGTGCAGGCCGACATGCTGTTCCTGCCGCTGAGCTTCACCTGTGCCTACCCAGAACTGATCCGCAGTTCAGCGCCGGGCAAGTTCGGTGAGTATCTCGCTTCCGGCACACCGGTGATCATCCACGCCCCGGCCGATTCTTTTCCCGTCAGCTTTGCCAGCCGGCATGGCTGTGCCGCAATCTGCTCGACTCCCGAGGTTGAAAGCCTGACTGAGACGATCTGTACCCTCGCCGGGGACGCCGCGGTTTGTGATCGCCTCAGCGACGCGGCGATCACTGCGGCGGCCGATTTCTGTCAGCAGCGAAACAGCCAGCGGTTCGTCGAATTTGTGCGAAGCGCTGTATGCGAGAAAAGGGAGGCGGGTTAAGGCTCGCTGGAGTGCAGGTCGAATGAGCTCAGCACGGAAGGTGAAGGCGAGGGCAGGTGGGCCGCGGTCGACCGTACTCTCGGTTCAGTCGCTTCCGCTCCTGGCTTCCTTTGGGTGGTGCGCATTGGTTGAGGTGAGGGAGCGGTGAATGCCCGAGGAGCGTTGGGCGTTTCCTCGTCCGGCGACGAGCATTTCACCGCCCCCGAGCGGTCATCCACGCAGGTTGATTGCGGTCTACGGCTTCAACGGCTGGCAGCCGAATCGCCGGCGGTGTTTCCAGAGCTGCCTGGCGAAGCCTCGCCAGCCTGCCAGACGCTGGGCTGCCGGCAGGGCCGCCAGCAGCCGCCAGCCGGTCCGCCGGCCATGGAGTAGCGCCCGCCAATAGCCATCCAAAAAGGCTTTGGCAGCTAGGTTCTGATCCTCCAGGCGAATATACGTCTCAACTTGTTCCTGAAAGATGAGGTAATTCTCTGGTTCGATCGGGACTCCCGTGTTGCCGTCGTGGCTGCGATAGACCGCGAGCCGTTCCGGGACATAGCCAACCCGCGATCGGTAGGCGATGCGGGTCCAGAGTTCCCAGTCTTCAAAAGAAATGATCCGGCGGTCGGTGCTGAAGGCTCCCCGCTCGGTAAGGGCCGACCGTCTGACCACGACGGTGAGCGTGCCGATGGGGTCTGATTGGAGCAGGGAGGGGAAGAGATGCCCCTGCATCACGCCTTCGCTGGCCGGCCGGGCCGCAGCCATCGGGGTGGTTTCGAGACCGCTGCTGATGGCAAAGTCGGTGTGGACCAGGTCAAGGCTCGGGTCGGCGGCAAACACGGCCAGCTGCTTTTCCAGCTTTTCGGGAAGCCACCAGTCATCGGAGTCGAGAAATGCGACGAATTCACCTCTCGCCTGCCCGATGCCGGCGTTCCGGGCGACGGACCGTTCGGCATTCGCTTGCCAGGTGGAGCGGACCCGCGGCTCGCCGGCATAGCGGGCGGCAATTGCCTTGCCCGTGCCGTCGGTTGAGCCGTCGTCAATCACCACTACCTCGAGGTTTGGATAGGTCTGCGTCAGCACGCTATCGATTGCCTCAAGGACCAGGTCACGGCGGTTGAAGGTCGGGATGATCACGGAAACCAAGCCGGGCTCACCACTTGCCTGTGCCCCTTCCGCCGCTGGTCGCTGCTCGAATTCCAGCGGCACATCTTGATGGCAGCCGGTGGGGACAAAGCCCCGGAACTGATCCCGAGGCACCCGCTCGCCCCGGGCAAATCGCCGGGAGAGCGCACGGGCGTCATGCGCGAGATCAACGCCGGCCCGATTGTCCGAGACGGTCTGCACCAGGTTGATCGGGTTGCAGAAGGCGACCGCGGTTTCAAAGGCAGCGAGCAACGGCTTCTGCCGGGCAAACTGGTCACGGAGTTGGGTCAGCTGATATTCCAGCAGATTGGGATTGCGAGGTTGGCCTTCGGCCAGAACCGGCCAGAGGTCAGCCACCCGGTAGACCGAGCTCGACACCTCCAGGGGATAGCCAAAATCACCGTCGGCCGTGGTCCAGTCGAAGCTGACCATTCCGTCGCCGATGGGGGTCAGTGGTGGCACCGTCTGCGTGGTCTTGGCCATGTAGTTGACCGTCGCGTTCCGGCCCAGCCGCAGCGAAAAGCCGAGCAACGCCGGCCGTTTGGCAAGCAGACGGCTGATGGCAGAGAACTCAAACGGGGCGACAACAATGCAGTCATCGACACCCAGCAGAACATGCTCGAATCGATTAGCCGTCCGCTCGAGCGGACGGGCTTCCGCACTGCCGGCCCACCGGCAAGAGTCGAAAAAGCCCGTGCGCACCGTCGGCTGAAACAGACAGGCGGCCAGGTCAGTGGCGAATGTCTGTTCTTCCAGAAAGAGCAACTGACAGTCCCGGTGGAGCCTGCTCAGTTCAAAGCAGACCTCGCGGTATTGCCGCAGATAAACGTCGTCGGTTGCCCGCAGTAGCACCTGGATCGGCACGTCAGCCAGCCCCTGCCCCTGTTCCAACAGCGTCTGCAGGGTGCAGTGCAGCTGCAGCGGCCGGTCACGACTGAAGATGATAACGGTGTCCATGCGTTGCTGGCGGCAGGCAGGATCGTCTCGGTCTGCCCATGCTGCCGAGCCTCATCAATCAGGGGAAACGGGCGGTCCAGCCACGGGCGGCTGCCGCCAGACCGTTTCCTGCACGTAGGGAATGTAGCTGTGGACGAGTTTGAGCAGTTTCCAGGAGACACCGCCCCGGTTGTAGGCATCGACTCGTGCTGCCTGCCGGCCCGCTGCTGCCTCGGCCACGGCCAGCCGAACCGCATCGAGCACCGTCTCGCGGCCCAGTCCACACATGATGACGACGCCCTCGTCCATGCCCTCGGGCCGTTCGTGAGTGTCGCGGATGGTAATGGCGGGAAAGCCAAGAATCGCCGACTCCTCCGTGATCGTGCCGCTGTCTGAAACGACACAGCGGGCCTGCTGCTGCAGGTGCACGTAGTCGAAAAAACCAAACGGCTTTTCAAACCGCAGCCGGGGATCGAGTGCGGTGCCGCCGACCGCCTCCAGCCTCGCTCGGGTGCGGGGATGGGTTGAGACCATTACCGGCAGGTCATAGGTCTTCGCTAGGCCATTGAGCGCGTCGAGCAGCCGCCTGAGTCTTGGCGGTGCATCGACGTTTTCCTCGCGGTGGGCACTGACCAGAAAATAGCGGCCAGCCTCGAGGCCGAGCCGCCCCAGCACGTCTGAGCCGGCGATCTCCCCCTGAAAGGCCTCAAAGACCTCGGGCAGGTGGGAGCCGAGGGCAAAGACGCGGTCGGCGGGCAGGTTCTCGGCCAGCAGGTACCGGCGGGCATGCTCGGTGATCGTGATGTTCACGTCACTGAGATGGTCAACGATCTTGCGGTTGATCTCCTCTGGTACCCGGGCGTCGAAACAACGGTTGCCCGCCTCCATGTGGAAGATCGGGATCTTCCGTCGCTTGGCGGCGATGACCGCCAGGCAGGAGTTGGTGTCGCCGTAGATCAGGACCGCCTCCGGCGCCTCGGCAGCCAGCACGTCATCGACCCGCTCGATCACCCGGGCTATTGTGGCCGCCGGGGTTGCAGCCGCAGCCTCAAGGAAATAGTCGGGCTTGCGAATTCGCAGCTCGTCAAAGAAGACCTGATTGAGTTCGTAGTCGTAGTTCTGGCCCGTATGAACCAGAACATGCTCGGTCTGCCGGTCGAACAGGTCGATCACCCGGCACATCTTGATCAGTTCGGGTCGGGTTCCGACCACAGTCATCACCTTACGCACGAAGCTGCTCCTGCACGTAGTCGAGGGTGAGCAGCAGGTCGATCACCTGCTGCCGGTCGAGTCGCTCGGTGGTATGTGAGGTGTAGTCCTCGCTGGCCGACACGCTTGTCTCACCCTCAATAAAATATTTGGAGTAGTTGAGGTCGCGGTTGTCGGCCGGGATGCGGAAGTACCGGTCCTCATCGACCGCCTTGGCCATCTCTTCGCGGGAGACCAGTGACTCAAACAGTTTCTCACCATGTCGGGTGCCGATCACCCGGATGGGACTTGGGCTGGCAAAGATCTCGATCAAGGCCTCGGCCAGCACCCGGATCGTCGAGGCGGGAGCCTTCTGGATGAAGATGTCACCCTGCCGGCCATGCTCGAAGGCATGCAGCACGAGGTCGACCGAGTCGGGCAGCGACATCAGAAAACGGGTCATCTCCGGGTCAGTGACCGTCAGGGGTTCCCCCGCCTTGATCTGCTGGATGAACAGGGGGATGACCGATCCACGGGATGCCATCACGTTGCCGTACCGGGTGGCCGCGAGGACTGTCCCGTCAGTGTCCTGCAGCCGTGACTTGGCCACCATCAGCTTTTCCATCATCGCCTTTGACAGGCCCATCGCATTGATCGGATAGACCGCCTTGTCGGTGCTGAGCACGATCACCCGTTTGACCCCGCGGGCAATCGCGGCGTTGAGCACGTTCTCAGCCCCGAGCACGTTCGTGCGGACCGCCTCGAGGGGATAGAACTCGCATGAAGGCACCTGCTTCAGCGCTGCGGCATGGAAGACATAGTCGACCCCGCTGAGGGCATCCCGCAGGCTGTCTTCATTGCGGACATCACCGATGTAGAACCGCAACTTGGGATGGTTCAACGCGATTCGCATGTCTTCTTGTTTTTTCTCATCCCGGCTGAAGACGCGGATTTCCCGGACACCGGTGTCCAGAAATCGCCTTAGGACAGCGTTGCCAAACGAGCCGGTGCCACCCGTGATCAAAAGAACCTTGTCGTCGAACATCGTGTGGGAGTCTTTCAGGAAGAGGATGTGGCAGATCAGCCGAAGGCCCGCATTCGCCGGATGAGTTCTGGCCAGGGCGGGGGAGCATAGCCCGTCGCTGCCTGAAACCGACTGGCATCGAGCGATCGGTCGATGACGACCTCGTCGCTCGCTTCAATCTCGATGGCTTTGCCATACTCGGCCGCGACCAGTCGTAGCAGGGCGTCCTTGTCGATCGGCTCGGCCGCCACATGGTAGAGCCCGTGTAGTTCAGGGCTGGGCAGCACCTGATCGCGAATCACTGTTGCCAGTTCGACGGTCGGGAGGCCGGAGAAGATCGCCCGCCGGTAGCCTGTCACCCGGCCGGTCTGGGCCAGAAACCAGCCAACCAGGCTGCGGCAGGTGGCCTGTTCGGTGCCGATGATCGAGGTCCGGAGGGTGATGGTGTGTGGGGCGGTCACCTCGCCGAGCAGCTTTGAGCGGCCGTAGAGGTGCGTGGCGTCGGGGACGTCGGCCTCGGTGTACATCCCCTTGGCACCGGAAAAGACGCAGTCGGTGCTGATGTGGACCAGCCGGCTGCTGCCGACGGCGCAGAGTTGGGCCAGCCGGTGCGGCAGCATCGTGTTCAGGGGGATCGCCTGCAGCGGGTCGTCGGCATCGGCCACCTGTTTGACCAGGCCGATGCAATTGATGACGACATCGGGCCGGGTGCGGGCGAAAACCCGGACGATCGAATCGGGGTGTTCGACATCGATGCCGGTCAGGAGTGATGGCTGGAGATGATCAGCAAAAAACCGTCTGGCCGATTCACTGCGGGCGGTGCCGCTGACCGTGTGCTTGCGACAGTCGCTCAGCAGGCGGAACATCGCATTGCCGAGCATGCCGGAGGCACCAAAAACAAGAATCTTCATCGGCAGCCGGGCATCCTGCGGCAGTGTGGGTGGCAGGGCAGCAGACCACTGCCTAGCGGCTGCCGCGAACGACCACCGAATTGTGTTGGCTGCCGCGGTGAATCAACAAGGGCGGTTTGTCAGCGGCGACGTCCGTGGGAGCCGCACCCCCGCGCAGTTGCTGAGGGCGACCAGTGGTTACGCCCACCGCATCCGGCCTGAGTCACCGGGGCCACGATTGCCGCAGAACGAAACCTCCAGGCCGAGGGCCCGGGCCAGAGCCGCTTTGGTCAATGCCGCCCGGTCGGCGGCCGCCGCGTCGCGGCAGTAGGCAACTTGAATATGGTTGGCCTTGTGGCGGGCCATCATCTGGTCGCGGTCGATGCCGTAAGTGACCGCGTGCATGATTGGCCACTGCCAGGTTGTTGACTCCAGTCGCCGCCGGGTCTCCTCCTCGGGCAGGGCGATGGCAGCGGCCCGGCCGATATCCATGCAGAGTTTCTCCGCCGGGCCTGAGCCGTCGATCCAGATCCGGCTCCAGACGATCTCGCCCGGCTTGCTCACCCCGGCCAGTGTGCTGCCGCCGAGCCGGAAATACATCGGTGGCTGCCGGTAGCCATGGGCGGCCTTCCAGCCGCCGACAAAATGGCTGGGCGGGGCCGCCCCCGAGATCTCGAAGACCCAGACCCAGTCGCTGGTGGTGCCCGACTGATCCCAGTCGCCCCAGCGGATGTCATGCAGGGTGTTTTCCACCGGCTCACCCAGCGCCTCGTGCGCCCGCTGGGTCAGCAGGCCATCGAGGCCGGCACACTCGTCGACCTCGTTGAAGTGGGTCAGCGGCCGGCCCCTGTAGAGCACCCGCGAACTGCCGGCCGCCGTGACCGGGGGCCGCTTTGAGTCGTTGAGCATCCCCTCGACCAGGTCGCTGGCTGGCAACAGATCCTTGAGCCCCTGCTGATACTGGATGCCGATCAGGTCGCAGCCGAAGCGGTCGGCAAGCCGGACAGCGGCGATATACATTTTGCATTGGGTGAGCACCTGGGCCCGCGTCAGCGTGGTCGCCTCATCCCGACCGAAGTGAAAGGTCATGCCCGCCTTGGTGAGCCAGGCAAAGACCTCGCGGGCTTCACGGTCGGCCACCTGCTGGGTTTCGTAATAGAGCGCACTCTGGCTGAGCCGTTCTTTGAAGACTCCGGTGGGGTGCAGCAGCCGGTCGGGGATGATGGCGTTGAACATTCCCATGCAGCCCTCGTCAAAGACCCCCATCAAGGCCTTTTTCGTGCGGAGCTCAGCCGCCAGCCGGTCGGCTTCCAACTGGAGCTTTTTGGGAATGCTGACGGCATCGATCGGGGTGACATGGCCGGTATCGTGGTGGACCCGCTGCCGGGTCAGCCAGCCGTCGAGGTGGCGACGGAACGAGGGGGCAGCGAAGTCGTCGGCCCAGAGCGTGTTGTAGGGAACCCCCGCCTTCGTGAGTGAGCCGTTGAGATTGAGCATGCCGACAAGACCCGGCCACTGCCCCGACCAGTTGGCGACGGTGAGAATCGGACCGGTATGCGTTGAGAGCCCCGGCAGCACATGGTTGGAGTACTGCCAGACGGCCTCGGCGACCACAAGTGGTGCAGCCGGATCGATCGTCGCGAACGCGTCGAGCCCCTCGCGGGCACTGGCCAGAAAGCCGTGGCCGCGTCTCCTCGAGACGGCATGGCCCCGCCGCAGTGTCCAGCCGGATTCAGCAAAGGCCCGGGTGAGTTCCTTTTCCATCGCAGCCTGAGCCGGCCAGCAGACCCGATTGGCCGCTTCTCGGAGATCGCCGCTGGCGACGAGGATTACTTCTGGTTGGCCGTTTGTGGAGCGAAGTCGGGAACGCGGTGCTGGTTTGGCATTCATACGGATAATCTTCTCGGGGGTGAACGGAAGGGGCCAAGGCTTTCGTGAACGGCAGCGAAATCAGGCCGATTGGAAACTCGGCGTTCGGGGCAACTATACTCAGGGTCAATTCGAGTGTGGCTGCCACGATTGCCGGAATCACCGGCTTGGATTGTCGGTGCTGGCAGTCACGAACGCCCGTCTCACATCGAGGAGGTTTTCCATGCGGTTCCGAATGACGACCGAGTTGTTTCCACGGTTGCTGCTCGCTGCCGTCTTGCTTGGTGGGGGGGCGGTGCAGCCCAGCGTTGCCGAGGAAAAGCCCGCCGAGGAAAAGCCGGCCGAGAAAAAAGAGCCCGCAGCTCCCCAGAACCTGGCCGAGTTTGGCCGCTGGATTATCGCCGCTGACTACAGCAGCGACGGTGGCACCCTGGTGACGGCGGGGGGCGAGAGCCTGCTCTACCGGCCGGGTGATGTTGTTGTCTGGAAGGCCGATGGGAGCCGGGTGGCTGACCTGGCGGGGCATCCGACTGCGGTCTGGGCCGTGCAGGTTTCGGCCGATGGCAAACTGGCCGCGACGGCGGGCTATGACGGGCTGGTCAAGCTCTGGGATCTGCCCGGACGGAAACTCAAGGCCGATCTGCAGAAGCACAAGGGCTGGGTCCGGTCGCTGGCCTTCTCGCCGGATGGCTCGCGGCTGGCGACGGCCGGTGAGGACGGCACGGTGGTGCTCTGGAACACGGCCGACGGCAAGGATGTCGCCACGGTAGCGGCCCACGAGGGACCGGTGACCGCCGTTGCCTTCGCCCCCGACGGCAAGACGCTGGCCACCGGCGGCGGCGACCAGTTGATCAAACTCTGGAACCCCGCCGACGGCAAGGAAAAGGGCAAGCTGGCTGGCCATGAGGACACCATCTGGTCAGTCGCCTACTCGCCCGATGGCTCACGGCTGGCCTCCGGGGGGGCGGATCGTACGGTGCGGCTCTGGAGTGCCTCTGATGCCAAGGCCACGGGTGCACTGGCCGGGCACAGGGACTGGGTGACGAGTGTTGCTTTCAACGCCGACGGCAGTCGGCTGGTGAGTGGCAGCCTTGACGGTGGAGTCAAGCTCTGGGATGTGAATGCCATTCGGGAGCAGGAGTCTCCCCCGGCGGCTTCGTCGAGTGTCTGGTGCGTTGCCTTTGCCCCCGACGGCAAGACGATGTTCGTTGGCACACACGCCGGTGGCCAACTGGTGACAACCCCGGCGCCGAAGCTGCTGCCGGAACCGCCCAAGCCGAAACCCGAGCCCGCAGCCGAAAAGCCTCCCGCGAAGCCGGACACCACACCCGCGACAAAACCGGCTGAGAAACCGAAAGACGAGCCGACGGCGAAACCTGCCGACAAACCGGCGGCAAAGCCGGCCGTGGAGAAGAAGCCCGAGCCGGCTGCGGCCGCGAAATCGGCCGACAAGCCCCCAGCAGCAGCGGAGCAGCAATGACATCACGCAAGAGGTTGCTCCCGCGATTCACCGACTGGACTTGGCTGGTCGCTACGCTGACGGTCGGGCTCGGCCTCGGTGGATTGGTTGGACGAATCAGCGGCCAACGCCAAACCAGCCGCCCATTCATGCCGGTCGTGCAGGCGATGACCGCCATGACCGATGAGAACTTCGCGGTTTGCACGGCCACCCTCTCCGGTGGGCTGGGTGGTGGGACGGAAGGATTTTTCCTGCTCGATTTTCTCACCGGCGACCTCTCCGGCGGTGTCCTCAACCCGACCACGTCGACTTTCGGTGTCTCCTATCGGCACAACGTGCTGGCCGATCTTGGCTTTCAGCCCGGGCAGGCGAAGGACCCCCGGTTTCTGCTAATCGCGGGGCAGGCCGATCTGCGCCGCGGTAGGGCTCCGCTGGCCCCGACGGTCCTCTATGTGACCGACTGCTCCTCCGGTACGACGGTGGCCTACGGCATTCCCTTCAGTGCTCAGAAGTCAGGCGTTCCGGTCGGCCCGATGCCCCTGGTCCCACTCGACGTTGCCCGGCCGCGGGGGGGTGGGCCTCAGCCATGACCAGCGAGCCGCAGATCAACGCGATTGTCGTCATGGTCAACGGTGTCGAGCAGCCGTTGCCTGGGGGGAGTTCCGCCCAGGACCTTGTGGTGGCGTTGGGCCTTGATGGGCGGCCGGTCGCCGTCGAACTCAACGAACAGGTGGTACCCCGGGCTGAATTGGCTGATCGGGTGTTGCAGCATGACGATCGGCTGGAAATCGTCACACTGGTTGGCGGCGGGTGATGGGCCGGCAGGTTCGGGAAGACGGAAGACGGAAGACGGGAGACAATCAGGACGCATGGCAGACCAGGCAGGAACCGAGACAGGAGTCGCAGAGATTGCAGAAACAGCCCTGCAGGTTGGAGGGTTCACCCTCGCCAGCCGGCTCGTCGTTGGGACAGGCAAATATGCCAGCTATGCCGCGATGGCCCGCTGCCTGGAAGCCAGCGGCACCGACTGTGTGACGGTGGCCGTGCGGCGGGAGCGGCTGCTCAATGCCGCGGGTGAAAACATCCTCGATCATCTCGATGCGAAGCGGTACACGCTGCTGCCCAACACCGCCGGCTGCTTCACGGCCGACGATGCCGTGCGGGTTGCCCGGCTGGGCCGAGAATTGCTCCGTGACCTGGGCAATCCCGGCAGTGAGTGGGTCAAACTCGAGGTGCTCGGCGACCAGAAAACACTGCTGCCCGATCCGGTTGGCACGCTGGCGGCAACTGGGCGGCTGGTGGCTGACGGCTTTACGGTGCTCGTCTACACCAGCGACGACCCTGTGGTGGCCCGGCGGCTGAAGGATCTGGGGGCCGCCAGCGTGATGCCAGCCGGCAGCCCGATCGGCTCTGGGCAGGGTATTCTCAATGCCAATAGCCTGCGAATCTGCTTGGAGTATTTGAAGGATGGCGACCCGGACTATCCGGTGATCGTCGATGCCGGTGTCGGCACTGCGAGTGACGTGGCGGCCGCGATGGAACTGGGTGTCGATGGCGTCTTGCTCAACACTGCGATTGCCCATGCTGCCGATCCGCTGCGGATGGCCCGAGCGATGCGGGCGGCCTGTGAGGCTGGCCGTGATGCGTTCTTGGCCGGCCGGATTCCCCGCAAACGCTACGCCACCGCTTCGAGCCCCGAAGATGGCCGGATCGGCGGGAAGACAGCCTGAGGTTCTAGCCGATGCTTGCCAAGCGAATTATCCCCTGTCTTGATGTGGAGAAGGGCCGGGTGGTCAAGGGGACGAAGTTCCTGGAACTGGTCGATGCCGGTGATCCGGTCGCAGTTGCGGCGCGGTATGAGGCCGAAGGGGCTGACGAACTGGTCTTTCTTGATATCACCGCCAGCCATGAGGGCCGGGCGATCATGCTTGACATGGTTCGCCGGGTGGCCGAGACAATCTTTATGCCCTTCACCGTCGGCGGGGGCATCCGCACCCTTGACGATGCCGTCGAACTGGTGCACGCGGGGGCTGAGAAGGTGAGCATCAATTCGGCGGCGGTGAAGACCCCTGAACTCATCACGGCGGTGGCTGACCGGCTGGGGAGCTGCGCCACCGTGGTCAATATTGATCCGAAGCGGGTGGTCCGGGACGGCCGCGAGATCTGGGAGGTTTTCGTCAACGGCGGCCGGGTGCCGACCGGCCTGGAGGCGGTCGAGTGGGCGAGAAGGGTTGAGTCACTCGGGGCGGGGGAAATTGTGCTGACCTGCATGGACCGCGACGGCACCCGTGACGGCTATGACCTTGAGATGACCGCCGCCGTCAGCCGGGCGGTCGGCATTCCAGTGGTTGCCAGTGGCGGGGCCGGAGCGGCCGAACACCTCGCCGACGCCATCGAGTTTGGGGCGGCTGATGCTGTGCTGGCTGCCGGTATTTTCCACTTTGGTGTCTGCACCATTGCCGAAACGAAAAAGGTTCTGGCCGCCCGGGGGATTCCCGTCCGCCCGGGATGACGATCGGCAGAAAAGCCAGCACACGACCTGGCCGCTTGGTGGCGGGTCTAGCATTGTTTATTGTGATGGTGTTGAAGAGATGCCGTTTTCAGGGGAGGAAACGGTCCGACTGCCACCCGGACGAAGACCATGCTCGACGCCAAACAGGAAGCCGAAACGGCTGAGGCCGCATTTGTTGCGGAGGAACCGGCACCGGTTGCCGCCGTCAGCGGGAAGGGGAGCAAGCTTGAAATCGATCGCTATTTCGAGGCTTTGGTCAAGCTCAACGGCTCGGACCTCCACCTGAAGTCGGGGCAGCCACCGTACATGCGGGTGAAGGGAGCACTGCAGCCCCTGAAGGCACCGCCCATCAGTGCGGAGAAGATGCAGGAAATCTGCTTCCCGATGCTCGACGATCGGCAGCGGAAAATTCTCGCTGATGAGGGTGGTGCCGATTTCGCCCACAGCAGTGTGGTCGATGGGACCAAATGGCGGTTCCGGGTGAATCTGCTCTATCAGCAGGGTGCCCTCGGCATGGTGGCCCGGAAGGTCAACAACACCATTCCCGACTTTGAAAAGCTTTTTCTGCCACCTTCGCTCGAGCGGCTCTGCACGCTCGAGCAGGGGATGGTGCTGCTTGCCGGAGTGACTGGATCGGGCAAGAGTACGACGATCGGGTCGATGCTCAACTACATCAACCGGAACTATCGCAAACACATCCTGACGCTTGAGGACCCGATCGAGTTTGTCTTTACCGAGGACAAGTGCCTGATTAACCAGCGGGAGATCGGTACCGACGTCAAAACCTTCGAAATCGGCATGAAACACGCTGTTCGAGAAGACCCCGACATTATCCTGGTCGGTGAGCTGCGTGATGTCGACACCTTCAAAACGGCAATCCATGCCGCCGAGACGGGGCATCTCGTGTATGGCACGATTCATGCCTCGAACGCCCCGAGTACGATCTCCCGCATCCTCGACCTGTTTCCCCAGGAGGAACATGCCGCGATCCGTAGTGCGATCGCCTTCAACATGAAGGGGATCGTTGCCCAGAAGCTGCTCAAGTCGATCAAGGAGGGCGTGGCCCGGGTGCCGGTTGTCGAACTGATGTTTGTCGATGTGCTGGTCCGGAAATATGTGCTGGAAGAGCAGGAGCATCTGCTTGCCGACCACATTCGCAAGTCGGCCAAGGATGGGATGCAGGACTTTACGATGAGCCTGAAGAGCCTGATTGACCTGGAGTTGATCGACCGCCAGGCAGCCCTTGAGGTCGCACCGAACCGTGAGGCTCTGCAGATGGCCTTGAAGGGGATCGTGTGAGCGATTGGCCGGCCACCGCGGCTGGTTCTTGGGTGGGCGAAGGGAGCTGGATGTGACGAGCGTTGGTGGAAAAATTGTGTCGCGGCGGCAACTCGTTCGGTGGTTGTGGCTGGCTGTATGGGGGGCTGCTGTGCTGGGTGGCCCGGCGACCGCGTTCGCCCAGCAAAAGCAGAATCAGGCTGCGGCAGCCCAGCAGCAGGGCGACGACGCCAAGGACAAGGGGGAGGAAGAAGCGACCCTCAAGCTCGATCTGAATACCGTGATCGTCGGTGGTGTGATCCTCGGTGTGCTCAGCCTGCTCTGGGCCGGGTCGAGCTGGTGGGTGATCAGGGATGCCCGGCGGCAGGGGCTCGGCAGCAAAAAATGGCAGAAGATTCTTGTCCTT
>Ga0209986_10000160_pt1 | contig 60338 bp, 50 predicted proteins | sample BlataG_FD_183168 | JGI IMG/M metagenome (GOLD analysis project Ga0209986, IMG submission 183168) | Deep subsurface microbial communities from Black Sea to uncover new lineages of life (NeLLi) - Black_00105 metaG (SPAdes) (version 2) | ecosystem: Environmental > Aquatic > Marine > Oceanic >... | reverse complement strand
TTATCTGTGCAGGAAACAGCGTTCGCTATCCGTTTCTCCAGGCTTTCTGGTTATGATCATGGCTATATTGTGTTCATTAGCCTTGTCGATAACATCCTGGTCTCTGATCGATCCCAGAGGGTAAATTATGGCTTTTATCCCGTTGCGTGCTGCCAGCTCGACGACATCTGTAAAGGGAATAAAGGCATCAGAGGCCATAACACATCCTTCAGGCCCATAGCCTCGTCTTGAGTATCTGATGGCCGACTCTGCAGCATCGATTCGGCTTCTCTGTCCTGAGCCAATTCCATGAACTTTATCTTCTTTGCCGATGACAATGGAATTAGATCGGGTAAAACAAGCTATATTCCAGTTAAAAATGGCTGCCTCAATCTCTTCTTGAGTGGCTTTTCTTTCTGATACTACGTCAATAGATTCTAGAGAGATGATTTTTGAATCAAACCTCTTTTGAATCAAAAGACCACCAGCTACTCTTTTAAATTCCAATCCGCTATCTGAAGCTTTCGTCTCGAGAGTGGTCCCCATTTTTACTAGCCGCAAGGGTTTTCTTGAAGCTAAAACTTCAAGAGCTTCAGATGTGAAATCAGGAGCATAGACGACCTCGATATTCCTTCCTTTTTCCACAAGGAGTTCTGCCAGTTGCTTAGTGATCTGGTAATTGAAAACATCGACGCTTCCGAAGTTAGAGAGGGAGTCGCAATTCCATGCTTTTTCAAAAGTTTCTTCTGGCGATTCTCCCCTAGCGACTCCGCTGGGCATCTCATGCTTAACCAGGACACAGATTAGATTGTTTTTATAAATATCTGTTAATTTCTTAACCAGTCTCTGGCCCAGGTCCATATCCCCTATATTTATATAACTCAGCCCTTTGGTTCCTTCCTGCAGCACTTCCATGGTCGCCATGTTTGGACCGGAGGCTTCTTTTTCAGAGTAAAAGGCAGCTGGGTAGCCAGGATTTTCTCCATACCTCATCGGCAGTTTTTTCTTGAACTTCCGCTTTCCAAAACGAAGAGTGTCAGGAAACTCTTCTTTGACTGAAGTCCTGTACTGTTTTCTGTCTTTTTTGCTCGTTTTATCCATCTTGACTCCCCATCCTTTCATGTTTGTTTATGATGTATATTTCATGCTCATTAGAGTTCAAATCACTGGAAAAGACACTGACCACAGACACCCTGTGGTCTTTTTTGCCATGTGCTGGCTCTAGAGCATCATAAACTGCCGCGGCCATATCATAGGCCTTGTTTTCTTTGATCTCGACGTCAATCGGCTCTCCTGTGAAAGCGGGTAGAGGGTCCTTGTTATCTCCCTCATAGGTTGAGATCATTTTTCCTTTTCCAGGTATCAATGGAATCTCAAAGATATTTCTTGTCGAGGAACCGTTAGAGGCTCTTTTTATTATGCTGAGAGCTGCCTTTTTCTGAGGGAGAACGCAGCCGCTTATTCTTGGAGTAAAGATGGGCGCATCAGGTTCATAGTCCCATTCATGGAGAGCTAATTTTAAAACTTCTGCAGGATTCTGGCTTTGACCAAGGCAGGTTTTTATATCCGCAGTCTGCTTACCGTTGCTTACAGCAATTCCGTTGGAGAATAAAATGGCGGGATAGACCAGCAAGTCTGTATTTCCCTTCTTCAGGGTTTCCTCATCTGTGGACGTTGCCCAAATGGCGTCATCCTTCAGCTCCATTTTTCTCGCCTGGCTGGAAGGAGACCTTCCTGTTATAGCATAGATTACTACCTCATTTTTACCTGTAATATCTCTTCCTATGATTATGATCCGCCCAGGATATTCCTTGGCCGATAAACTCTCCAGGCATTTCGTCATTTCGTTTCCTATGGACTTCTGTATAGATAGCACAGGATATATATGAAGTCAAAATATTGGGGTCAGACGTTTAAAACTTTTATAATTTGAATTATTTTCAGGGATATAGAATAGTTTGTTTGCCGACAATAATCTTTTTTAGAGGAGTTTTAACTTGATAACCGGCTTATGGCTGTATCTAATAAAGCTTGGGCGCTTTTACCATCTTCATCATAGACCGCTTCACCTATACTCAAACCTCCCCAATTATGTTCTTCGGCGAGCTTATAAATTCTTTGTTTGACTGCATTGACTGCGTTTCTATCTGATTGAGGAAGGATTATATAATACCTCCTGAAAAAAGGACCAAACAGCTTGTCATAACCACGAATATATTTTCTCATTAAATGAAAGGAAATAGTTTTACCGGGCATTAGCGCGCTTATTCCCTTGGGAGCGGCGTTGCTTATATCTACCACAATAACACTAAAACTAAAATTGAACCTTTTTGATCGGCTTATTTCATCTTCGATTTTCTTGACCTCTTCTTCAAATCTTTGTTTTTTCATCGCTTTCCAAAACTCAAGCATCGTTTCCACCTCGCTGAATCTGAGTTCTCATTCTTTTCTTTATCCTATCCTCGCCTGAAAATTCTTAATATTATACCTTGGATTTATATTTATTTTAATCTATCTTACTATCTCCCGCAGCGTTGATTAATTCACTTCATCTTCCAGTTACTTTATTTTAAATGAGGTTTTATTAACTTGTTTTACGAATTCCAATATTTTCTTCAAAGGAGAAAATCTTTTAAATAAATCATACGTAACCGAAACAGGATATACGATGAAAGCGAGAACAGCAAGCATTAGATTAAAATTCAGCTCGGAGGGAATGGAACGAATCAAGTAAAGCAAACCAAACCAAAACTAAAAAGAAATATTGAGTAATTCCAGATTGATAGAAAGAGTTTCTGTTTTTTCTATTTGAACTCCGTTTCTAACTATTTTGAGGCGATCCAACTAAGAATCTCGTTCTTTGCTTCTTCATCCATCTCTTTTATCTTCAGCCCTACTTCCATCGTATTTTTCACACCTTTGCTCCAGGCGATTTCTGCTATCAAAGTGGTTGATTCTCCTTTTTCTGGAAAGTAGAGTTCTAGCTCCATACTTGAGCCTGGTTTTAGGCTAACAAAATTAATTTTTAACTTTAAGCCTTCAAGAGAGAAATCATGAATTGATATTCTTTCGATTAACTTATGTTTATCTCCTGATTTTATAAGTTTTGCAGGAAACATACATTTATACCGTGGATATTTTCTTCTTTCTTCTGTCATTTTATTTTTTAGGGTAATATGCTAAAAAGTATTTTAGATAAAAATTCATCAAAATCTTATTTTTAAAGAAATTGAAGCGTTAACATTATAACTAGGAATTCTAACCTCTAAAAGCAGGAAATAACAACATGAATAAAGTAGGTATATAATGGGTATGTAAAATACCAATTAAAACGGGAAAAATTATGACCTAGAATTCACGCAGAAAGGAAGTTAAATTTATGCGCTTATTAGATATTCCCAATTTATGCCTAATATTTTTGCGGTGCTTCTCTATCGTCCTGTAAGAAATATTTAAAAGATTAGAAATATCTTTGCTTGTAAGACCACCTTTCACCAAGTTACAAACTTCGATTTCTCTGGGAGTTAGGTTGAAGCTTTTTTTAGTTATTTTACTGCCAAATGAAGAAGTTAATCTTCCTAAGTGATATTTGAGCATAGTAACGTATTTAGCACTAGCTTTCTCTTTTTTAAGCTTTTCTAAAATCGGAGATACTACTATATTTACATTAGTCTCAATATCATCTTTTATCCTTCTTTTTTCTACCTCAATCTGCGCAATAACTTCCCCAAGGGCTATATTTTTTTGTTCTAAAGCTGATTTTTGTTTTTGCAGCTTCGCTTCGGACTCTAACAAAGCCTTTTCCGCGTTCATGCGTTCGGCGATTAACCGCTGAAGTCGTTCATTGGCCGCTTTTATTTCGGCAGTGCGTTCTTCGACCATCTCTTCAAGGTGTTCACGATATTTTTGCAATTCTTCCTCTGCCCGCCTGCGTTGAAGAGCTACCGATGCCTGGCCCATGAATGTTTCTATAAGATCTTTTTTTTCCAGCCCGGCTTTACCTCTTGTTATGATTACAGCATTACCAAATAGCTTCCCCTTCCTTGTGAAGCCTATAGCATAGATGTCTCCCAAATTGAAAAGTTTCTCCAAGGTAGTGCAGATGTGCTTTGGGATTTTTTCAAAACTCAGGACATACAAGCCTCCGGGCACTTTTACCAGTTTTCCGGTAGTGAGTCCCGCCCCTGCTTCTTCATTTATCGGCAAAGACATCTCCATGGGATTCTTCTTTAAAATCTTTAGAACGCTTTCAATTTCCTTTCTCGCTCCCAAAAAGGCCTGAGCTTGAATGCATTGAGTTGTCTCATCGAATGAATTAACAAGAACGAAAGAGTTGCGCACGAGTTCTCTCAGCCGCTTGCCTATGAACTGGTAGATATCCGATTCGGACGGAAGCTCCACGAATTCCATAGCGGTTCTTGATAGAAAAGCAAGGCTACGGGCATATTGCTTTTCTGTCTCCTCTGCCTTCTTGCGCTCAGTGATGTCTCGGGCGATGGCTGTCGCTAAAGTCCGACCTCTGATTTTTACAGGATATGTGCTTATTTGTGTTTCAACGTGACTGCCATCTTTTCTCTTTAAAGTATATTCAACTGGCGGCCTGATTTTACCCATGATAATTTTGGCTAAACCATTAACTGCTTTTGGGATTTGATCTGGAGACAGTAGTTTAAATTTTAAAAAACTCTTTCCTAATAATTCTTTCTTTTTATAACCCATTAATTTCTCTGCAGCTTTGTTGCAGTCGGCAAAATTACCATTAATGTCGACTACAAAATAAGCATCCGGTGCAAATTCAAATAATATCTTTAATCCTTCCTCTGAACTTTTCAATTCCTCTTCTGCCTTCTTGCGCTTGGTGATGTCTTCCACAGCTCCCTCATAATACAGTACCTGTCCCTCGCTATCTCGGACAATTCGGGCACTATCTCGCATCCAGAAGACCGTACCATCCTGCCGACGACATTGTGCCTCAAAACCCCTGACAACACCTTTGAGCTCCATCTGGGCCTGCCACTTCTTGCGATCTTCAGGATTCACATAAACATCAATGATATTTTCTTTTAGAAAGGCCTCCCGATTTGGGCACCTCACCATCTCCAGCAAGGCCTGGTTGGCGTCCAGTCTCTTACCTTCTGGAGTGGATCGGTAAAGTCCCACTGGAATGCCCTCAAATAGACTTTGCAAGCGGTCTTTAGCTTCCCGCAGAACCTCCTCAGCCTGTTTGTGCTTAATTCCTGACTTTCCCAATTCAGCATTTTGTTGGCGCAATTGCACTAATTCATTTAATAGTTGTTTTTTTGATTTGCCTTGGTAATTCATATTGCCCTCCTAAAATAAGAAACAATTTCACATAACAGGACACATTTAGCCAAAGGTGCTAGAAATAATTAAGTGAAAAGCATTTGCTCTTTTAGTAATTTGCATTTTTCCCCGCACGTAACCTTTCTCTTAAGTTCTCTATGAACTATAAAGAAATTATTACATAGAAAAAATTTGAGGTCAACGATGAACAGGCTAAGAGAAGTTTCTTTTCACTTTTCCAAATATAAAACATAAAGTTTTGCTTTTAATAAAGAAGAAAATAAATAATCATGTTTTCAAAGTCTATCCCCGACTTGTTTTCAAAGTCTGACCACGACTTGTTTTAATCTTGGGATTCAGATAGAATTTTCTCCAACTTTTAGAAAGAGGTTATTATGAAAAAAAATGAAGTTGCAAAAAAAGCTTATGAAAATATGGAGTTTTTAGAATCTAATGAAGCCCGCACTTTGAGGATTTTAAGTGAGTATTTAGAACCTCTGAAGAGGTTGAATGAATGGAAGGTCAACAATACAATTCTTTTTCTTGGTTCTTCAAAGGCAAAGGATGAGGAGAAAGATTCTCCTTTAACAAGGTACTATTGGGAAGCTGAAGAACTATCATATAACCTGGTCAAATGGGCTATAAAGTTAAAGCAAAAGGGCAAAAATTTTGTTGTCTGCACAGGAGGAGGGCCCGGCATAATGGAAGCTGCAAACCGGGGGGCATGCCGAGCAGAAGGAAAATCTATCGGCATGAATATCTCTCTTCCTGAGGAGCAATGCCTTAATCGCTACATATCTCCTGAACTCTCTTTTATCTTCCATTATTTTTTCATGAGAAAATTTTGGCTGGTGTATAAAGCAAGAGCTGTGGTTGCATTCCCTGGTGGCTATGGCACTCTGGATGAGGTTTTTGAAACGCTTACCCTGGTTCAGACAAATAAGATTTCTCGCGATAATGTGGTCATACTCCTCTATGGGGAAGAATACTGGAGAAAAATCATAAACTTTGATGAACTTTTAAAATACAAGACAATTTCTGCAGAGGATCTTAAACTTTTTTTTTACTGCTCTACTCCAAAAGAAGCCTTCTCAATTTTGAAGGAAAGATTAATAAAGTTTCTATAAAACAGGTGTGATTTTAATATAGATTACAATCACCATTTCCTCTGTAAAAAATGCGGCCAGATTATAGATATCGATCTTAAATGTGCCTATGCAGAGGGAGAGAAAAGTATCATATCCGGACACAGAATCGATGAAATCCACGGATACTTCAAGGGCATATGTAAAGATTGCTCTAAAAATGTAGGAAAAAAGCCCAAAGGCCGTAGTTCTTCTTGATTTCTGAATAAGAATAGATAAAAATAAAACTTAAGAATGGGGATCGGAAGCAAAGATTAAAAATAAAATAAATAAAATAATTAAGAAGGAGAAAAAAATGAATAATTTAAAAGGAACAAAGACAGAAAAAAACGTTTTAACCGCGTTTGCCGGAGAATCTCAGGCAAGAAACCGCTACACCTTTTTTGCCTCAAAAGCAAAAAAGGAAGGCTATGAACAGATTCGTGTAGTATTCTTAGAGACTGCGGATAACGAGAAGGAACACGCAGAGAGGCTCTTTAAATTCTTAGAGGGCGGTGAGGCAGAGATTCAGGCTTCTTACCCGGCTGGTGTAATCGGAGATACTAAGGATAATCTTAAAGAGGCTGCGGCAGGAGAGAATTACGAACATACGACCATGTATCCAGAGTTTGCAAAAACAGCTGATGAGGAGGGATTTTCAGAGATAGCTGAGGCAATGAGATCTATCGCAGTTGCAGAGAAGCAGCATGAGAAAAGATACTTAGGCCTGCTTAACAATGTTAATAATGGCCTGGTTTTCAAGCGAGATGAGGTTGTAAAATGGAAATGCGGGAATTGTGGTTATGTTTCTGAAGGCAATGAACCCCCTGATGAATGTCCTGCCTGTGCCCATGCCAAAGCATACTTTGAACTGCTTGCTGAGAATTGGTGATCCTTAGCTTAAATATAAGCAAGAACTTAAACATATCTTTTACTGAATAAGGGGGGATTTATGACCAAAAATTCGAATAAACAGAAGAAGAAAGAAATAATGAAGGATATCATCCGTAAACTTCACCAAGGTTTAACAATTGAGGAAGCAAAAGAGAGGTTTGAAAAGGAAATAGGTACTGCGAGCTCGATAGAAATTGTCGAGATGGAGCAAGCTCTTATAAATGAAGGGCTTTCTCCTGAAGAGATGAAAAAGTTTTGTAATGTCCATGCCTTGCTTTTCCAATCAGCTCTGGAAAAGTCCATTATTAAAGTAACATCTCCATCTCATCCTGTTTATCTCTTTAAGTTAGAAAATCGAGAGATCGAAAAAATCGCTGATTCCCTCAAAAAGCTGAAAGAGGAGAGAGAGGAAGAACTCCACAGAACAAAACGGAAACTAAATGATTTGCTGAACGAATTAAGAGGTATTGAGATACACTATGCAAGAAAAGAGCTAATTCTTTTTCCTTTTTTAGAGAAACAGGGATTTACTGGTCCTTCAAAGGTTATGTGGGGAAAGGATAATGAGGTTAGAGATTTATTAAAAAAGGCAATTTCATCGGTCGAAGAAATAAAAGACATCAAAGACTTGGAACCGTACTCAAAAAACTCCCTGGATCCATTGATAGAGGAAGTAACCGGGATGATTTTTAAAGAAGAGAACATTCTTTTTCCAACTTGTCTTGAAAAATTGAGTGCAAACGACTGGGTTGAGGTGCTGAAGGAGAGCGATAAAGTAGGTTATGTGTTTGTGGAGAAGTCCAAAGAAACCGAGGCCCTTGTAAAGGATTTGAAAAGTGCTCTGCTCGAAGAACCGGTTTTTAAAAACAATGAAATTAGCCTTCCTACAGGGAAACTTAGGTTAAAAGAGTTAATGTCTGTATTAAATACGCTGCCAGTAGATATTACGTTTGTGGATAATGAAGATAAAGTCAGATATTTTTCTGATGGTAAAGAAAGAATTTTCTTGCGAACAAAATCCGTTATCGGGATAAAGGTACAGAATTGCCATCCTCCTCAAAGCTTGGAAGCAGTCGAGGAAATATTAAAATCCTTTAAGGAGGGAAAGAAGGATACATTTGATTTCTGGATTAATCAAGAGGGGAAATTTGTGTATATAAGGTATTTTGCAGTTAGAGATAAGGGAGGATCTTATCTAGGAACTCTTGAAGTTAGCCAGGACTTAACTGAAATAAAAAAGCTCGAAGGAGAAAAGAGACTGGATGCTGAAACATATTGATCTTAAGAAAAATGTTTATGAACTAACAGAAACTTATCCTGAGCTTATAAAAATTTTAAAAGAGATGGGATTCTTAGGTGTGGCAAATCCAATAGCAAGGGAAACTCTGGATAAAATAACAACAATACCTCAAGGCTGCAAGAAACAAGGGGAAGATTTGAATGAAGTCATAAAAAAATGGTCATGATTTTGATAATTTTTCAGCTAAAGTCTTTCCTTTCCCAGACCGGGAAAAATAATAATATAACAACAGGCCGATGAGTATTCCGATTGCATCTGCGATTACATCGAAGAATTCAACGGAACGACGAGGGATAAAATATTGATGGAATTCATCCAAGCCACCGAGAAGAATTCCGCTGCAAATAGTTAACACTGCCTTTACCCGGAGGGGAGATTTCAAACTCATGAAATAGCCAAAGGACAGGAGGAGTCCCAGAAGGGCAAATTCTACAATATGAATTACTTTATCGAAGAAGATAATATCAATTTTGATATCATGGCTCCTTGAAGATAAATAGAATATAAAGGCGTAATATAAGGCAGCGGGAGTAAAAAAGAGAATTTTTTTCATCTAACTCCTGAAAACATGGTTGAGAAGCGAAATTTTCCTTATGAGATGAATTGTCTTCTTCACGAAAAATTATTCTATTAGAAAAGAAAATATATATCCAGAAGTATGCAATCGAGAAAGAATTTTCATTCCATTATTGCAAACTGTTTTGGGAAATAGCCTAGCTTCCTTCAGATTTTTAACGCCATTCTCCATTCGCTCTTCTCGGCGGCTGCGTAACTCGCTTCGCTCAGACATACTCGCCGCCCGACTACATCGGATTCCCTTGAAGAGCGAATTCCGAAGGCTAAATCTTCAATGATCGCTGCAGCTATTTCCCAAAACGTATGCCTCGAATATGATAATCAGTTATCATGGATTAGCAAATGCTGCCGCCGTATGATTTGACATAATATACCGGAATGTGGTTAATTTTAAGGCGAGAGAATTGAATAAGCGTAAAACTTTATATCATTTTCAAAGAAGATTGAAAGAATTTTGATATTCTGCCATTGTTTGGAGGATTGAAAAACAAGGCTTGTCTGCTTTAAGGACGAATTCATCATGTCCGATATCCTATTTAAAAAACAGAGGTTGTTGTCTATTCTTTGTTCAGTCATTCTTCTTACATCCTGCGCAGGGAAGAGTTATTTCCGTTCTGGGAATGTCCAAAAAGGTATTGCTTCCTGGTATGGACCTGGTTTTCATGGAAAGCAGACTTCAAATAGAGAAATCTATAATATGCACGCTTTGACAGCGGCGCATAAGACTCTTCCCTTCGGAGCGTATGTCAGGGTTACAAATCTAAATAACGGAAAATCAGTCGTGGTCCGCATAAACGATCGTGGTCCTTTTATAAAGGGCCGAATCATCGACCTTTCTTATGCTGGCGCAAAGAAGTTGGGTATGGATATTACAGGAGTTGCACCTGTTAAGATTAAGGTGCTGAAAAAATACTCTCCCAAAAAATCTTCACAGAAATTTTCTATTCAGGTTGGATCATTTAGCAGCAAAAAAAACGCCAAAATCCTCAAAAGGAAACTCCAGAAAAACTACAGGAATGTCTACATCTCGAAGCTAAGAACTCGTTCTAATACTTTTTACAGGGTAAGAATCAAGGCGCGCAGCGTGAAATCAGCAGAAAAGATCGCCAAAAAACTCATGAAACAGGGTTACAGAGCTAACGTTTTAGAGGAACATTGACGAAGTTAATAATTCCCTGATTGAGACTGTCTAATATGCGGGGGCAAAAGAGGAGATAATATCTTTTAATTAATATTTAGCTCTCTCTTTTATAAAGATAAGCAATAGGTCTCAGTTTATTTTCCTTCCCGTCGTGGACAACAAAGTTTCGGCCGCTCCACATGGAAGCTCCTCCATATTCACCCTTTTTGTTGACGGCATAAAAGTTGAGGCCAAATCGAGCAAGGCCTTTTTCGTTTAAAAGGTGAGGAAGAAGCTTTGACTTATTAGCAATTTGTTCTAATGATTTGAGACATGCTTCTTCTGGAGAAAAACCTCTGCTCATGAAATTTACTACCTGGAAGCTTCCGCAGTTAAGGATATTGGCTTCTCCTCTTCCTGTCGATCCTGCTGCTCCGACATCGTTATCAACGTAAAGGCCTGCTCCTATAATCGGCGAATCCCCTACCCTTCCCGGTATTTTAAAGAAGTGCCCGCTTGTGGTTGTCACACCTGCAAGATTTCCTGAAGCATCTATGGCACAACAGTTGATAGTTCCATAGGAGCTAAGATAGGACTCCAATTCTTTCTCTAGCTTCTCAGGTTTGGGCGCAAACCAAAAATCCCTGTCTGAGAGCATTTCCTTGCGTCGAAGCCAGATCTCTCTTGCTCTGTCTGTGAGGAGGTTTTCTTCCTTAAATCCATGAGATTTAGCAAATCTCAGGGCACCTTTTCCGACAAGAAGCGCATGGTCAGTTCTTTCCATGACAAGTTTGGCAACCTTGGCTGGATTTTTTATATTTCTAAGGCTGGCCACTGCTCCGCCATTATGGGTGGGGCCATGCATGACTGAAGAATCAAGCTCGACAACACCTTCCTCATTAGGAAGTCCTCCATAGCCTACAGACCTGTCATTGGGATCACTTTCAACAATGTTAACCCCGGCTATAACTGCATCCAATGGATCTTTTCCTTGCCTGAGAAGTTCCATGGCTTTTTCTGTGGCTCTTAAACCATTTCTGCTGGATACTACACACATCTTTCCTACTTTTTTCTCTTCGCCAGCTAAATTTTTTCCTATTGTAAGCATCGAGGCTGTTCCTATGCCAATTCCCGTTTTAAGAAAATCCCTTCTCGAAAACTTATCTCTCATCATGCCTCCTTATGATTTATTTATCGTTCTACCCTAAATTACTCAATTTATAAAACGGAATCAATACAAATTTTATTTGAGGAAAAGTCTTTATAAAGGCGCTCAGTTAGAATAAAGGGGACAGGCTGTTTTTTCGGTAAAAAAGTAGCCTGTCCCCCTATCACATTGACATTATCAAAGACACCAAAATTGACAAACCAAGGGATGTTTAGTATAAATCCCTTTCTTTTATGAGGGATGAAAAATAAGGTTCTTTTCTCTGCTTCTCTGTTCCATGCTCTCAATGATGCTGCGACTGTCACAGTCCCGATGATCTTCCCTCTTCTCTACACCCAACAGTTTATCATCAAAAAATATTTTCATATCGGCATTTTGTCATAATAAATGGGGCCTGGCCCCATTTATTCCCCAGGCTTCGCTCTCCTCTCCTTCGAAGAGGAACCATGCCCACTCAGCCTTTCTCACGGTTTTTTTACCATACAGCCTTCGCCAAGCAAGGGAGCCATACTATTTCCCAAACCTTTTCTAATTACGGAAATGGAGATGATTACTTATCAAAGACACCAAAATTGACAAACCAAGGGATGTTTAGTATAAATCCCTTTCTTTTATGAGGGATGAAAAATAAGGTTCTTTTCTCTGCTTCTCTGTTCCATGCTCTCAATGATGCTGCGACTGTCACAGTCCCGATGATCTTCCCTCTTCTCTACACCCAACAGTTTATCATCAAAAAATATTTTCATATCGGCATTTTGTCAAACCTTGGACTCCTTGCTACTTTCCTATTCCAGATTATCATTGCTAATATCTCTGGCAAGGTTGAACACAAGCTCATGCTTTTCTTCAGCTACATAGGAATTTGCGTTACGCTTTCCTTAATAACATTATCTTCTACTTTTGCTTCTCTTCTTTTCCTCTATCTAATAATGAGAGCTTTCACCAGCTTTTACCACTCCGTAGGGGTAGCTTGGGTCTCAAAAACTCATCCAAGCCAGGGGATTGATTTTGCCATGGGCATCCAAAGTGGGTCAGGAAATCTTGGAGTCTTTCTTGCCTTCATATCTTCTGGCTATCTTGCTCAGAGCTTTAACTGGAAAGTACCGCTCTTTGTTTGGGCTGGTATGGCCCTTTTTCTCGGCTCAATAAGCTTCTTGGCTGTAAGAAAGACTTCTACACGGGGAGATGAAGTGCACACGCCTGACTTTTCATCATGGATGGAAACACTGAAGAATATTAAGACCTATATCCCTGGATTTGTTTTCGGGGGAGCATGCTGGGGAACGACTGTTTTTTATGCTCCTTCCCTGCTCAACCATAGATTTCAGATTCCTTTGGGACAAACCGGTCTTTATCTTGCCTTATGGATAGGAATAGGAACAGTCATGACTTACTTCTTCGGGTTTTTAAGCCGGCATTTAGGCCGCATGAAAATTTCTGTTTCTGCATTTATCGGTGCTACATTCTTTCTTTTTATACTGGGGATAGCTCCTGTGAAAGAGCTGGCTCTGGTGAGCTTATTCTTTTTTGGAGCTTTCCTTTTCCTTGTCTACCCGAGTTTTCAATCCTTTGTTGGGGACGAAGTTTCGCCTAGAAATCAAACTCAGGCTTTTAGCCTTGCTGCCAATGTTCAGATGGTCACCGGCGCAATCGTCGTCCTTGCAGCCGGGTTTCTCTCGGATAGGTTTGGGATAAATTCGCCTTTTCTTCTTATTGGAGTGCTTGGAGCCGTTATTTCTGTTTTTTACCTTTTCAAAAGATCTGTTCTGGCAAAAAAGCAAATGTTAACTGGGTGATTACCGATGATGGGAGCATCACTTGCGAACGATGTAGGTAGCTTTATGTTAACTTTTTTTTGATTAGGACTTTTATTATTTTCTAAGTAATGTAGGGCTTTTATTTATAAAACCTTTATATTAAAAAATGTGGGTTTGATGAATCAAACCCCTACAGATAAATCAAGCCCCTACAGAATGTAACCTTCTCCAATTATGGATTTGGAGATGCTTCCCGGAGAAATCAAACCTTCCTAAGATTGACTGTTCTGTCTCCTGCCGTATTACTTTTTAAGCTTGATGACGTTCCCGGGGAGCTTCCCTGTCCATTTTCCTCCGTCCAGAACAAGCTCACCGTTGATCAGCAGGTATTTGACTCCCTCGCAGTAGGCATGGGGATTAGAAATGGAAGTCCTGGTCTTTATGTTATTCAAATCAAGGACAACTATGTCAGCTTTGTATCCATTCTTTATCCAGCCTCTGTCATCCCAGTTCATGATTTTAGCCGGAAGCGAGGTTTGCGATCGAATGACATGGGAAACAGAAACGCTTTTTCGCTTAAGGGCATATTTTTTAATTTTATGGAGAAATGTAGAATAAGAACGGATATGGGTAAGTCCTATGCCATAAGGGGGAGCAGTCCCGTCACTTCCTGTGCCCACATAGTCTTTTTTCATGATATACTCGATATCCTCCTCGCCCATCTGGAGAGGGATGCACCGTGCTCCCATGAGTTCCAGTTCTATGGCCGTATCTTCTACGGATTTTTCTTTCATAGCCGCAACTTGTTTTAAAGACTTTCCTTCAAGGTTTTTCTCAACACAAATGCCAACAATGATATTTTCCGGGCCAGTAATGTCATCTATGTACTCTCTGATCTGCTCACGGATCTTCTGTGCCTCTTCTGGATTAGCCATCCTCGCTAAAAACATACTCCTTTCTTTTGTATTGCCCGGCCCCCTGAAATTTCCGGAGCTGATTAATGTCCTGGAAACAAGCCTTACCAGCCTATTTCTGGGAATTTCGTTGAGAAACTGTAGATGGCGTTCAGAGAGAGGGTAATAAGGAGTAACTTTTTTATAGAGCTCAATCAACTGAGAATCTCTGAGATGGTTAAAAATCGCTTCTGTATCCTCTGATGTCAACCTTTCGGTATCTACTCTTGTATCTTCTGTTTCTGTCTCTTCAATTCCCTGCCAGGCTGATCTCGGAATTAGACTCCTGTATGGATAGCCGTTTGAGAATTGATAAGGATACTGGTCAGCGGTGACTTTAATCCCCTTTGCTCGGGCTTCTTCTATGATGGCGCAGGCTTCTCTGACAAGACCCCAGTTCTTCTTGCCCATAACCTTAAAATGCGAAATATGGACTGGAGCACCTGATTTGTCTGAAATTTCTATAGCCTCTTTTACTGCTTCAAGGAGTTTATCCCTCTCATCCCGGATATGGGAGTGGTATATTCCGCCGTAGGGAGCGATGACCTTTACCAATTCTATGACTTCATCTGTTTTTCCGAAAGAGCCAGGTCGATAAATCAACCCAGTAGAAAGACCATAAGCTCCCTGTTCCATGGCTTCCTTTACGAGAGCTTTCATTCTTTCAAGTTCCTCTGCTGTTGGCTCTCTTTCTTCCATCCCCATCACAATTTGCCGCACTGTTCCGTGTCCGACAAGCAAAGCCGCGTGGGGTCCGATTCCTTCTCCTGACCAGACCTTCATAAGATCTTCCGCTTTCTCGAAAATTGGCCAGGCGCTGGAACCGCATTGCCCGACTATAACTGTCGTCACCCCTTGCTTTAAGTAATTGAGACACGCTCTGTTTTCCGCAAAATACATTCCTCTATCGACATGAGTATGAAGGTCGATGAAACCAGGAGTCACATATAGTCCTTTGCCGTTTATCACTTTAGCTGCTGAGCCTTTGATCGACTTTCCTACCTTAACGATCATGCCGTCCTTAACAGCCACATCTGCCTTAAACGCAGGTTTCAAAGATCCATCAAACACACTTGCGTTCTTTATTAATACGTCATAGTTGAGGAGTTTGCCTTTTTGAGCTGAAAAATTTAGTCCGGTCAAAAAGAACAAGCCCAAAAATAAGAGAATACTTAAACGGAAAATTTTGTTTTTCATAATATCTCCTTCTCCTTTTAATGCTATCTAATAATAAAGAAAGAACACGCTCTCAAGAAAAATATAATACAGAGAAAGCCACGCTTATTAGAAGTTGAGGCGCGACCATACTTTTTTTCCTATCTTTTCTTGAATTTTTCGAGAAGTTCAGTGTATATGCTGGATATATCGACTTCTTTTCCGTCAATAAGGACATGCTTGATGTTGGTTCTTAATTCCAGTATGTCTCCATCTGCAAGTACAATGTTAGCTACCTTTCCCTTCTCCAGGCTCCCCATCATTTTATCCACCCCGAATATCTGGGCCGGGTAAATCGTTACTCCCTTGAGTGCTTCTTTTTTGTCCAGGCCAAAGGCAGCGGCTTTTGCAGCATGATAGGGTAAATCCTTGGCTAAGCTTGCACTCCCTGAGGAAAAAGCAAATTTGACGCCAGCTTTTGCCAGTACACCAGGATTCCTGTAAAAAGCATCATAGCCGTCTTCCCATTTGGGAGGCACTGAATTAAGAGAGCTAAAAACAACCGGAATGCCTGATTTTTTTATATCCTCAGCAACCTTCCATCCATCAGTGACACCCAAGAATATTGCTTTGAGCTTTTCATCTTTGACGAATTTGATGGCTGCTTTTATGTCTTTATCGGCGTGAACAGAAATCATGACAGGAAGTTCGCCGTTAACCACAGGAAGAAGAAATTCTAATTTTTCATCAAACTCAGGCAAATGGAGTCCCAAGTTTTTTTTGGCTGCATTTTTTCTTTTCTGATAATAGCGGGCCTGTTTCAGGATTTCCTTCAATTCTTCAACCTGTTTAGAAGCCTGCTCTCGAGGTTGTGTTTCTCTTCTCCTCCTTAACCGAGGTAAGGAAGGAAACTGGATATGCATGGCGACTGAGCTTTTTATTATCATCTCTTCAGGAGTCCAGCCGACCAACCTTATCAAACCACTCTGACCTGAAATGAGCCCGGCAGAAGGAGCTACAAGGGCTACGGTTATCCCGTTTGACCGTGAGATAGGAATATGCATGGAGTCAGGCCGGAGAGCTTCCACGGTTTTTGCCTGAGGATTGATTCTGCCTGTTTCTCTGTAATCAACGGTTGCCCTTATAGAGCTTATCTCTTGGAGCCCTAGATAACACGAGCCATCGATCATGCCTGGATAGGCAAAAAGGCCCTTGGCATCGATTATTTTCGCACCTTGCGGAATATCAATGTTCTTTCCCAAAGCTTCGATTAGTCCGTCTTTTATAAGAATTGTCCCTTCAGTAATATCCTCACCTACAACAGGGATGATGTTCGCGCCTTTTATAGCAATAACGCTCGGGCTTTTTTCTTGAGTCAAACAGAAGGAAGCACAGATGATGAGAATTACAGCAAAGACGAAGGTTCTCTTGGTCATTTTGTCCCTCCCTTTTTCTCTTTCTTTTTCTCTTTTTCTTTCTTTTTCTTCTCCATTTCTTCTCTTTCTTTTAGATACTGAGCTCGATCAAAATAGACCTCCCCCTCGATAATTGTCTTTTCACAAAGGGTATAGGCGCTAAGAGGATGTTCGTTAAAGATGGCAATATCTCCATGTTTTCCGGCTTCAAGGCTCCCGGCAATCTTTTCCACACCAAGCTGGATGGCCGGGTTGATGGTGACTAGCTTCAGGGCTTCCTCCTCAGAAAGGCCGCCATACTTCATGGCTTTTGCCGCATCGTTGAACAACCGCCGGATTCTCTCTCCGCTGTCAGAATTTATGGAAACAAGGACTCCATTTTTGGTGCAGTAGGCAGCACTGTAGGCAATCCCTTCAGAAGCTTCGACTTTATAGGCCCAGTTATCAAGAAAGACGGAGATTCCAATTCTTTCCTCTGCGAGCTCCTTGGCTATTTTGAATGCTTCAGATGCATGTTCGAAACAGGCAATCTTGAACCCAAATTCTTTAGAAAGGTTAATGAATTCCAGGGTTTCATCAGCTCTATAGGTGTGACAACGGGCCACCATTTTCCCGCGAAGCATGTCTGCCAGTTGCTCCATCCTTAAGTCCTTTCGAGGCGCGATCAAATTCTTTGCAGATTTTTTGGATTCTTTCGCTTTTAGATACCGGTCCCACTGTTCCATATAGTTTTTCGCTTTTAGAAACTCACGGCGGATAATAGCATTCACTCCCATGCGGGATTGTGGATAGCGAGGAGTTCCCACGGTAGGAGAATTAGACCTCTTGGGATTTTCACCCAGGGCGAATTTTAAGGTCCTGTAAGCATCATGAACGATCATCTCTTCTGGAGTCTTTCCCCATTTCGTCTTGATGACGATGTTCTCGCCTCCTATCGGGTTGCCGCTGCCGTGCATAGTATGAACCATCGTCACTCCACCTGATATTGCAGTATAGATGGAACGGTCTTCAGCATTGAGAACATCCCGCATTTTGACTTCGGCGGTTATCGCTTCCGCGCTTTCATTTGTTCCTGTGAGGGCTATATGCGTGTGAGAATCGATTATACCTGGAATAACAAATTTTCCTGACGCATCTATGATTTTTACTCCTTTAGGTCCTTTGATGTTCTCTCCAATCTGCTTTATGATGCCTTTGATTATGAGGATGTCTCCTTTTAGTATTTTCCCTTTGGTAACCGTCAGTATGGTGCCATTCTTTATCAGGAGATCCTGTCCGAAGGAAAAGCTTGAAAAAATCACCAGACTTACAACTAAAATGAAACCGATAGTTTTTTTCTTCATGGCTCTTTCTCCTTTAAAATTCCCCGTCAGGGATTCTTTTTGCCTTCAGTTCCATACTCCATTCCTGGACAGCAATTGTTCCTTCTATAGAGTCGTTTTCTGCTGTCCCGCTGAAAGCCATATCCATCGTCTCTCCCATTATTGTAGCTTCTATGCTTAAGGCGAGTTCATTTCCGCTTAAAATCCCGTCTCTTATTTCCCATTTACCCATGTTCGATGAGATGCTTCCGCTGATTTCGTTTCCATCCTGTTCGATTTCAAGTGTCGTTTCCAACTCGCCCATGGGACTAGATACGGTGGCGCTCCATTTTCCAGCGATATTCACTTTTGTAGGCTTCTCTCCCTTGGGAGGTTTTTTGATTTCAAAGGATATACCGTCGACAAAAACTCTTTTCACCATGGTTTTTTCATCGAAGATTTCACCAGAAGTAAGAATAATATTGGCGATTTTTCCCGGTTCAAGGCTTCCCATAAAACTGCTCACTCCCAAGAATTTGGCGGGGATAATGGTCATCGCCTTGAGAGCTTCTTCCTTAGGTAAGCCTGCTTTAATCGCTTTTTGGACGTTTTTTGGGATGTCCGCCGGTTTTTTTAGCCCCTGGGAGGTAAGAGCAAACGTTAATCCTTTTTTATGGAGATTCGCGGCATTGGCGGGATAGATTTCCTCCTCTGCTTTTTTCTTTAGGTCTTCACCTTGATTGACATAAATGCTTGTCATTGGAGGCTTGAAATTGAGAGAAACAAGAAGTGGAACTTTGGCATTCTTGATAAGCAGGTCGGCTACTCTCCAGGCTTCATTTGCTCCGGTGAGAAAGCCGTTGAGCTTGAATTCCTTGATAAGTCCAAGAGCACGCTTGATGTCTTCCAAGTTGGCACAATTAAAAAAGACAGGGCTTTTTTTAACTACATAGGGTGAAAGAGCTTCTAAGAAAGGATTATATTCAGGTCGCTTAAGGCCTCGAGATGATTTTGTGAATTGAGATTTGTGGGAAGAGTAATGTCCAGTATCCAGAAAAGATTGTCTGAGGAAAGCCATTGTTCCCATCAAGCTGGAAGGGTAAGTTCCGCTTGCGGTCGTAAAATTCACATGTAAAGCAACAGGGCTTTTGATAACCATCGGTTCTGCTTTTTCTCCGTTGACATTCAAGAGAACGCTTTGGCCGGCATAGATTCCTCTTTCAGGTGCAACCAGGACAGTTGTGATTCCGATTTTGTGCAGGTCTGCTACGGCAGTTTTTTTGGGTTTTAAAAGCGCAAGAGCCATTAAATCAGGATGCTGGGCTTTCTCCTTTTGCCGAGGTACAGCGGCCGATGTTCTCATAGTCCCTGGTCTTCTTGGCTCCTCTTTAGGAAGCTCGAGAAAGAGATTTGTATGAGCATCGATCAAGCCTGGATAGGCGAACAGGCCTTCAGCTTTGATTATTTCAGCATCTTCTGGAATTGAAATTTTTCCTTGAGGTCCTAAAGATTCGATAAGTCCATCCCGGATGATGATGATTCCTTTCTCGATAGGTGAACCAGTAACAGGGATAATCTTGCAGTTAACAATAGCATAGGTAGGGGTAACTCGGGCTGAGGAGGCGGCTGTGAAAAGGAGAATGACCGCAAACAAACAAATGAATAAACGATTTTTTTTGATTTTCATGTTCTTCCTTTCAATGAAAAAATATTAAAATCAATCTTCCCCGTATAAACAAGCCACGTATTCTAACAAAAAAAAACATGCCGGTCTACAAATATTGCAGAGGTCTAATTTTTCTTGCATAGGTGCTTGATTTATCAAGCCCACTTATTTAAATTGTACTGGTTTGATTTTTCTTTGTAGGGGCTTGATTTATCAAGCCCACCTTATTAATATTCGTGACGTTTGATTTATAAGCCCGCGATAAAGGAAAAGACAGGAAATATTCTTTGCGTGGGCTTAACTCATCTTGTGTATGGGTTTGATTTATTTTGGGCAGGGATCTGGATTATCTTATGTAGGGGCTTGATTTATCAAGCCCACCTTAATTATATTTTTTATTTATAAATTCCTGATTGAATCTTTAAAGAAAGTTTAGAGAGTAATGAATGAGAAAAGGCATTCAAAAAATATTTTCTGAAGCTGCAGAAACTTATGAGCTTGTTAATCATGTCCTGACACTTGGGTTTGACATTCTTTGGCGGAAGAAAGCAGCTCGGGAAGCGATCAGAGCTAAGGGTTTTCTATGGCTGGATGTGTGCAGCGGCACTGGAGAAATGGCCCTTAATCTTTCACGCCTGGCAGATGAAAAAGTAAAGATTGTTTCTGCCGATTTCTGTCATCCAATGATAGCTAAAGCTAGAGAAAAGAGAAAAATTCCAAACCACTCTTTTGTTCTTGCTGAGTCCGGCCAGCTTCCCTTTGCTGATAGGACATTCAATCTTGTGACCATCTCTTTTGCTACCCGAAACATATACCCTAACAAACGCGAACTGGTTGCTCATCTACGGGAGTTTCACCGTGTTCTCAAGCCAGGAGGATATTTTGTGAATCTTGAAACAAGCCAGCCTTCTGTGAGAATTATTCAGAAGCTTTTTCATCTCTATATAAAACTGACTGTAAAACAATTGGGATTTCTTCTCTCGGGCTCTAAATCCGCTTACAGATATCTTGCTTATACGATCCCGCGTTTTTTTCGTCCTGAGGAATTTTCCTCGATACTCCGTGAAGCAGGGTTCGCCCGTATTACTCATCGTTCTCTTTTCCTTGGTGTTTCCGCCATTCACACTGCCATCAAATAAGAATTGTTTTTTTCATTCTTCGTATCAAATTATTGTAGAGTTAAATTTTATTTTGTATCATGTAGTTATAAAAGATAAACGAGGAAACAATTGTGTACAAAGCAGGGATAAAGATACTAGAGGTAAAAATCGGGATCGAATCTAATAGAGAAGAGCTCCTTTTTCACTTTCCACTCAAAACAGAAGTCAAGTCGCTTCTTACAGATTTTAAAGATGTTGAGAGCATACCATATTCAGCAGACCTTGATGGATATATCTCGGTTGAAGAATCTATGGAGGATCCCTCTTTTGAATTTTCGGGGGAAAAAGCCAGATTTAGAGGACCATTTCTCAAACTCACTCGAGAAGCTTCGGACTTAAGGTTTAGTCTGTGGGGAAACCAGGGGTTCCTTTATAGATATGCTCTCTATTTATTGGAAAAAAAGCACAGGATTTATAACTTCCACGCCTCCGCTCTCTACCAAGAAAAGAAAGATCAAATGTTTGTTGTTATAGGAGGAGTTGGAAGCGGAAAGACCGTCTATCTTCTCAATGGCCTGGCTAAAGGGCTCAAACTCTTTTCAACAGAAACCGTCCACTTCCGGATTGAAAAGGATGCCGTATCATGGTTTATGGGTTCACTTGTTGATAACGTGAGACTGGGTACCTTGATGTATAATTTTCCTCAGTTCTTACCAAAAATTGAAACTCAAGAAGCTGGTGAGGAGTGGCAGAAAAAGATCGCCCTTGATCTCTCACCTTACAAAACTGACTTTGAAGAACTTAAAACTCCCAGGTCTGTCGTGATATTGTTTCCTCGGATTGAAGAAGGGCGAAAAGGTTTTTTTCTGAATCTCATAGAAGATAGAAGAAAAGCCGTAAAAGCCCTGTTTGACAACATCTCCCAGAAAATAGCCGAGAACGTGATTCTATACGATAAAATACCAGTTTTGGGATTTGATGAGAAACAGATGGCTCTGGCGAGGCTAAAATATGCAAGCCAGCTCGTCCATCACAAGACAATCACTAAGATTGCTTCTGTTCTCTCAAACCCAGATGATTGCTGGGGAGATCTTTTGAGCTGCTGACAAAGTCTAAATCTAATAAAAAAGGAGAAAAAGATGAGCAAAGCTTGGGAAGATATTATTAGGATGCCCGTTGAAGGGAGAACAACCAAGCCCAGAGAGGTGGGCGTAACCATGGTTATTGATAAAGGAATGGGCCTTCATCGCCTCGAAGATTTGATCCAGGTTGAGGGCGACTACATTGATATAATCAAGCTGACATTTGGAACTTCTGCCTTCTATGATAAGGATATTTTGAAGAAAAAGAACGAGATGATCACCTCATCCAATATAGATGTCATGCCCGGAGGCACTTTTCTTGAGATAGCTATCTGGCAAGAGGTCTTTGACAAATATTTAGAACAAGCCAAAGAGCTTGGATTTTCTGCAATTGAAGTTTCTGATGGAACGATCGAGATAAGTAGAAAAACCAGACAGGATGCCGTAAAAAAATCTTTGGATAAAGGTTTCAAAGTCATTACTGAAGTGGGAAAAAAAGACCCGAAAGAAGTTCTGCCTATTTCCCTTGTTCACCAGTTGATAGGAGAAGATATGGAAAACGGGGCTTTTAAAGTTATTATCGAAGCCCGGGAAGCTGGGAAAGCCGTAGGAATATTTGATAATGAAGGAGAGATAAAACACGATGAAGTTGATAACATCATTGCTGGAGTCAAAGACACGAACTGTTTAATGTGGGAAGCTCCTCTGAAAAATCAGCAGCAGGCTTTAATCTTTCGTCTGGGGATTAACGTTAACCTTGGCAACATCCCTCCGGACGAGGTTTTAGCACTTGAGGCTCTAAGACAGGGAGTCAGGGGTGATACTCTGAAAAGAGCCTATTTAGAAGGGAGAAAATAGAAAGGATAAGGGGCGATTTATATTAATCCTGTTTTTCTAAAAGAAGAATCAAAACAGAATGCTCACCTACAGGAACTTTAAACTTCACTGAGTTCCCTTTAAACACCTTTTTTGTCTCGTCATCCACCAAAAGTTCATATTTTCCCTTGATTAGAAATTGTACCTTTATCTCTATTCTCTCTAACGTTATCACTTCAAACGAGATTTCATTTTCAGAATAAAGAAAGTGGCGAAAAACAGCGCTTCCCTTCGCCCTCAAAATCTCTTTGCCTTCTTCTTTGAGCCTGACTGCAGAGGATGAAACCTCCACATCATAGTGGCGATCCTGGATGGAAATTCTGGAAAGCTTTCCTCTCTCATCAGGATCAATCATTCCAAACCTGAATCCTTCCCAGGGAGTAAAATCTAAGTACTCTTCCAGGGCAATTAAAGCAAAGAGAGAACCCCAGCTCTGATACCTTTGTCCTCCCGCTTCTCCCGTTCTTGAATCAAAATATTCTGGACAAAGCTGAAAATTATCCCAGGTCCGGAGGAACAAGTCAGCGCTTTTTTTGGCCAGTTCAGAAGCTATAGCATCAAAATGATAGGCCTTTAAACCTTGATAAATTAAATAATTGGTCGGTGGCCAGATTGTGCCTCTCCAGCGCTGCTGGTCTTTATAAGCGGGATCATCCCGGGAGATCGTAGGTATTATGAATTCTCCCCAGAACTCTTCAGGATTGAGGAGGTGCCTGATCATTCGCAAGGCCCTTGTTTTATCTGGAATACCGGCAAGCAAAGGATAAAAATTCGAGGCTGCTTTTCTTGTCGAGAATCTGCCATCCCAGTAGCGATCAAAATAGAATCCTTCTCTCTCATCCCAAAGATGCTCGTTTATAAGCTCTTTTATTGTCTCATATTCAGCAAAGTAGTTGTTATAATCATCCCTTTTATTAAGGATATTGGCAATTTCAGCCAGGCTCCAAGCATCGAGAGCAAAGAGGCTGTTTAAATCGATGCAGTTCATAATTAATGTTCCAGTGTCCTGACTAAAGGGAGCATCGTCCCAATTAGGTAAATCATCCTGTCCTGACTCGCGCATAGCTCGTTTTTTCCCTTCTATATTTTCTTCCCAAGGGGGGACACTTTGAGGCAAAAATTCTGTATCTGTTCCCCATTCAAGGAGACCATCTCTGTTTCCGTCCCGGCGCAGTTGTCCGTTATCTTTCTCCTCTTTCCAGAAAGAATGCCACTTTACAAGATAAGGATAGGCATATCTCAGCAATTCTAAATCTCCCAGCCTCTGGAATAATTTCAAAACAACATAAGAACCTATTGGCGGCTGGGACCTGTCAGGGGTCCCACCAAAGCGGCTTCTCCAGTTTGGGATATTACCGTTGGGGTACTGAGTTTCAAGCACAGCTTTTAGAATGTCTTTCGCGTGTTTAGAGCTTTCCACAGATGCCTCTAACGCATTGAAGAATGAATCCCATTCGAATATAGTCCAATGACCAGGGTTTCCGTCAGGAGTGGAGAAGATCCATCCTCGTCCTCCAGGTGTGTAAAGTCTGTGGTTGCCAGGTTGATAGAGCATCGTCCAGAATAGATTATTTGTAATGGCCCTTGCTGTACCTTCGTAGAGTCCCTCTATTCTTACTCTTTTACTGCTGTATCTGTTTTTTTCCTCTTCCAGCATAGAATCGATTGCCCCTTTGTTTTTGTAGCGATATATGCGGTCGCTCAAAATCTTTTCTTCCTCCCCTACTCCCGCCACAAAATAGATAGCTCTATTGTCTTCCATAGAGAAAGAAAAAACTAACTCATCACCTGGAGAATCTGCGATTAGTTCTCCTTTGGTGTCTGTCCAGAGCAAATAATGATATTTACTTAAACCTGAGCTCTCTCCTTTTATCTGCCCGTCTGGAAGAATGAGATATGTCCCTTCAAAATTCCAGGGGAAATAATGGGCAAGATTAATCTTTATGTTTGAGGGAGCCGTTATCCGTCCTACGACTGTTTTTTCATCCTGACGCGACCACTCCAAAGTTAATGTATCTTTTTTTGAAGGAGGCTTTATAAGAATGGGAGTTTCACTTCCTCTTTTAAAAGGAAGGCTCAAATCCAGTTTTATCCTTGCATACGTACAATCGGGAGAGTGCGGACCAACTTCGGAGATGAGATAAAAAATATCATTTTCATCGGCAACTTCGTTCTCTTTTTCAATCTGGATTCGAAAAGCAAATACACTCTCTTGATTTGGAGCAAGGACAATGCCACCCCAGGTCTTAGCCTCCAAAGCGCCTATGTAGATATCTTTCCATCTATAATCGATTTCAGCATGAATTCCTTGAATCAAGAGGCAAAATGAGATGAGAGAAAGGAGGAAAATTTTAAGGATTTTCATTAAAATAATCTTCTAAGCACAAATGTCTACCAATAATTAATTTACGGTAAATCTTGAACTAAATCAACATGTTTGTCGGATGTATGTTGAAAGCTAAAAGAACCCCTTGTGTCATATGTTTTAGACATCCCCCCAAACGTAAATCCTTGGGTATATTTCAGGCTTTCTCTGTTATCTCTTAACCTATCTTGCCAGACGAGTAAGGCCATATTTCTCGGCCCATTTTAGGGCTTCAGCATACTCGCTTCTCTTAATACGCCGGGCTATTTCAGGATACTCTAATGCTTTGTATTCAGGCTGATACTGATTCATAATATTGATATAGGTGGTTTTGGAAAGGTTTTCGGCAACGAATTTTAAAAACTCCTCTGTTCCGGCTATCCTGTTGGGGAGGACCAAGTGCCTCACAATCAATCCTCTTGCAGCAATTCCTCCAGAATCTAACTTTAGGTCCCCGACCTGCCGGTACATCTCTTTAAGGGCAAGCTTAGCATGGTGAGGATAATTGTAAGCCTCGGCCGAGTATTTTCCTGCCTGCTCAGAATCCAAGTATTTGCACTCAGGAAGATAGATATCAATGGTGCCGTCTAAAAGCTGTAAAGTTTCTTGCTTCTCATACCCGCGTGTATTATAGACAATTGGGATTCGCAGACCCAGGGGGATGGCTTTCTGGATGGCGCTAACAATGTTGGGCACGTAGTGAGTTGGAGTAACAAGATTGATATTGTGGCATCCTTTTTTTTGGAGTTTGATCATCTCTTCAGCTAATTTCTGGTCTGATATTTCTATCCCCTCCCCTTCGATGCTAATATTATAATCCTGGCTGTAAACACTTCTTAAACCGCAGTTGGAAAAGAATATGGCGCCTGACCCGCTTTTCCCTACCAGAGGGGATTCTTCATCAAAGCTGGGAACAGCGCTTGAAATTTTTGCTCTGGATGTACCCTGACATTGTCCAACTTGGCCTTCCTTCCTGTTGACCCTGCAATCTCGGGGACAAAGATGACAGCTCTCATATATTGAATACAGTTTTTCTATGCGCTCAGAAAGTGTCCCTTTCTTCTCAAGCTCGAGGTAAGAAGGGTATTCTTTCGAGTTTTCCTTATTGTCTAAGAAAGTCTTCCCTCTCAAGCGGAGTGAACTGGAGGGAAGAAAGAGCACTGAGCTCATTAAAAACAATGATTCTCCCAAAAAATTCCGCCTTGATATTTTTTTCATTTTTCTTTTGGATTAAGTTACATGTTTAATTTCCTCTGGAAATTTCTTGAATTCCTCTGAAGCATAAATAGCATCGATTTCTCTGAACAAAATATCGATTTCTTCATCTTTATTGTAAAAATGAGGCCCCACTCTTATAACATCTGGCTCTTTATCTTGCCCTTTCCTGAAATCGACTTTAACGTCTCGCTTCTCTAAAGCCTGCTTGACAGGAAAAACATGGGGCAAGCTGATTGAGACTGATCCTCCCCTGAGATTATTCTCTTCTGGTGTGAAAAGGGGATATCCTCTTTCCTTTGCTTTTTTTATAATCAATTCAGTAAGGGAGAGCGATTTATCCCGTATACCAGGAATTCCTATCTTTTTCAGGACGTCCAGGCCGGCCCTTGCTGTGTAAAGGCAGGGCACTGGCGGGGTGCCTGACATGAACTTTTGTCCTCCCCTTGCATACTCCATCTCCTGGGTAAAGAGGAAAGGCTCTCTGTGAGCGAACCAGCCAGTCAACTGAGGCTGGAGATTCTCTGAAAGCTCTGGCCTGACATACAGGAAGGCATTTCCCGGGCCTCCGCAAAGCCACTTCAGGCAGCCTCCGATATAAAAGTCTACATCAAGCTGTTTGACATCCACGGGAATGATGCCCGGTGCGTGATAGCCATCGATAAGAGTCAGGGCGCCCACCTCTCGCGCCCTGGCAGAAATCTGTTTTATGTTCTGGATGTAAGCTGATTTAAAATAGACATGGGAAGTGGCAACAAAAAGGGTTTTTTCATCTATTCGTTTTAAAATATCCTCGACGTTAATTGCTGGGTTGCCGTTGCTTTTCACAATCTCAAGCTTCCATCCCCTAAAATCTGAGATTTTTGAAACGGCGTATACCATGGAAGGAAAGTCATGATCTGTCATGACAATCTTCTTTCTTCTCTCGTCTTGGGCAAGAAATTTAGTCGATAGAACCACCCAATGGCAGTGGGTCGCATTTGGTGTCATTGTCACTTCATCTTCCCCTGCCCCTAGAAAGTAAGCCACTTGATTTCCCACTTTTCGCGAAAGGTCCCACCATTCTTTCTGCCAGGCACTTACGCCTTCCTCTGCCCACATCTGATAAAATTTCTGTAAATTCTCTAGCGCTTTCTCGGGAACGGCTCCCAATGAATTGCTGATGAGATAAACACAGCGTTCCAGGATAGGAAATTCCTTCCTGATCAAAGCGAGATCTTTTTTTAAATCCAATCTCATCTCCAGGTTTTCCCCTTAAATATATTTATCACAGATAATTATGTTCAACCCTGCTAAATAACTTTATCTCAGGTAATTATCCTTGTCTCTGCCTACTATCTTTATTCCAACGCAGACATACTCTTTTTCAGCTGGGAAGCCCGTGTTTTACATAATAAGAAACCGCCTCGATAAAGGCATCCAATTCCCGAAGGGTTGTGTAGATGCTTGGAGTTACACGTATTCCAGCAATATTTTCACCTTCCAAATCAAAAGAAGGGACTCCGACTGTGATGATATAGATTTTATGTTTCTTGAACAGAACCTGAACCAATTTACCCAGATCCATGTTTTCAATCGTAAAGGCTCCAATGCCGCAAGACTGTTGCGGGTCATAAGAAGTCAGGATTTTTACTCCAGGAAGCTTATCAACAGCTTTTGCCCAGTAATTCCTCAGATAGCGCAATCTCTCTTCTTTTCTCTTGCCGCCGATCCCATGATGGAAGGCCAAGGCTTCACCTATGGCAAGCTCCAAGTAATCAGGATGGGTTCCGATGTGTTCAAATTTTCTGATGTCATCACCTTGAGGATTAAGAGCAGGAAAAAGGGGCCATATCTTCTTGATTTTTTCTTTTTTCACATAAAGAAAACCTGTGCCTATGGGAGCCATCATCCATTTGTGGAGATTAGCACCGTAGATATCGCAGTCAAGATCTTTCTGCTTGAACTCGAAGTGTCCGAAAGCATGAGCTCCATCTATCACTACTTCTATTCCTCGCTTTCTTGCCATCTGACAGATTTCTCTAATCGGAAAGATCTGACCCGTCAGATTGGTGATGTGACAGACTTCAATGAGCTTGGTCCTGGGGGTAATATTTTTCTTAAATGCATCAGCCAGCTCTTTTATATTTTTGGGCGGATAGCGAAAAGGAAACATCTTGACTTTGACTCCTTCCCTTTTTTCTCTCTGTAAAAGGGCGTATTTCATGGAAGGATAGTCATGGGTTGTCGTCAAAAGTTCATCGCCAGGCTTAAGCTCAAGCCCAAGGAGAGCGATCTGCATGGCTTCAGTTACATTCCTGGTGATGGCAATCTCTTCAGCCGAGCAGCCGAAAGTATCAGCCAGTTTTTTTCTGATGAGTTCTTTTCTGGGCCGAAGGACTTGCCAGGAGTTATAAACAGGAGCGCCGTTAGCGAAATCCAGGTACCGATGAACAGCATCCATGACAATTTTTGGGGCTGGATGAACACCTCCGTTGTTGAGGTTAATGATGCTTCGGTCACAATCAAAAGCCTGCTGAACGTAGAACCAGAAATCTTCATCTTGAGCAATTTCGGTTGGAGATGAATCTTTTATATTGGTTAATTTTTTCTTAAGTTCAGCTTGGGCGTTTTTTGCGGATAAACCAAGAACACTAAAACTTCCGATGCCCAAGCCAATGCTTTTTAGAAAATGCCTACGACTGGTATCCATTCCCTTCTCCTTTCATATTTGGTTGATTTTTTTAACCATATATTATTTAAAGCTTGGATGTCAAACCAAAGAGCTTTTGAAATAACAAATTAAAAATCTTTGCTAAAGGTCTTTCTTTTTTTTATAATGGGAGAAAGCTAGAAGCAACAAAAGGAGATTTTCATGAAAAAGATAAGCATAGGCATCTGTATTTTATTCATTCTTTCATCTTTATCCTGGGCAAAAGTTGGAGACATCCAAAAGGTTATAAAAACGCCCGGTCCGTGCCCGACAGGCTTAACCTTTGACGGGAAAAATCTGTGGCTTGCAGATAATTTTACAGATAAAATCTACAAGATAAATCCGGAGAGTGGGAAGGTTCTTAAAACTTTTGACTCCCCTGGCCACCATCCAGAAGGGCTGGCTTGGGATGGAAAGTATCTCTGGCATATAGATTCTGGTGAGAACTACATGTACCTCTTAGATCCTGAAACAGGAAGAGCTCTTTCGATCCTGGAATCAAACAGCTCCAATCCCCGTGATCTTGCCTGGGATGGAAAGTACATCTGGACCGTTGATTACAGGAGAGATATTCTGATCAAGGTTTCCCCCGAGGACGGGATGATGGTCCAAACCTTTCCTTCTCCGGCCCGAGAACCGGCGGGTCTCGCTTATGACGGTAAATATTTATGGGTAACAGATAGGAGTGAAGACAGAATTTATCTGGTTAATCCTTCTGATGGATTATGTCTTTCTTCCCTGCGTGCCTATGGTCCGTTCGCCCATGGCCTTGCCTGGGGGGATAATGTGCTTTGGAATGTCGATTATGAAAATGCCGAGATATACAAGATAGATGTCTTCAGTAAAGATATTTTCTCCAAGTGGGATGAGCGCCAGATGTCCCTGCATTTTATAAAAGAATTTCGAAACTACGGCCCAGGGACAGTAAAAACTCTAGACATATACCTTCCTATTCCTGGAATTCGTGATAATCAGTCTCTGCTGGGATCTGTCCAGTTTGACCCTGAACCAGGGGAGATCATCCAAGATAGCTGGGGTCAAAAAATTGCTCATTTTCGTTTCAAGGATTTAAAAGGCTATTCAGTCGTCAAGCCAGGCTGGAAAGTGAAAGCAAAAATATATGCTGCGGAGTACTTTATTTATCCGGATAAAATAGGAAGCCTGGAAGACATCCCTAAAGAAATTAGGAGAAAGTATACCCAGGACGGAGATAAATATCTTATCCATGATCCTTATATCAAGAATCTTGCTCAAAAAATCGCTGGAAAGGAGAAAAATCCTTACTGGATTGCCCGCCGCATCTATGATTTCCTCGGAAATCACCTGACTTATAACCTCAAGCCATTGGGAGGCTGGAATCCTGCTCCTACAGTTCTTAAACGAGGCACAGCTTCATGCTCAGAATATTCTTATTCTATGATCGCTCTGTGCCGAACTCTGGGGGTTCCTATCCGCTACGTGGGTGCCGTAAGCCGCCGTGGAGATGATGCCAGCTTAGATGATGTCTATCACCGCTGGACAGAGGTCTATCTTCCACCTTATGGCTGGATTCCTTTTGATGCTAATAAAGGAGATACAGATTTGCCGGGTAGAAAGGTGCTTGGAATTGGCAATATAGCTGCTCGCTATATTATCACCACCGAGAATGGAGGCGGAGATAAATACCTGTGGTTCGGCTATAACTACGGATTCCGTTGGACATCTGAAGGCAAATGCCGGATTCATGAAGAAAGCTATGGGATGTGGTCTCCCCTTGGAGAAAAAAAATACAATAAGCCGATTAAATAGTAATAGTTTTTAAATCCAATATAAATCAAATCCTATCTTAAAGGAGATTTCCTACGACGGGGAATGCGACCGTAAAAGAAGTCATCTGCCCAGACTGAAAGGGATTGGGCAGCAGAAGAGTTTTGCGCCATTATCCTGATGAAGTTATGGAAGGCATTGTCCGATTTGCTGTAGGGACAGACATAAATACAAACAGCGCAGTCAGTCCCTGCTTTTCTCCAGAATTTATAGCATTCCTCTCGATTGATCACCCATCTCATCACCCCGTTTTCCCCTACTTTCTCTTCGTAAGGAATGGCCTGGGCTGGGCAATTTTTGGCACATTTCTTACATTTCTGGCAAAAATTCTGGATACCTAATTTTTTTGATTTATCCGCAACCAGAGGAAGATCAGTTGTAATAAGTCCTAACCTCGCACGGGGGCCGTATTTGGAAGTTATGAGAATCCCCAGCCTGCCCAACTCTCCCAATCCAGCCAGCCAGGCGAGTGGGGGTAGCATAGCTTGATAATTGCTCCCGGCAATATGAGCTCTGGCTGGGTAGCCCAGGCGGCGGATGAAATTAGCAACTATGATAGATATTTTTGCTGCTTCAACATATTTCTTCCCAGTTTCGACAATAACAGGTTCTTTAGGAGCAGATGCAACCATCCCTAAATCCATCTCTAAAGCAAAGGCAATGGCGTATTTGTGTTCAAGCTTTATTTCCTCACTATAATGTTCTGGCCCTCTTCCTACATGAGAGTAAACATAAGCTTGGTTTAAAAGACAGATACCGCAGTGATCAGAGCCTAAATATTTTATAATTTTCTTTATTATTCGAGTGTTTTCAGAAGGTGGCAATTGAGATTTTTCTCTACTTTCCCTTCCACTCACCTGAGTTAATTGGTGTTCAAGAAAGTCAAACTCGGCAGAAGCCAGAGCGGAAAGAAGTGGATTTTTTTTCAGATGAAGGTGAGAAAGGATGTCGGGAAACTTTCTTATTTCATCATCTATCTTTTTGTATTCAGGTCTTCTCCCATAATACTCCTCATAAGTCTCAGTCCCTTCCCTGTATTCAAAACGAGCAAAGATAACGTCTCTTTCATCAACTTTATCCTGTCCTCCTACAATTTCTATTGATTTTCTTTTTAAGGGAAAAAGCAGCAGGATTGCAAGACCCAAGATTAGTAAAATAAAGGCGGTGCCAAACAGCCAATTTTTTAAGGGGGATTCAGCGAGAAAAAAAATAATACTTATGATGATTAAAAAAAGGAAAACAATACTGCTGCGCCAGAACGCTCTCTTTTCTTTCTCCAGAAGACTGTAAAGAGCAAACAGAAAGAAAAAACAGATCAAGATGATCAATGAAACTGTGCCGGCGATGATGAGGATGTTCATAGCCTAGAAAGTAATAAACTGAACCTTCCTTGTCAATCCTCTCTGTCGTGCCGCAGGCATCATATGCCCTCGTCTTTATGTCTTTTCTTGGATATAATAAAAAAAATGAAAACGGCAAAAGTCTCGATCGTGAAAGTTGCGGACTATAATAGTGAAGAGATTTACGCTGCCTTGAAGAGGAACCTATCTCTCCTAGGCGGTTTAGAGAATATAATTAAGCCTCGAAGCAAAGTTTTTGTTAAAATAAATCATCTCTCCCCTCCTTCATCTCCAGATGATGCTATTGTTACTCATCCTTACTTTACTAAAGAAGTCCTGCGCCTTTTGTTAGAACTTAATCTTGAAATAACAGTCGGAGATGATGTCCAATCAAAGGAAAAAGATGGCTTTCTCCTATCCGGTTACCGCAAGGTTTGCAATGATTTGGGTGTCCGCCTTATTAACCTGAAGCAAATAGGATTTCGAGAAGTTATCTGTAACGGGCAAATTTTAAAAAAAGTCCTTATTTCTCCTTTGCTTCATGAAGCAGATTATATCCTGAATCTCCCCAAATTAAAGACCCATTCTCTTACTGTGTTTACAGGGGCAGTGAAAAACATGTTCGGCATAATTCCTTACGGACTTCGTCTCGATTATCATCGCCTGTATAAATGGAGCGATATTTTCAGCCAGATGCTAGTGGATATCTTTTCCTGTGCTCCGCCGCACCTGACAATCATGGATGCGATTGTCGCCATGGAGGGTGAAGGTCCATCTGGAGGAAGTCCTAAAAGAGTTGGCCTCATCCTTGCCTCTCAAGATAGCGTGGCTGTAGATGCTGTTGCATCAAAAATTGTGGGTTTTAATCCTATGAATATCTTCACGACTCAGAACGCCCACGAAAGAGGCTTAGGAACAGGCGAAATCGAGAAGATAGAGATTTTAGGAGAAGACATTAGTGCTGTTGAGGTCAGGAATTTTAAAACGAAAGAGGCTTAGGAGCAGGCGAAATCGAGAAGATAGAGATTTTAGGAGAAGACATTAGTGCTGTTGAGGTCAGGAATTTTAAACATTCAGCCGTTGCTATTGGTTTTATTAAGAGAAAAATTCCCTCGTTCCTTCACGGTTTCATCCAAGGTCAGCTGACACTCACTCCAAAGATTACCATAAATAAGTGCACCTTATGTCTGGAGTGTGTAGACATATGCCCCAAAGGAGCTGCAAAATTAGACGGGGATTTAGTTTGGATAGATAGAAGCCTCTGTATCCACTGCATGTGCTGCCATGAGGTTTGCCGTTTCCAGGCGATTAAGCTCAGGCAGCGACCTTTAGGAAGAATTTTTAGAGAAGTTAGCGAGTTTTTTAGAAAGGCTAAATATTTGTTTAGCTGAGAAAGGAAAAGGCTCAGGCAATATGGTTTAAAAACACGATGCTTTTGCCCCAGGGAATAAATGGGGACAGGCCCCATTTTGTAAGAAAGAGGATATTCTCAGGCAGAAAATGGGGCCTGTCCCCATTTATTCCCAAGGCTTCGCTCTCCTCTCCTTCAGAGAGGAACCATGCCCGCTCAGCCCTTCTCACGGTTTTTTCACCATACAGCCTTCGCCAAGCAGGTAAAACAGGAAAAAAGGTAGCCTGTCCCTTTTTTATATGATACATTTATAATCGCAGAGAGAAGGAGGAATCATGGATTTCTTTTATTACTTTAAATCTCGCCAGGGAGAGATGATCAGCCTTTTAAAAGATATAGTTGGGCGTGAATCTCCCTCTGGAGAAAAAAAAGCTGTAGATACTTGTTCCTCTTATGTCATCGATGAGTTTAAAAAAGCAGGTGCCAAAATAACTTGCTTTCCCCAAAAAGAGTTAGGTGCATTTCATCTCGCCGAGTATCCTTCTTCTAACCCTAAAGAAAAAAAGGAACAAATTCTAATCCTTACTCATATTGATACAGTCTGGCCTGTGGGCAAGATTCATAAAATGCCCTTTTATGTTTCTGAAAATAAAGTGTTCGGCCCTGGGGTTTTAGATATGAAGGCTAGCCTTGTTATGGCTATATATTCTTTCAAGGCACTAAAAGAGCTAAATATCCAGCCGAAAAAGAAAATTGCCGTTTTCATCAATTCAGCCGAAGAGATAGGCAGTGATACATCTCACGATACCATTCGAAACCTTTCAAGAAAATCAGATTATGTTCTCTGCCTCGAGCCTTCTCTTCCAGGAGGGGCATTAAAGATTCAAAGAAAAGGTCGTATTGTTATCCGTTTGGAAGCCAAAGGTAAAGCGGCTCATGCAGGAACTCCTGAGAAAGGAACCAATGCTATAGATGAGCTAATGCTGCAACTTGACCGCATCCAAAATCTCAAAACAAAAGAGACAACAATCAACACCGGCATGATAGGAGGAGGAGAAAAACCAAATATAGTGGCTGAAAAAGCATGGGCTATTCTGGATATAAGGTTCTGGGAGAAAATCCAGAAGGAAAAACTCGTCAACTATATGAAGCAACTGAAACCAATCCTCAAGGGCGCTAAAATCAAATTTTCTATCGAGAGTTCTACTCCTCCTATGGAAAAAACAGAAGCTTCGACGAATCTCCTCTCAGAGGTAAGGAAAATTGCTTCATCCTTGGATATGAAGCTGGATGCGGGTAAAGCTGGAGGGGGCTCTGATGCTTCTATTGCTTCCAGCCTGGGAATCCCTACTCTGGATGGTCTGGGTCCTGACGGAGAAGGAATTCATGCTGAAAATGAACACCTTATTCTCTCCTCCCTCATAGAGAGAACAGCTCTCCTGACAGAAATACTAATCCGACTTTGATTGACTGATACCCCAATTTTTGTTAGTTTAAATTGTGGGATTTATCCCAATTTATATGATTTAAGTTATTGTTATTCATCCCGTTAGATTTTAATTGTTTTATAATAATCGCTCCTCGAGAGATATAGTAATCTCACGGGGAAAGATTCGCTACATTATATTAAAAGGAGGACTCATATGATAAAAAAATATTACCTTCTCTCTCCCGGTCCTACGCCTGTTCCCGAAGAGGTGCTTGCTGCAGCAGCAAAGCCCATTATCCATCATCGAACTCCTGAATTTTCAGGTATTTTTATGGAAGTGACGGAGGGGCTAAAGTATGTATTCGGAACAGAGCAAGATGTTTTCGTTTTAACATCTTCGGGAACAGGAGCCATGGAAGCTGCTGTTATCAATACTCTCAGCCCAGGCGATAAAGTGATCATTCTTAGCGGAGGAAAATTCGGCGAAAGATGGGGTCAAATCTGCAGGAGTTATGGAGTAGACGTCAGGGAGGTTTCTATGGAATGGGGTGAGCCTTTTACCAAAGAACAACTTACAGATGAACTAAAAGCCAATCCTGAAACAAAGGCAGTTTTTGCAACTCTTTCTGAAACTTCTTCGGGGACAGTTTATGACATTCAAGGATACGGAGAAGTTTTAGCCAAGTCAGATGCAATCCTGGTCGTTGACGGAATCTCTGGCCTTGGTGCTACTCCCTGTCCCGTAGACGAGTGGGGAGTGGATGTTATGGTTGCAGGTTCCCAAAAATCATTTATGATCCCGCCCGGTCTTGCCTATCTTTCTTTTAGTTCCAAGGCCTGGGATTTAGTGGGAAAATCAACTCTACCAAAATTTTATTTTGACGCCAAAAAATATAAAAAGAATTTGGAAAAAAGAACAACGCCGTATACTCCTGCAGTTTCACTCGTCATCCAGCAGAAAAAAGCTCTGGATATTATTAAATCAATAGGATTGGAGAAACTTTTTGAACATCATCGCATTCTGGGAGATGCTACAAGAGCAGGAGTAAAAGCTATCGGTCTGGAGCTTCTCTCTAAAAGCCCTGGAAACATTCTGACAGCTGTTAATGTTCCTGCCGGAATTGACGGTCTAAAACTTGTCAAAACCATGCAGGGAAAATACATGGCCTATATCGCAGGCGGTCAAGATCCATACAAAGGAAAGATGTTTCGGATAGCCCACCTTGGATACATGGGAGGCTTCGATATAATAACTGCTCTCACAGCGCTTGAGATGACACTCTCTGAGCTCGGGTATGAATTTAAGATAGGAAGCGCTATAGGAGCAGCTGAAGTTATTTTGAAGGAGAATTGGGAATGAAAAAAATACTCGTAGCTGATTCTTTAAGCCCGGAAGTTTTTGAAGAACTCAAATCCATTCCGGGTTTTGAAGTCACTTTAAAAACAGGAATGGATGAGGCGGAATTGATCAAAACAATCCCCGACTTTCATGCTGTTGTCGTCAGAGGCGCCACTAAAGTCACTAAAAATGCTATCGAGGCCGCCTCAAACATGGAGCTCATCGTTAGAGCCGGAATCGGCCTTGATAACATCGATGTCGCTGCAGCTCAGGAGAAAGGAATCCAGGTTACAAATACGCCTGCCGCCACATCTATCTCAGTTGCAGAACATGCCTTTGGATTGATGTTAGCTGCTGTCAGAAACCACGGCAGAGCCAATCTTTCCATGAAAGACCACAAGTGGGAGAAAAAGGTTCTCTCAGGAACAGAGCTTTACGGAAAGACCCTGGGAATCATCGGCATAGGAAGAATCGGTCAAGAGGTCGCCAAGCGCGCCCTCGCCTTTGGGATGAAAGTCATTGCCTATGATGTAATTGAGGTAAAAATAGATCTTGATGTAAAACAGGTTGGACTTGAAGAACTTATTACCCAGGCAGACATTATAACTCTTCATGTGCCTTTAACAGAAGAAACGAAGTATATAGTAAGCGACGCTGAATTCGAAAAAATGAAGGATGGAGTTATAATCATCAACGCCTCCCGCGGAGGGACCGTAGACGAAAAAGCACTTCTCCAAGCTCTTGAATCTGGAAAAGTCAGAGCGGTAGGTTTGGACGTATTCGAGAAAGAACCACCGGATGATTTCTCTTTGGTCGATAACCCAAATGTGATTGCAACTCCTCATATCGGCGCTGCTGCAAAGGAAGGCCAAAAAAGATCAGCTGTGGAGGTTATCGAGATCTTAAAAGAGAGGCTAGCTTAGGAATAATTAAAAATAGCCTTTTCATTTTTTGCGGATGGTACAGCCATCATAACCAATTAGCTCAAAAAGATTAGTATTGAAACGGAGGTGAAATGGCAGAAATAAAACCTTTCAAAGGATTACGATATAACAGTCAGAAAATAAAACTAGAAGAGGTCATCACGGAACCCTATGACCGGATTCCTCCTGCTCTTCAGGAAGATTATTACAGAAGAAATCCTTATAATGTCGTAAGAATTATCCTGGGAAAAGATGATGACCCTGAGCATTCTGAAAAGGATAAATACAAAAGAGCCAAGATTTACCTGGATGAATGGGAGAAGGACGGTCTTCTTATCAGAGAAGATCAAAACGCTCTCTATCTTTATGAACAGGAATTCCAGGTCAAAGGAGAAAAGAAAACAAGAACGGGACTTATTACTAGGGTAAAACTTGAAGAATTCTCTTCGAGAAAAGTTCTCCCCCACGAGAAGACTTTTCCCAAACATAAGATAGACAGGTTGAATCTCTTACGGGCTACAAACATCAACACAGGTCAGATCTTCCTCCTTTACAAAGACGACCAGGACACTGTCTCTCAGGCTATCGAAAGAGCAAGGCAAGAAGCCGAACTCGGAGCAGAAATGAGAGATGAAGCTAATTTTCAACATAGGATATGGATAATTAAAAACAAAGAGACGATCCAGAGGATTCAGGAAGCTATGGCAGATAAAGTGTTGATCATTGCCGATGGGCATCACCGTTATGAAACTTCCCTCAACTATCAGAAGGAAATACTCGAGAAGGCGAAAGAAGCTAAGGGCGATGAGCCGTTCAACTACATCATGATGACTCTTTTTAAGCTTGAAGATCCAGGGGTGATAATTCTTCCTACTTACAGACTGGTAAAGGGCCTGGATAAACTTTCAGATGAGGGATTCAAGAATCTCCTCCTCCCCTATTTTGAAATTTCTGAGGTTGACTGGCCCGACACTTCAGATAAATCCAAGCTTGAAGAAGTTCAAAATAAAGTACTCAACGGGAGCCATGCTTTTGCCGCCTATGTTTCTCAATTTAAGAAGTTTTTCATCTTTAATCTCAAGTCTGAAGATCTCTTAGAGAAAGAAATAACAGAAGATAGATCCAAAGAGTGGAAACGTTTGGATGTTGCTATTCTCCATTCTCTCATCATTGATAAGCTCCAAGCCTTATCCTCTGAACCTTTCTATCTGGAGAACAACGTGAGCTACATCAGGAATCTTAACCAGGGGATTGGAAAGGTCGAGCAGGGAGAATTTCAAATCATTTTTCTCCTGAAACCTGTTTCACTTCATCAAATTAGAGAAGTCGTCGAGAATGGAGAGGTTATGCCCCAAAAATCCACAGACTTTTTTCCCAAGCTCAAGTCCGGTCTGGTCATGAATCCTTTAAACGAATGAGAAACAGAGGAACTTGTTTAATTGTAGGGGCTTGATTCATCAAGCCCACCTTGTTTATTTTGTAGAGCCGTGATTAATTTGTAGGAGCTTAGTTAATATGTAGGGGCTTGATTTATCAAGCCCACATTATTTATAAATCAAACGATAAGCGAGGTTTTTAAATGATATATCTGGATAACAATGCGACAACTCCTATAGATCCGGCTGTCGCGGAAAAAATGTCTCAGTTTATCAAAGAACACTTCGGAAACCCGTCTTCTCTTTACCCTATCGGAAGAAAAGTCAAAGAAATCATCACTGAAGCCCGGGAAGTCATCGCCAAGGCCATAGGAGCTGTGAGGACTGAGATTACCTTTACCGGATCAGGAACTGAAGCAGATAATCTTGCCATCCGGGGAGTTCTAGATGCGTTCCCTGAAAAAAACGAAATTATCACCTCGGCCATTGAACATCCTGCAGTAATGAATACAGCCAGCTATCTCGAGAAGAAGGGAGCGAAAGTCACCTATGTCCCGGTAGATAAATATGGAACTGTGGATATCGATTTTCTCAAGAACGCAATTACTCCTCAAACAGCTCTTATTTCAGTCATGCATGCTAATAATGAGGTGGGAACAATACAGCCAATCGAGAAGATAAGTAAAATTGCAAAAGAGAGAGGAGTTCTGATTCATACCGATGCTGTTCAGGCTTTCGGCAAGATAGATGTCAATGTTAACAAGCTGGGTATAGATTTGCTTTCGATTTCCGCTCATAAGATTTATGGACCTAAAGGAGTTGGTGCTCTCTATATTCGAAAAGGAACAGATATCTGGCCGCTTATATATGGAGGATCTCAAGAGAGAGAAATGAGGGCTGGTACTGAAAATACGATCGGTATTGTTGGTTTTGGAGAAGCTGTAAGGGTAATGACAGAGAGAAGAGATAAGGATAAAAAACGGATAGCAAAGCTGTCAGAACAACTGAAGAAGGGAATTGAGGAAAAAATACCCAAGGTGAAATTCAACGGCCATGAGCAAAATAGAATGAAAGGGACCTTGAATTTTTCTTTCTATGGTCTTGAAGCAGAAGCTATTCTTTTAGCGCTGGCCACAAAGGAAATCTATGTCTCAACCGGATCTGCATGCAGCGAAGGAGCTGAGGAGGTTTCTCATGTTCTCGAGGCTATAGGCCTTAGGCCTGAAGTTGCCCGGTCCTCCGTCCGTATGTCTTTGGGCCGCTTTAATACAGAGGAGGATATAAAAACCGTTTTGAAAGAGCTCCCAGAAATTGTGAAAAAGTTGAGAGAAATCTCCGCACTCGATATTGACGAAGATTAAAATCGATGATTATTGTTGGGGAAAGACTTAATTCCAGCAGACGATCTGTCTTGGAGGCGTTAAATCGCAAGGATAAAAAATACCTTATTGATCAAGCTAAACGACAGGAGAAAGCCGGAGCCAGTTATATAGACCTGAATACTGCTGCCCTCTTGGATAAAGAAGCGCAAACACTCAAATGGGCTATCCCCCTCCTTCGAAAAGAGCTTAGCATTCCCCTCTCCATTGGTACCCCCAACCCTGAAGCCATGGAAGCAGGATTAAAAATTCATAAAGGGCAAGCTCTTCTTAACTCTCTTAGCGGCGAGGCCCAAAAAATAAAGGCCTTCCTCCCCCTTATCAAGGAGTGCAGGCCCCGTATAATCGTCCTCTGCCTTGATGATGAGGGTTTGCCAGAAACCTCTGATAAAGAGCTTTCGATAGCTCGCAAAATGGTAAATCTACTGGACAAAGAGGGAGTGGAACATAAAGACATATTCATCGATCCTTTGGTCCGTCCCATCGGCGCTGACCAAAAAGCTGGAGAGCTTTTTCTTGAAGCTCTAGAAAAAGTAAAGAAAAATCTGCCCTCGGTGAGTACGATAGCTGGTGTGAGCAATGTATCTTTTGGCCTTCCAAGGCGGAAATCGTTGAACAGGGCTTTTATTGTGCTCGCCCTGCAGAGGGGTCTAGATGCAGCCATTCTTGATCCCCTTGATAAAGAGATTCTTGCGGCCGTGCACTCTTCTGAAGCGCTTCTCGGTAAGGACCCATCCCTAAAAAATTATTTGACCTTCATAAGAAGTTGTAACCGGTATTAAAGAGGGCCAACCGGATTACAAATTCGCCAGCTGAGAAATATAAATCTGCCTGGTTTTCAGGAAAAATTCCTTATATTCTTCGCTTCTATAATCGGGGTAAGTCCAGTCCATAGTTTTGATGTCTTTTTTGCTGAATAATAATTCAACATGGGCGTAAATTCCCTGTTGAAGAGGTATCCGGTGAGCAAAACCTTTAGCTGTGGCCATGATTAAAGACGCTTGAGTCAAGTAGCCAGGATCAAGGTTTACAACTCTTCGGCCTTCCTTTAATTCTTCTCTTATTTCTTCTTCGAGTCCGTTTGTCCGAAGCTTTATCTCGCCTAATTTTTCAGGCGAAATAAGGTTGGCAAAGCTTAAAAATTGTCTTTTTAAATTCTTGCCCATCTGTTTTTCATAATAATCTGTAAAATTGAAGGTGATTAAAGGACTTGTTATGTCCAAATAACCATAAAGCCGAATAAGGCGTTCTTCTGCCTTTTTAAAAGAAGCTTCTTTAGAGGCAATAATCCCGCAGATAAGTTTAACTGGCGAAAAGGGCTTCGGATTAGTCATAATTTTATGTTTATAGGGGTTTGATTTACCAAACCCAGAGTTATTTTTTATATTATTAAAAGGTGGGCTTGATGAATCAAGCCCCTACACAATATGTATCATTCTCTCCTATGGTAGGGATTTGGTGTGTCAAATCCATTTATTAAGTCCGTACCTTATATTCTGTTTTTAAGAAACAAGTTTCTTGATTTTATCAATATTTTCGTTGCCGATATTCTCTCCTGTTTCCACTATCCTTAAATAGTCAGAGTAATCAAGTGCATCCATTTCTAAATCAATTCTTATTACAAGGTCCGCTCTGTTTATCTTCTCTTCTGTTGTATAGGCCACCATAGTCTCCACCATCCTGTGAAGAAGTTGGAATGTATTCTTTATTTCTTCTATTGGAACTTCTTTTATATCTTTATGTACATCCACAAGAATTACCTTATGCGCATCCAGATTTCTTGCTATTCCCACCGGTGCATTATTGAGAACTCCTCCATCCAGGAGCAGCATATCGTCAATTTTTGTTGGTTCAAATAAGATCGGCAGAGACATTGTTGCCCGAAGAGCCTTATAGAGTTTTCCATTTTCGAAAATAATCTCTCTTCCTGATATTAAATCAACTGCATTACATGCAAATTTCACAGGTAGCTCTTCTATGCAAACTTCTCCTATTAGATTTCTTAAATAGGCTTCCATTTTATCTTCCCTGTTGAGTCCCAATTTCTTCAGAAGCCTGCTCTTGTAACTTTCGAGCATGAGGAAATCTAGAATACTGATCTGGTTTTTCTTTTTAATAAAAGGAAGGTTAGGCCTTTCGATAAAATTATTTAAATTAAAATCGTTCGCTATCTCTTTCAATTTTGTTGGAGAAATTCCAGATGCAAAAAGCCCTCCGATTACAGCTCCCATGGATGTCCCTACGATAATATCTGGAGTCAATCCATTTTTTTGGAGAACATTAAGAACCCCTATGTGTGCCAGTCCTCTTGAACCGCCTCCCATAAGGACTAAGGCCCACTTTGGCTTCTTTTTTTTAAATAACCTGAGTAATCCTTTCATCATCTACCCAATAAAATAAGGCTAAACAAGAATTAAGCCTTTATTATTGAAAATCCAGAACATTGTCAAACAGCGTCAAATGCTTTGTTGAGAATAAAGAATTATAATCCTCTGTGGCAAATAAGAGGTCCTGCATCCTTTCCTCTTCCGCCTTCTCGCTCTCCACGATAATCAGTTACACAAACAACATCCTTAAAGAATTTTTCTTCTTCGAATGTTTCCACACCGGTCCCCAATATGAAATCATCTTTTCCTGTCAATTTGATCTTATTCAGTGATGGCTGAAAAAGGGAGAAGAATCCGCGCAAATACCGCCTATAGAAAAGAAGGCCCCCAATTCCCATTTTTTCGGTATCCAGGATGTATTGTCGAAGCGATTTAAACATCTGGAGGATTGTCTTGTGGTTGTAATATCGGATTATTGAATCAGCTCTAGTAAAAATGTAAGGGATTATCCTGCAGGTGCTGAAACCACTTATATGTTTTAAGATCTCTGAACTGAAAGAAATGATGCGGATATTTCCTGATTTCAGATCAGAGTTTTTTAGTTGGGCTGTGATACTTCTAGCAAATTCCTGGCAATAGACAGGGTCTCTTTTCTTTCCTAAAGTGGTATCCTCTTTTGTCTCTATCCAGAGTGTTTTGCCATTATCATTGATTGATTTTATCACCTGAGGATGGTCGATAAGTTCTTGGAGAGCCTGTACTCCCTTAAGGTCCTTGAAATCTGTCTCTAGAAGTCTTCGACCATTGTACTTAGCATCGTGGTAAAGGACCAAAACTCTGTCTCTTGTTAGCCTTACGTCAAATTCGCATCCATCATATGATCTCAGAGCTGCCAATATTGAGGGGACCGAATTTTTTTCTGCATTATAACTGTCCTTCATCACTGTCTCTATTTATCGAAAACTAAATGTTTGCCACGAAATTATAAGATTTCACTCAGATAATATAATTATAATGAATAAAGGAAAGCTATAGCATAGGATAACTCAGATGTCAAAACTAAGAAAATGAGATTTATTTGACATGAAGTTCTGGTTGATTTATAAATTCGAGGAAATAAGATAAAGTCAAGGATTATGCTGATTAAAGGATTTTGTGAATGAGTTTTGGTGTCTTAGCCCTTCTTGCTCTTTTGCCTATAATCTCAGTATTCGGACTTATAGTTCTTTTTAAATGGCCGGCAACAAGAGCCATGCCTATTGCTTATCTCATTACCTGCTTCTTAGCTTTCACGGTCTGGAAAGTCCCTTTTTCTCAGTTATCTGCTGCTTCTATCGATGGCCTGCTCACAGCGGCTTCAATTCTTTATATTATCCTGGGTGCCATTCTTCTCCTGAATCTCCAGCAGGAAAGCGGCGCAATTTTCTCTATCAGGAGGAGCATGTTCCTCATTTCCCCTGATCGCCGTGTCCAGGCGATAATCATTGCTTTTCTATTCGGCTCTTTCATTGAAGGCTCAGCTGGCTTTGGGACACCTGCTGCTGTGGCGGCCCCTCTGTTAGTGGCCATTGGTTTTCCAGCTATGGCGGCTGTAATGGTATCCTTGATTATCCAGAGTACCTGCGTTTCTTTCGGAGCGGTTGGCACTCCAATCCTGATCGGTGTCAACGCAGGATTGAGCGGGCAAGTGGAAGTCGTAAACTATTTGAACGCACACAATTTAGATTTCGCTCCCTATTTGAATTCAATCGGAGGAAAGGTGGCTATTATTCACGGAATCACCGGAACTCTTATTCCCATAATCCTTGTTGTCATGATGACCCGTTTTTTCGGCCAAAAGAGAAGTTGGAAGGAAGGCCTTTCCATTTTACCTTTTGCTCTTTTTGCAGGTCTCTGTTTTACAGTTCCTTATACCCTGACTGGGGTATTCCTGGGACCTGAGTTTCCTTCACTGGTGGGATCTCTTTTGGGACTTTTAATCGTTGTTCCCCTGGCAAAGATAGGGTTTCTTATGCCCAGGAAGGTCTGGGACTTTCCGGCAAAGAAAACATGGCCTCAAGACTGGATTGGGCAAGAGATAAAGGAAAGGCATGATTCGGAATCGGAGAAAAATTGGGGACAGTCCCCAAAAACAAAAAAAAACCAAGGGGACAGTCCCCAAATTTTAAAATCGGAAATGAGTATTTTTAAAGCATGGCTTCCCTATATTCTTGTTGCGCTTCTTCTCCTTTTCAGCCGCCTCTGGCCTCTTCTAAAAAATGCCCTGGCTTCTGTTTCAATAAAGTGGACAAATATTTTCCAGACTTCTATCAGTACCAGTTTTCAACCTTTCTATTTACCTGGCTTTTTATTTTTAGTTGTGACTGTTATGACAATCCTCATTCAGAAGATGTCGAAAAGACAGGTCAAGAAGGCTGTAAATCGTTCTTTTAGAATGCTTCTCGGTCCTGCTATCGCTCTCGGGTTTGCAGTGCCTATGGTCAAGGTTTTTATTAACAGTGGAGTCTCCGGAGGATTGGACAAGATGCCTGTTGTGTTGGCCAGTGTTGCAGCGACCTTATTAGGAAAAGGCTGGCCCGCCTTTGCCGCTGTAATAGGAGCAATGGGAGCTTTTATTGCAGGAAGCAATACTTTCAGCAACATGATGTTCTCCCTTTTTCAATTTGTCACTGCCCTCAAGATAGGCGCAGTTCCTGGTGTAATTGTCGCCCTTCAAGCTGTTGGAGGCGCTGCCGGGAATATGATCTGTGTTCATAATGTCGTCGCCGCATCGGCAGTTGTCGGCCTTCTGGGAAGGGAGGGCCTACTCATCCGCAAAACGTTAATCCCGATGACCTATTATCTTATTGTTGCGGCGATCATAGGGGTTATCATTCTGCAGATTTTTAGAGTATAAAGTGCAAACTTAGATCAAAACTTATCGTCCCTATCCCCTACTTCACCTGTTTAACCTCTAATGGCCTTGCTACAGTAATACCAATATGTGACTCGATAGGTTGCGTATATTCATAGAGTTCTGTATCCAGGAGCACTTTTTTCTTTCTTTGCGAAGCATGTAGAAATCTCATTTTTCCTCTCTCATCTTGATAAGCCAGGCCGGTATGCCCATAATCCAGGCCTTCTTTAGCTGTTGCCAAGGCAATGATATCTCCTGTTTGAATATGTTTTTGCACTTCCTTGATCTTACTTTTGGGAATATACCAGTGCTGGCGCTTATTTATTTCTTTTTCAAGTATAGCTATTGTCTCTATAAATTCTGGAAATTCCTTCAGGGACTGATAAAAGTGCGGATTTTTTGACATGAATGAGGTCTTAAAAGGAAATTCTTCTCCACCGATTTCTTTTGTGATATTCCTGACTACTTTTTTCTTCTCGTTGTCATAAATCCAGTCAGAAGTATAATGCAAGCGTGAAGTATAATCAGTCAGCATCCCCTCTCTATATCGAGTAAAACTAATTTCATCCTTAAAATCATCAAATGATGTTTTGTCTTTCTTTAAGATTCTTGAAATACACAAAACGTTTTCAAAAAAAGTGACGCAGTCTAATCCTGTGAGGTCTACTCTGCATGCTTCCGGTCCTTCTCCTTCAAGAGTTCCTGCGACATACTCTGTTCCTGCAAAAAGCAGGCCAATGTTTCCCATGCATTCGCCTATGGGCAGGGACCTCCACTCCTCCCCTTTTGCTTGCTTGATGATTTTATGAAAAGTTTCTCTTGTCCTAAACTCTTTATTTTGAGCAGATATCAGCGCTTTTTCCCTGGCACTATAAAAATTTTCATTTCTCAAAAAGAGACTTGTAAACTGTGGGCGCAGAAGAAACATTGAGGTACCCATTCCCGCAGCTAATGAGAAAAATTCGCGCCTATTCATTGAGCTGAGGATAGACCTTAAAGCTTCGGGAGTGAGTTCAAGATTGGTTGCTTTCATCATAGCCTCCACAATAAATTATTAATATCATAGTCTATCCAAATTTCCAAAATTGTTACGTGTTGGAAAATAACTATGATAAAGGGGACAGGCCCCTTTATCCGAAAGAAAGAGGACAGTTTCTACTCGCGGACAGAACATAAGAAAAAGGGACCGGTCCCCTTTTTTTTCAAAAGATTCTGAGAGCAGCTATTTTTCAGGAAAAAATCTCTGAAATAAATTTTAGGAAATTATTTCTCCATCTAAACCGATTACTGTCTTTTTTATGTTTATTTTAGCTCCAGAAAGCTCTACTGCCTTCTCCACGATGTTGTATAAACCTGCACAACACGGCACGGTCATTATAGCTACTGTCAATGAATATATAGTATTATTTTTTAAAATTTCAGCTATCTTCTCAACATAACCGGTCGTGTCATCCAGCTTCGGGCAGGCAATTATTATTTTCTTCCCTTTTAACAGGTTACTGTGGAAACTTCCCAGGGCAAATGCAGTACAATCGGCCGCAATCAGAAGGTCGCTCTCCTTAAAATAAGGAGCATAAGGTGAAACAAGGTGAAGCTGTATCGGCCACTGGGTTAATTCTGACAGGCCCGATTGTGCAATTCCTGCAATCGCAGCTGTATTGTTTACGCTCGACGCTGGATTTCTCTGGATATCCCGAGCCATACTCCCTGGACATCCCATTGGGAAACCAGGTGCTCTAGGCTTCTCTTTTTTTCCTTCGCTCATCTCTTCTTTATCTATCCCGTGAATATGTTCTGCTGCTTCTTTCCCACGAGTGTTTACGACATGCTGATATGCGGCTTCAGGATTATACTCCTCACTTTCTTTCTCTATTATCTTAAGTGCATCTGTAGGACAGACATCCAGACAGGCTCCCATTCCATCGCAGTAAATCTCCTTAGCCAGAACAGCCTTGTTTTCTTCATCCAGCACCAGGGCACCCTCTGCACAGGCATCTGTGCACAGTCCACACCCATCGCATTTATCTCTATCAATCTCAATGATTTTTCTCCTTATCATATTAATCTCTCCTTATGTTTTGAGATTCTCTTTACATATATAGAATAAGCAATAATCAAGAGAAATTCCTTGACTTAGGTCAAAAAAATTATTTTTTTTAGGGAATTGTGATTTTTGAGGAAAGAAGAAATTCAGGATGATAATTCTAATCGTAGTTTTGAGCAGTCCTTGACATGAATTTTGTTACCTTCTACTTCAATAAGACCTTCATCCTGCATCTGCTTAAGATTTCTTGATAGTGTTTCGCTGATTGTGCCCAGTATTTTGGCTAATTCTACTTTTTTTGTTTTTAATTCAACCGTACATTGCTGCTCACCTGAACAATTTAAGAGCAGGTATTGTATAAGCCTTTGTCTTACTGTTTGAAGACCAAGGGTTTCTATCCTTTTATTTAAAATGATGCATTTTCTGGCCAGTAGATTTAAAAAGAATTTAGCTATTGAAGGTTCCTCGTCTATTTTTTTAAAGATTTTATTCTTTTCAAAAAACAAAACCTGCGAATCCTTTACGGCTTGGGCAAAAAACGGGAATACAGAAGATACAAACAATATAGCTTCGCCTAAAAAATCACCAGGCTCAAGACGAACGACCTCGACTTCCCTTCCCTGCTCATCCATCTTAAAAACACGAATTTCTCCAGACTGGACATAGTACAAACCATTGGCTTTTTGTTGAGCGCTGAACAGCAGTTCATCTTTTCTGTATTTTTTGAACCGGCCTATGTCTTTAATAGCACGTTCAATATTGACCATGATGATTTACCTCAATTTTACACGTTTTTTTGAATCTTTCACCAAAATCATTGCTGGCGCCTGCGGAAGGAATTTTGTTAATGTCTGCACTCCATCGTCTGCGAGTTTCTAAGCTTCAATGATGTTTCGTATCGAGAGCAAAGGAAAGAAAGAAATTAGTGGATGTTAATTTTATTTCCTTCCATAAATATTTTGGAAATAAACTGAAGGGCGTTAGTAGAGTATAGTCAGCTGTATCTCTCTGCTTGAAACTGCCTTTTCCCCAGTTCCGGCCATTTCAATGGTGAAAATGTTTTCTCCGAGAGCTGCTTGGTTAAAATCTAAAGAAAATATCGCATTCCAGATTTTTGATTTTTTATCCCAGGACTCTGCAACAAGCTCTCCTGGAACATAACGGATAGATTTATCTTCACCTCTAATTATGAATTCAGGCTGAATCTTTCCCTTTCCCTGAGGAAGATAGATCTGAGCAAAAACAGAGGCTTTTTCCTGCTTGAAGAACTGGTTGGTCACTTTTGGATAAAACTTTATTTGACCATACTCAAGCCCTCCATCTTCTTTGGAGAGCACGAAAGATTTTTTTGCCGGTTTGGAGTTTTGAGTCAGATCGCCCAAAATACAATTTACCACTGCTGCCTCTTTACTCTTGTTAATATCTGGAAGAAGAAGGGATGATTCCCAGGCGCCGATTTCGTTGGTTTGAGGGTCAACAAGAGCTAAAACTGCTTTATACTCATTATGCTTGAAAGGAAGCTCTGGACCTTTGAAGTGAAAGGTTAGATAGTCAACTTTTTTTACAAAATCCATAAAAGAAGGATTTATGTCAAAAGGAAGTTTTATGTTTCCACTAAAGCTCTTCTCTCCGCTTCTTTTATCGCTTATCCAGATATGAAGGTTAAATATCTTTGGTGCATACTCGATGAATCTCTCTATGAAGATATCCCTTGCCGGCAGGGCAATATTCATCCAGGGCTCATACTTCCCGGCTTTTGTGATTAAAGGGATATACTCTGCTTTGAAAGGCAGTTGCTTAAATACGGAAGGGTTATAAAAAGCAGTGATAAGAAGCATTTTATTGAATTCTTCCAGGGAGTAGTCTGTGTATCCTTTTCTAAAACGCGCCTTAACACCTTTGCGTTTTAACTCGACCTTTAATTTGTGGTACTTATCATCCGCCTCTGGCCTCTGGGGGTAGAAACTCAACTGGTAATAATAGGTTAAATCAGTACTCATCACCTGGCGGAATTGATCGAATTTCTTGGCTCCTCTCAATGATTCTGCCCCTGTATCTTCAGATATCCAGGATAAATTTTGGACCTTCCTTATCTTATCCTGCTCCCTGGTCTTGAGATGTTCTGCCTGGTATTGTTGGTAATATTCTGCGGTTGTGCCAGAATAAATATTCTTTACATATATGTCAGAGTCTAAAGAATAGAGGGAGACATTTTGAGCATTAGCATAGCGGATCACCTCTTTTATTACTTCTTCTCCATCTCTGAAGGTTTTCCCCTTCAAGATGTTAAAAGGATCAAATACGCGCATATTTTGAATTGTTGCATATAATTTATCGTCGCGAACTCTTTCTACTTCTTCGCCTGCAATGCCAGATCTAATTTTGGGGAGCATATCCCCTGGAGAAAGGTCGGGAATGCCGGCACTTATGAGGAGTATGGACTTCCTGCCCGGCAGGTCCCTTAACATATTACACGAGGCCAAGATCCCGCCGATTGTCTTCTCGAATTTCTGTTGTTCTAAATACATGTACTCCAGTCTTGTCATGTTCTTATAATATTCAGGGTCTCCGATAAGTTGTGAATCCTCCCGCTCTGCCTCAGTAGTTCTGGAAGGTGTAAAATCTGCTACTGTCTCATCAATAGGCTCGGCTATATCATATCCCAGCTTCCATATAGTACCTGAAGCCTTCTCAACTGCTTTTCTTATGAAATCCTCGCTGGTTGTGAAAGGCTGGAGGATTTCAAGCCCCCTTCTCCTGTCAAGTTGAAGTATCATCACCTCATGGCCAAGTTTGATTAATGAAAAAAGTTGATCAACGATTGTTTCGCTCTCTATATTGATTTCTCTTTTCCAGGAATTGATGGCGTCAAATATGACAGCAAGTTTTTTCTTGGGAAGAACAGGTCCTTTTTTCTCCGGGTCCTTTTCTAAAATCTTCAGTTCTCTTTCCTCAAAGCTTACAAGTTCAAACGAGTTTATTGGGACTTTTTTCCCGTCTTCGTAAAGCTCGAAATCCCCTTGGGTTAAGTCTTTTACAAATTCCCCATCCTTTGTCACTATAACGTCAACTAAAATCAGCCTGACTTCAACCTCGTGCTTTTCAGGGGGAAATAGCTTTTGTTGTTCCTGGAATCCATAAAGAGAGAGGAAAAAAAATAATGCCGCGATAAAGATTGATGCGATCCTTTTCTTCATTTTTTCCTCCATTTTAAAACTTTATTATAATATAAATTTCTTTTTATTTGCCATATTAATTATAGTCTGAAGTCGTTTCTAATTTATTTTAATTCTTTTACAAAGATATTCCTGAAATAAACTGGTGATCGACTGTCATGGTTTTGTAAACCAATATACCCTTCTTCTGCAAAATCTCTGACTTTTCCCCTCGGTTCAGCATCCCAGTCAATCACCTGAGTACCGTTCAACTCTACCTGGATATTTTTACCTTTAAAGGTGATCTTTAAATGGTTCCATTCATCCGGTTCCTTGAAGGCATCAGCACGGGGTGCTTCCGCATCATAGACAGCAGCTGTCTTATGAATTCCCAGGTCGACGTCATTAATCTGAATCTCGAAGGAATGATAAATATAATCGTTGTTTTTCGGTATATCAGGAACTCTGACAAAAATTCCAGAATTTGTGGTTTTGTCCGCACATTTATAGTCCAGTTCCAGGACGAAATCTTTATACTTTTTCACACTGTACCAGAAAAGGCCCATTCCCCCCTGCCCCTTCAGTATTCCGGTCTTCTCATCAAGTTCAAAATAACCTGGTCCATAATGGTTCCAGCCGTGCTTGGAGTATCTCCCACGACTCCTTTTCAATATTTCTTCATACCCTTCATAATAGGTTATGCTTTTTATGTATTCGATGCCTTTTTTTATTGCAGGTGAAGGATTGTCGACTTCATTCGGATTTTCATGTTCTACGGCAAGGTAGCCGTGAAAATTCTGCAGGGTCAGTTCAGCAAGTATGTTCTGGATATTTGCCATTCCCTGTCCAAAAGGAACATCGTAGGCTCCTTCAGTGCCGAATGCATTCCGGTCTTTTAGATGAACATCCAGGATGCGTCCTTCGAGCAGCCTGAGTGCCTCCACAGGTTTAAGGCCGGCGCGCATCCAGTGTCCGGTATCAGCGCATGATCCGATTCGTGCATCGAGCCCTTTAATACGGTCAAGAACGCTTTCGGGGTGTGCATATTTTGAAGGCTCGGGATGATTATGAATGGCAATATTTATGTTGTATTGCTGAACCATCTTTTCAATTAGGGAGAAATCATCAAACTCCGGTTCGGTTACGATGGTTCTAATGCCCATTTTTTTCGCAAAATCAAACACCTTCCGCATACTTTCTTCATTGTTATCAAAACCCACAACCCCGTAACTGACAAGGGAAGTATCATGTTCCTTTAACTTGCTTTTTACTTTCTTTATCAGATCAACGCTTAGGTTGTGGTCAAATTTAACATCGGGCACATCACGACTGAGTAACTGACCTGGATAAGGCTGCAAATAATTTATGCCCAGCTCTTTTACCTTTTTCAGTGTTTCAAAAAATGTAAACTGCCTGAATGTCCAGCACTGCATTGAAATCGGAATTTTTTTTATTCTTACTTCCTCGTAATTTGTCTTTGCAACTTCTTCTTTTACGTCTGATATATCTGAATGCCTGATTTTCTTTTCAGCATTCTTCGTCTGAGCGTCCCCCTGGCAGGATAGAGAAATGATAAGCACAAAGGCGATGAATAAACAAAATTTCTTTTTCATGGTATCTCCTGTCTAAATAGTTTGGTTTTAATTCTTATCAAGATTTATTCGGGTTCCATTCCCCTTTAGCAACAGCCGGCACAAATGAATCAAGATCAGGAGGTGGAAAGGCTATTGTCTTCTCCTGCTCGGCGCTCATGTAGGCTGTCATCAGAAGCTCTGTTACATTAACACCATCACTGAAATTTTCCTCCGGGCGTTTACCCTCCAGGAAGGACTGAATCATGTGGCGGTTTTCCGCTATATACCCGTATTCACTCTCTTCGTCACTCACTACTGGCATGAGTCCCATCTCAGCATTTTGTTTTTCCACCAGGTCTTCCCCCACATTTCCCTTTACATTCCGGCTAAAAAACACCTTTAAACCAGAGTCTAAAGTGTTAATCAACAGGGAATATTCCGGTCCCAGCAGTTCCATACTCAAACGGAGCCCTGCCCCTACAAAACTCCAGGATGTTGTGGTCTCGACTATCAGTTTCTCACCATTTTCATCCCTGTATTCCAGCAGAGAGCTGGCAAAGTCTTCTGCGGGCCTGTTGATGTAGTCAGTTTTGCCGCCGCTGTTATCAGAGAGAATTTTTGCATAATCGGGATTCTGCCATTTCAAGCATGATGTATGTGCACTTATTTTAACAGGCGTGAGAGTGTTTCTATCAGCACCGGGAGGAGTTAGCATGAAACGGGCTTCTTCAACAGAGTGGCACATCATATCATTGAGAACTCCGCCGCCCTGAAGCTCGCCCTCCCAGAACCAGGGCATATGAGGGCCACTGTGTTCCTCTGCGGCCCGGGCAAGATAGGGGCGGCCTGAAATGGCAGCCCCACGCGTCCAGATAATCTCTTTTCCCCGAACAACAGCAGGTGCAAAAACCTGATTTTCTAGATATCCATCCAGAAGCCCTGCCTTTTGGGCAAGCTCGAGCATCGTTCTTGCTTCTTTCACGTTTCTTCCGAGGGGCTTTTCGCAGGTGATGCCGATTAATTCCCCTTTTCCTTTTTCCAGAGCGCTGACAATCTCCTCCATATTCTCAAGACGAGTAAAGTTTGGCGCACATATCCAGATAGCATCTATTGCGGGATCAGCCACCATGTCGGTCGCTGACTTGTATGCTTTCGCCTCACCAACATTGAGCTTTCTGGCGAGGGCGGCAGCTTCATTAGCTTTCTCCTCTGTTCTGGAAACTATCCCCAGAATATCCGCATCGCGGACACCCAGCCAGGAGCGGATGTGAAATCTTGTAATAAAACCCGCACCTACAAATCCTACGCCCAATCTTCTTTTTGCCATTTTCTCCTTCTCCTTTAGCAGAAATAGTATGAATTAAGTGCTATGAGTTCGGAGTTTGAGCAAATAATCATGATTTGTGAATGATAAGTTACTAAGAAGAAATAAATTTACTATTTCTAAAAACTCCGAACTGATAGCTCGGCTCACATAATTCGCTATTCATAACTGGCTATTAATAACTCATCGCTGTTCTGCAGCAACAGTTGCTTGTTTTGGTTTAAAGAAAAACAGAAAGGCAAGAGCACAGAGTATAGTCAACAGACAGGGGATGAGAAAAACGGCTGTCCAATTTGTTACTTCCTCAATCGTAAAATGGTCATGAATCCATCCGGCAAAAAGGCTTCCTATATAATTTCCAATTCCATATGTCACAAAGATTATAAAACTTTGGGCTGAATGGCGGATATCTCTTGGTGCCACCATGTCAACGTAAATAAATGCGGCAGCAAAAAAGAAAACAAAACAGAACCCATGAAGGGATAATGATGCGATAACAAGCCAAGAAGGTTTACCGATGGCGAATATGATATACCGGGCAGGCCAGGCCAATACACCGATAACCAGGATGTTTCTGATGCCAATTCTTTTTATAAGATAAGGAAGGAAAATCGCCAGGACGAAAATCTCGGCCACCTGAGCAATAACCATGACTCCGGGGACAGCAGCATCCGAAAGGCCTATTTTTTCCGATGTTAGAAAAGGTGCTGTTAGAATGTAGTAGAACATAAGCTCAGTAGACACCACAAAAGCAATAATGATGAAGACAGCGAAATTTTTTTCTTTCATCATCTTGAGTGCTTCCAGGAAAGCCCAGGGTTTTGCCGCTTCTTTCTTGGGTGGAGTATGAGGCAAGGTGAAAGACTGAATCGCCATAATTATAGAAAAGATGCCGGCCAGAAGAAAAGTGTCTCCTGCAAAGGCAATAGGTTCAAAGGATTTGGACGTGAATCTCCATCCCATTAACACAAGACCCGCCACAATCCATCCGATCGTTCCCCATACTCTTATTATCCCGAAGTCTTTTTCAGGATCCTTGAGATTTATAAAAGCGATGGAATTGGTCAGGGCAAGTGTTGGAGCGTAAAGGAGGCAGTAGAACAGCATCAACCACATCATGATTCTGTAATCTGTCACACTTGAGATAAAAACAAGCAACGCACCGCCTGTAAGCTGTAAAAAACCAACGACTTTCTGGGAGGCGAAATAGCGGTCTGCAATTTGTCCACTTATGAAGGGAGCAATTATTGTAGCCAGAGGAAGCAAACTGTAGATGACTCCAAACTGTAATCCAGTGAAACCAAGAGTTTCCTTTAGATAGGCAGAAAGTACGGGAGCCCATGCTCCCCAGATTGCATACTGCAAAAACATCATCATGCCAAGACGTAATTTTACGTTCATGCTGGTCTCACTTTCAGTGATGATTCAGTAGCTTTTTTCTATTAATTATCCTGATTGCTGTCCGGAATTTCTCTCATTTTCATATTTAAAAAGCTCAATGGGCTTAAATGATCTTATTGTTCACGGGGTCCCATTCTACTTTGCGTCCTTCCAGATAGGAAATAGTTGCCATGTGGCATGTTATCGCTTCTTCGAAGCCACGGTCTATATTGCAGCTCGTTTGGCCGCCATTCCTGATACAGTCAAGCCATTCTTTGATATGGAGATGAGTTGTATTAACTCTCCTTCCTCCCTTAAGGGTGTACATCAGTCCTCGAGTAGCAAAATATCTTTCTGTTGCCGAAGTGACTGTGTCAATCCCTTTTAATCCAGGTTGGTAAGTGAATAGCGGCAATGAAGTGTTTATGATATTGTTCATAATTTTTTCTTTATACCGCGTCGATTCCCAGTCAGCTGTGACTGTCAGACTGGAGCCGACCTCCATTGAAGCGTCATGGCCCATGAATATTTTCCCGCGGTTTCTGCCGTTGGCGAGTGTTGCGCTGTAGATAAGCGTCAAATCCCTGTCAGGGTATTCATACACAGCCTGGAAAACATCAGGAACATCACGACCGTCTTGAAAAAAATAGATCCCGCCAGAAGCCACTACCGATTTAGGAATGCCAAGCTCCAGGATCTGATTAACAGCATCATATTCATGCGATAACAGATCACCGGAGAGACCTGTTCCGTAATCAAACCAGCAGCGCCAGCGGAAAAACCGTTCAAGACTGAAGGGTGCTTTGTTGGGCGCGGCTCCTTGAAACTGCTCCCAGTCGATTGTTTCAGGGCCTCCTTCATCGTGAATTTCATAAACCCAGGCTCCGTTAGGAGAGTTGCGGTTTGTCGTTGTCTCAACAAGGGTAATTTTTCCGAGAATATTCTTTTCCGCAATTTGCTTGGCTTTGATATGACTATCCTGCTGTCGACCTTGATGTCCTAACTGGAAAACCTTGCCGCTGTTTTTAACGGCCTCAGTGATTTTAAATGTTTCATCAATAGTCCTAGTCATGCACTTCTCACAGTAAACGTGTTTTCCTGCATTGACGGCATCGATCGTCATCTGAGTATGCCAGTGGTCAGGAGTTGCAATGATCACAGCATCGACATCATTGCTCTGGATTAGATCCTGGTAGTGAATATAACGTCTTGCTCCCTTTAATAATCCAGAGTCTCCACCTGGCCTGATATCATTTTTGGAAGCGGTGATACCTCTCTCTGCTCTGACATCGAACACATCGCAGACTCCAGTCAGGACTACATTCAAATCCTCCTGGGTTAAAAAAGTTTCTAAGCCTTTATTCAGTTTGTTGTCTTTGGCTTGTTTCTTTTTTCTCTCTATCCAGTCAGGATGAGCAAAGCCTGCAGCATGCACTAGGGCTTCGCCCCTGCCTCCGAAACCGATGATTCCCAGCCTTATGAGTTCTCTGGGCTTTTTCAGGATGGTTTTGGGAAGAACTGCGGGTGCTTTCCTGCTTATACCCAGTTCCGCAAGGATTTCCTTTTTCTTGAAATCATCCGATAGTTTCTTTTTTAAAAAGGCGTATAGAAACGGACCAAACACGGGAATTGTCGCTAATCCTTTGAGAATATCTCTGCGCCCAAGACTCACCTTTTCTATTTTGGAAGTCTTTTTGCTCTCCCGGCCAATTATTTTTTCTTTTTTGGCAGGCTTTTTGTTTATTTTATCTGTTAGCTTTTCTTTGTTGGAGAGTTTTTTGCTTATCTTACCAGTTACCTTTTTCTTTTTGGCAGGCTTTTTGCCCGGCCCATCAGAGGATTTTTTCTTTTTTTTCTGGTTCATTCGAATTCCTCCAAAAAAAAAATATTTTCAGAATTTTTTATTAAGGTTTCTTTTTTAAAAAAATCAGCCTGTCTAATCCGATGATTGTTCCCGTAGGAAATATTGTCAGTACAAACAAGGCACACATCTCTATCAAGTTCTTGTTAACGATTAGATAGCTTCCTTCGACAGGAGTTGAGTATGTATACCCGATAAACGGAGGATTAAAAACATAATAGAAAAATAAAAGAGCAATTCCGGAAATACTTGCAATGCGAGTCAAGCATCCTGCTATCAATCCCAATCCAATAACAATCAATCCCCACATATTTAAAAAGTCAATTATTCCTAAGGCTGCGGGGCTCGCCACTAGCGACGTAGCCAGGCCTGAAAATATCCCTTTTGTCCCTAGAAGAAACGCAGCCGAGGACCAATAAGGATTAAGCACTTTAACGATACCCTCATAAAGAAAATGCCAACCGATCAGAATCCTCAAAACGACAAGAGAAGTTAATTGAGTCGAAGTATAATTTGGCAATCGGGTTGGACATAATGCCAGATAAAATAATGTTTTTTTCAGCATCTTTCCCCTACCTTACATTTTGGATTGAAAAGCATAGGTTTTGCTATAAAACATTCACAGATACAGGATTTTGCTCTAATAAAATATAATGAAGAATAAGAAAATAATTCCAAATTATTCCTTCCTTGAATCTTCTTGATATCCCAGAGTTCTTTTAAAATATGCAGTTTTATGAATAATTCAGGTTAATCAGAATTAAAATATACAGATTTAGAAGGCGTGTCAATACTTCGGGGGCAGAGCTTTCAAACTTTTATAATTTTTTTATTTGGAGCTTGTTTAAAAGCCCAGTTCTTTATAAGCTTACTTCAAAATATTCAAGTTGTAAAAGTTTGAAAGGTCTGACCCCAATTTCAATCAATTTTATTTGACTTTTTCTGAAAATTTGATAAGAATTCTAAGCGGTGAGTTTATCAAGATAATAAAGAAGGAGACGGCAATGGAAAGACGTGATTTTTTTAAAAAAGTGATTATAACTCCTCTTCTCACACCTCTATTCCTTGCAGCAAAAAAGAGGAAAAGCGGCTGCGAGCTTTATCTTATAGATGACAACCCTGAAGAGTTCTTCCCTTTAATCCTTGAAGAATTGCATAATTACATCGCAAACTACAGACACAGCTTTGCCTTTCTCAATTCTCATCCCCATGAGAATGATCTAAGGCGAATTCTCTCTCAGAGGGGCTTAACATATGTTCAAACACCCATCCAAGCTGATTTGACTCTTTCATTCAGCGCTCTTCATGAAAAAACTCTGCCTTCCTTTACTTTAATAAGAGAAGGAAGAATTTGGGATATAAGATCTCGTGAACTCTACTCTCTCTGGAGAGAAATGAATAAAAATCAACGACGCTCCTCCTGTTTGACAATAGCTTCATTTAAAAGCAGGCAATCTCATCCCTTCTCTGGAAAATATGTTTCTGTGTACAAGGAAGGAAGCAAGATCGAGATGATTTCATTGGAGGAAAATGTCACCAAATCTTACAGAACCAGAGGAGGAAAAATAACTCTCAGAGTCAAAGATGGAAAAGCCTGGGTTCCAGAATCATCCTGCCGCCATAAAATCTGCCTCCATTCTCCGTCGGTATCTTTTGCTGGCGAACGGATTATCTGCGTCCCAAACCATTTTCTCTTAGAAATAAAAGGTTCCCGTTATATTGATACATCCATTGGCTAGAAAACTCTGCATCCTTCTGCTTGCCTCTCTTATCCTTCTCCCAGGTTGTGGTGTAAAAGAGAGGTGGCACACCTCAACACTGCTTGCTTTCGATACCATCTGTGAGATAAATATCTTCTGTTCTCCCTCTACGTTTAAATCCGCTCAAGAAGAAGTGCAACGGGTATTTTCTGAAATTGAATCCCTTTTTTCACCTGGAGCTGATGATTATTCATCTCCTCTCGTTCTAGATCTTTTCCAAAGAGCTTTAAAAGTTTATCAAGACTCCAACGGATGTTTTGATATCACAGTGGCCCCTTTATCCCGGATTTGGGGATTTTTTAGTAAATCCTATGTTGTGCCAGCTCCGGAGCAAATAAAATCTGTTTTAAAACTCATCGGGATGGAAAAGATAGAAGAGAGAAATGCGACTCTTATTCTTATGCCAGGCGCGGGACTTGATTGGGGAGCTATTGCCAAGGGTTTTGGGATAGACCTTGCTTCAAAATCTTTAGTCCAGATGGGAATATCAAGCGGATTTATTAACGCTGGAGGTGACCTTTACTGCTGGGGAAACAATCCCAATAATCAATCCTGGAATATCGGCCTAAAACATCCTCGAGAAAGCGGCTTCCTTGGTGTTTTATCAATCTCAGACCTTGGAGCAGCTACAACTGGCGATTATCAAAGATATTTTGTAAAAAACGGGATTCGCTACCATCATGTTTTTGACCCACGCACAGGATATCCTGCTCAAGGCAAGCAGAGTGTAACAGTCTACGGGCCTGAGACCCTTATTTGTGACGCTCTCTCAACGGCCCTGTTTGTAAGCCAGCAGCCGGAAAAAATCTTGGAAAAATACCCGGATTACGGCGCCATCATTGTTGATCATGATGGAAACCTTTCCTTCCTGGGAAAGACATATCCCTTTAACCCTATTGAATGATCTCCAGTAATTTACTGGAATTTTCGCCGTATATAGCTTCTTTATCTTTTGATAAAAAGATAATTTTTTAGATAATTTTATAGAATATGTGGTAAGAAAAGTAACAGAATGTTTTGCTGGTCTTAATGACGCTGAACCTTAATAATTAACCGTTAACCAGCATAAATAAAATTGTCAATAACCGGCTAGCTACTTGATACGAACCAGATCGCCTTTTTTAAATCCTTCTCCTTCTTTTATAATACACTGAGATGCTTTGCCATTGCCAAGATTATTGTTAGTTACTTCAATTTTACCAATTTTTGATTCAATAGATCCCAGAGATATTCCCGTATCTGGATCGATTAATGCTTCACCTTCTGAATAGATATAAAATACATCGCCGACTTGAACGCCCGCTTCAGATCCTGCATTGATAAATACTGTGTTGTCTTTTACTGTAATGATCTTAGCTTGCCAGGGAATACCCGCGCTTTTGTCATCTAGCAACTTCATAATGTCTTCGATCGCTTCTCTGGTTGCCTTCCCTACGAGGGAATGTCCGCGCCTCCTTGCTTCCCTTCGCCCTCAAGGGTACCTGTTATCTCTACAGTTATTTTGGCGCATTCCAGTCCATCTACAGTCTCGAATCCTCCCAGGGTGTTAAGACTTTCCAGACTAATCTTGATTTCACCGGTGCCAACTTTTTCAGTGATAGCATCTTTGCTTGTCCAGGTATCTCCGATCTTTACAGGTTTGCCAGCCAAGTCTGGGAACATGGCTTGGAAATTTGAGGCAAGATCACGCTTGCCTGCCTGACCTAAATCATACTGGATAGATTCTGCGCCCGATAAATCCAATTCTTTTCCTAACATAGATATGGTCATGTCAAAGCTTTTTCCCTCTACAGAACTCATGTCCGGAGCAAGTTCACCCTGAGGACTGTTGATACTGATAATCATAGAATCAATAGTAATGCCAAGTTGCTGATTGTTTTCTTTTAGGCCTTTTGATTTTGCCGTGAAGGCAATTTCACCTTTAGTCTCGGTTTTCATTTGCTGGCCCATGACTTCTACGTCCTGAGTCTGTTCAATCGTTAACTTGTATTTCAGCACCTGGTCTTCTGCCATCCGGTATTGGAGGATCAGA
>Ga0209986_10000159_pt1 | contig 60681 bp, 56 predicted proteins | sample BlataG_FD_183168 | JGI IMG/M metagenome (GOLD analysis project Ga0209986, IMG submission 183168) | Deep subsurface microbial communities from Black Sea to uncover new lineages of life (NeLLi) - Black_00105 metaG (SPAdes) (version 2) | ecosystem: Environmental > Aquatic > Marine > Oceanic >... | reverse complement strand
TCTTTCCCTCGTCCAACGCCTCCTTTCAGAAGAGCTCCTCGTCAAAGTCTTTGAAAAACTCCCCATTACATCTTTAGGAATAGTCCCATGTGTCTGCAAGCAATGGAGATCCGCCTCCAATGCCCCTTCTCTCTGGAAAAATGCCTGCAGAGAAGTCTTCTGGGATTGCGACCTCGACAGGAACACCGCCATTTGCAGAGAAAAATACCACAGCTCTTGGAAACGTATGTTTCTACATAGAAGTCATCTTAGGCATGACGGTATATACGTATCTAGAAACACATACCTCAGAGCGGGCATTACTGAATGGAGAGTTAAAAATCCAGTTCATTTAGTCACTTACTACCGATATTTTAGGTTCCTACCTCATGGTTCTTTTTACTATCGTACCTCTCCCGAGACTCTTTCCAAAATAGCCAACTCATTACGGTACCCTAAAGATGCTTCTTCTTCTTCTTCTTTTGTTGAGAAGAAGAAGAAATATACACAGTTAAATGTTGCTATAACTACTGGTCAATCCTCCTCCTCATCATCTTCATCTTCATCTGCAGCTCATGAAGTGGTGCACAAAGGAAGGTACAAGTTAACCCCCAAAGACACACTCTTCACAGCTCTCCAATATAATAACAGCGCATCCACTGAGATACGAACACGTATGAAACTAAGATCTACTGTGGTGGGTGCCAATAACAGGTTGGATGTAGAGTCTATTGTTAGCTGGGATAGATCAGATGGCAGTGAGACTGCATTGCCTTTAGATGCAGGTGCTGGCCGTGGTGGTGATAACGACAATGAGGATGAGGGTGTTGAGACTAGGAATCATAATAGAGGGATGTCAACGTTTGTATTTGTACCTTGGGAAGAGGTACATGCTTCTATATTGAATAATCCTCCTTCAGTGATGGATTTCTATGTACCTGGCTAAATGTGAGGGTGACGTACTAGTAGGAGGGTTGTATAGTAAAGGATATATGTATGCGTGGTTTAATTTGAATAGTGTATTATTTTGTGTGTATATATGTGTGTTGTTCTATGAGACGGTGTAAAGTTATACCGATGCAGAATAATAGGAGAAAAACATGATGAGATGGGAGAAGAGATGGAGAGGTGCAGATAGGTGGTCGGAGCGGTGGCCTGACAACATATAGAAATGATCGCTCATGCTGGATAATTGAGTTTAATCGTTTCGTTGCAGCACATACATGACAACAATTGGGTTTATGTGCTGTTGGTGAGTGACAAATTCGAGAGTTTACTGAATATATTTATGTGCATCCATCGATTTTACTTTTGTCAGAACAATTGACACCTTCTTCAACATTGCTCACACAGATGGTCTAAACATGATGTACTTGATGCGCAGCTACACTTCGTTAGGCATCAAAGTCGCAAAGCGGGCTGCAGTTCGCCCTTGCTCTCCATCCTTTTCCTCCCTTGCACCACCCCGACAAACCTCCTCTTCTCCAGTCTGGCGCATCTCCTCTGCCTCAAACATCAAACACCCCTTGACTCCTTCCTCCTCCTCTTCTGCTCTGAGAAGAAGACCCTCTCCTCTACTCACTGTTGCCACAGCATCACCCTACGCTACCACTAGTTCATCATCTTCTTCACCACCAACACACCAACACCACCAACCACCGTCGTCGTCACCAGTATCATCTCCTCAATCTCAACACTATGCAGTAGTCAATTTCTACCATCTTGTAGACATAACCAAACCAGGAGACATCGTAGAACAAAGCAAACAGTACCTCCAAGACAAAGATGTCAAGGGAAGAATCTATTTCAGTCACCAAGGTGTGAATGCCCAATATGGAGGCACAAAACATGATGCAGTGGCCTACGTTCAATGGCTGACATCTACCTTCCCTGACCTCTTCACTGGACTGTTTTATACTGTATGGAAGGCTGATGATCATATGTTTCCTAAGCTGAGGCTGAAATATAAGCCCAACCTTATTTCTCTAGCTGGAGGGATGGCTACTGTTCCTGTGACAGATCCGAATGCCCGGGCTACAAAGGTGCCCCCTGCTGTTTGGAAACGCATGCTGGCTCAAACACACAAACTCCTTTCTACTCAAGAAATAAGAGAACAACAATCAAACCAAGACCAAAAGTCACCTATAGTATTAGACCTAAGAAACTCATACGAATGGGATGCAGGTCACTTTGCAGGAGCAGAACGCCCCAGAGAAGATGAGTTCAACGAAACTCCCACTGAAGCCACCCCTTCTGGTATACCTGCCCCTCTACAAAATGTAGATCCCAACACCCCAGTGATGATGTACTGCACTGGAGGTATAAGATGTGACGTGTATTCTGCGTATTTGAAACAAAAAGGGTATAAGAATCTTTATTCATTGGAAGGCGGTGTTCAAAATTATTTGAGAAAAGAGGGTGTTGATCATTGGAATGGGTCTTTATTTGTGTTTGATGGAAGAATGGCTATCAGGCCTACTGGAAGCGAAGAAGAAGAGGAGGGAGGCATGACTGGTGCTGGTACTGGTGCTGATAATAATAGTAGTAAGAAAGCAGAAGAATTGCCAGCTGCAGCTCCCTGTCAAGTATGTGGAGGCACCGCCATCCTTCCACATATTAATTGTGCAAATATAGACTGCAATAAGCTGTTTATTGCATGTGAAGAGTGTAGATCAACGTATAAAGGATGCTGCTGCAGCGAATGCACTGACGCGCCCAGATTGCTGAGACCTATAAAAATAGCTGGACAATATGGAAATATAATGAAATATGTTGATGATAATGAGGAAGAAGGAGAGGCAACAAGGGAAGCAATACGAGGAGGAAGAGGGGATGGGAGGAAGAAGAAGAGGCAGAGAAGGTTGGAGGTGCTGAGGGAAAGGGAGCAGGTGAGGAGGGAGGAGAAGATGGAGAAGAAGAAGTTGGTTAGAGCATGGATGGAGCAAGCTGCTGTGACATTGCAGAGTGCTTCTTCTGAATATGATAATAATGGAGGAGGAGGAGGAGAGAGCGAGGGAGGGAAGATGGCAAGGTTGCAGGAACTGAGATCTAAGCTACGTGCTCCATCTTCTTCTCGGCCGAGCGCGAGAACGGGGAGGACGTGAGCGAGCGTCAGAACGTTGTTTATACAACCGAGATAATGTATGAACTGTAAGGCATAGTATCGATTTCTAAGCATTCTCACTATACCAAAAGATTCAAAAATTTACCATTAGCTTAATAATGGACCGACTAGAGGCTAAAATCCAGCCTCTGATCGCTAAGGATGAATGGAATGCTACTGCTTTGGCATTTGATGAAGCAGAAATAGAGGTACGTAACATAACAGATGCACGATCATTCAATCTCTTCACAGCTGCACCAGGAAGGCTGTGCTTCAGTCACACAATAATAATCTGATCCACCCGCTCATCATCCCTTCTCTTCTCTCTCTGTCTCTCTCCATACAGGACCCCACCTTATTCACCACCCCATCCTGGCCCCATGCCCTCCACATTCTCTCCCACATAGCTGCTTCCCAACTAGAAGATGCCAGATTCACCTACAAAAGAATCTCCCCTGATACCCAACAACATCCCACCATTCAAGCAACACACTCTCTCCTCCAGCTAATGTGGAACAAAGACTACCCCTTGGTCTGGAAGACCCTGCAGCTCCTTGCATCCCTCTCCCCAGACCTCCATGTAGTCATAGATGCAATTAAAACTAGATACCAGCAGTATATACTAGATTTAATAGAAAGAGCTTACTCTGATATTTCAATAGAGAAGTTGGCAACATTATTGGGACTAGATGGTACCAGTGGTGGGTCACAGATACAAGTGGTGGTGGAGATTGTGGCTGGTCGACAGGGATGGAAGGTTGGTGATGATGGGTTTATTGATATTAGTGACAAAGTTAAGAATAGGAAGGACATGGGAACGAGTACTGAGTCTGTTAGGAAACTGGCTTCGTATATAGTGGCTCTTGAATCTTGAAAGACGGTATTCTTCAATCTTATGTTACATGATTGGAAGGAGGACTACACACGGCAATCCCAGCCTCCTGCGCGTGGGGCTCCTTTGGGTAAGCAAAGGTTGGTGGTTTGATTCCTTGAACACATGCTCCCACACAGTAATGAATCGATGATATGAATAACATTCCACAACTTCTTATGTTACATGGTTCTACTTCTTACTACCATTGCTACTATTTTCAGCTTTTACTTCTAATGCACATATTTCTACACACTCTCCTAGGCAATATGTTCGAGTTCTATATCCCTCTTTGAATACCACTCCTCCAGTTTCTCTTCTTACAGACATGGGGCCCAAACCTGGCGCTCCTTGGCCACCTCGTATGCAGGTGGGAACACACTTTTTGGTGCAATTGGTGACTAAGCGTTGGTTTTTTTCACTACCTGCTCCAGATATCAAGCTGCCCATTCTTGGGGTCTTATCTTTGGAGTCACCAGAGTCTAGTGCCTGAGGTACTGTTTCGAAGTATTCGTCAGCTGGGTTTACTGTTTTGACGGAAAGTGTGAAGTTGTCGGTGTTGGCCGAGGCGGGGAGAGTAGTGGGAGTGGTTAAGAAAATGATGGCAGCAAGTGCAGCTTTTGGTACAATTTGGGCGATGATGTGTCTATGGTCTAAGTTTTTGACATGATGGGATAGTTGTTGACGACAGAAAGGGTGTATTGCAGCAGGATTTTGTGTGGAATAGATTGGTACTGTCTTCATTTTCCTTGTGTAAGGAGTATTGGAAGTGTCGGGGAGTATCAATCACTGTGCATCATTTATCAACTGCTGTTCAAATTAAAAAGACGAGACGATAATGTGCATGTAGTTAGAAATGTAAAGTTTTATGCAACATTTTGTGTCCATCAGAACAGCCTTAAAAATCACCAATTCGAGCACATCTTAGCAAATACGACATTTCTTCAATATCATATATGTCCTGTACACCTTGATACTGTCTAATATTGCAATTGTATTCAGTCATTCCTCCAAATTGTGAGTGAGGTGATCCACAGATGCAAAGGATTATTGTGCATCACACAAGCAGACTCGTCACCAAATCAGCGACCAAGATGCAGCATTCATCATCTTCCGCAGTCTCTACAGCCTTAAAAGATGTAAGAAACCACCCTCTCATTCTTGTCGCGCAATCAATTCCAATTCCTCCTACCACCGCTCACCACCCTGCCCCAACCTTCACTACAGGTCCTACAGCGTTTAGACACAGCTCGCAACCGCTCCACACACAACCAACAGGTTCGTCTCGTTGCCGTTAGCAAGACCAAACCTCCAGAGCTTCTCAGAGAAGCGTACGACGCGGGCCAACGCGTATTTGGTGAAAATTACGTCCAAGAATTGCTAGAAAAAGCACCTCTCCTCCCTTCCGACATTCAATGGCATTTCATAGGCCATCTGCAGTCCAACAAGTCCAAGGCTCTAATAGAGGGGGTTCCCAACTTGGTCATGGTTGAGACGGTAGATTCAGAGAAACTTGCAAGTAAGTTAAACTCTGCTATGTCAGGTAGTGCAACCAGACAACATGAACGACCATTGTCAGTCTTAGTGCAGGTCAACACGAGTGGGGAAGAAACTAAATATGGTGTAGAACCTAGTGGCGTAGTAAAATTAGCGACATATATAGTGCAAGAGTGTCCTAATTTGAAATTATCTGGGTTGATGACTATTGGAATGGCAGATTACTCATCCAAACCTGAGAATTTCAGTTGTTTGAGTGATTGTCGTAAGGAGATGTGTCGAGCATTGAACTTAAATGAAAGTGATATGGAGTTGAGTATGGGTATGTCTGGAGATTTCGAGAGTGCAGTAGAGATGGGGAGTACTAATGTTAGGGTGGGCAGTACTATATTTGGAGCTAGAGACTATTCTAAGTAAGAACCAAGTTGATGGAGAGAGTCGGTTACGACGGCGGGTATCATAAAATGAGGAGAATACTTGACATCTGTTGTAGTATTTGGTGTAAAATATGGAATTTAGAGTGGGAAGTACAGGTGTGGGGGCTTTTGCGGGCTGTGGTGTCGGCTTGGGGATTATATCTCCGATTAGATTGGAAGGGATTCCAGTAATTGGTCAGGTTGTTGCTTCTGTCCGCAGTGCGTTCTTCCAGCTAGACTCATCCATGCTGGGAGGTAACCTCCAGCGATCCACCAGACACATATCCTCATCGGTATCCTCCAAGCTTGGCACTGGGATGTCCGCCGGTGCAGGCTGTGGCATCCTCCTTGGGTACGGCTATGGTGCTGGATTGTATCTCAAGCCTGATGTCACACATGATCTAATGCGCCGTATTACTGATACCAGGAGGAGATTTCATGCTATGCTGGTGCATCATCATCCTCAGTTATTCAAGTCGTTAGATACAGCGCACTCTTCAGCTGTTGACCGTACCAGTATTAGCACAGCAGTAAACAGCAACATCAATAGTAGCAGTAGTATTACACCTGCCATAGATCAAACTACACATTCTGTTCCTGATGTGTCTTTAAAAGAGTTGAAACTACAGGTTTCAGAGCTGAATAAAGCCATGGTCAAGCAGAGAAACAAGGTAGATTCGTTGGAGGCAGAGCTGAAAGAGATGAAGGAAGAGCTTGGGGAGCGATGGAGATCTCTCTGAAATTATTAGACGAATGAACCTCCCACGAAGGAAAAGCAATAACACATTAGTAGCGCTGACAGTCACTGCGATCGCTGGAATCGCTGTTTTCTATCCATTGTGGTTTGTGAAAAGCGGATCAAAGCCTAGCTTTCAAGACAAGGCACTCTCGCCCAACCTTGTGATCAGAGGCAACTACATCAACACAGGTTCAAAGGATATCGGCAGCACAACAGTTGGTAGACCAAAATGATGATCAAGTCCACCGCTTCCCACCACACACCACCACAACATCGTTATCACGTCCGCACAGCACAACACACTGAACCCCCCTCCCCCTCCATCCTATCATCACCACCATCATTAATCTCAACCACACTAGCCAAGCAATTCATAGCAACAGCAGCATCTCTCCTCTTCTCCTTCACAGCAGCCCCCATCCCGCACGCTGACGCCCTCCTCAACAGTCCCAATGCTCAGCTCCCCAGAACAGTAGACGCAGCTCTCAGAAGATCCATCCCTGCCTTTAACACTGATGTGCGAAGAATCCAAGACCTTTTAGAGGATATTTCTTTCTCATTAAGAATCCCTCAAAGGAAACCATACGCCAGGATGACCAACGACCTCTCTGCTGCACAGGAAGTAGTTGGTGAAGACACTAAAATGCTGGCTGGTGTTCTTTCTGCAGACCAAACCACAGCTGCTGATATCTTGTTCAACTTGAGGCAGGATCTGAGTAGATTGAAGCTAGCAGTGGATGCTAAAAATCCAGATAGAACCAGTATCAGATTAGCTGATTGTTTAAAAGATGTCGCAGCGTTGGAGCTGCTGGAAGCTCCAGGTCTGCCGTACCAGCTCCCAAAGCAATACGCCTCCACATTGCCTATCTTAAATGGAAGAGCAGTGGTTGATATGCATGTAGAGACTGGTGATGGGAGAAAGGCATTTTATGATCAAAATAGTGATCAAGGTCCAACAAGTAAAACTACACTGACTCTCGTAGTAGATGGTTACTCTGCTCCTATTACTGCCGGGAACTTTGTGAATAGAGTGTTGAAAGGGGAGTATAATAATGTCAAGGTACAAGCAAGCCCTGTTTCAATATTGGTTGGAGATCAACAACAACAACAACAACAACAGACGCTTCCTTTGGAAATGCTTCCAGCTGGTAGCTTTGAGCCTTTGTACAGATCGCCGTTATATGTGAGGGAAGGAGAGCTGCCCACCCTCCCTCTCTCCATCTACGGCTCAATTGCCATGGCCCACCTCTCTGACAATACTGCTAGTACTAGTGGTGATGATGGAGTAGGAGTGGTGAGTGCAACACAGTGGTTCATGTATAAATTTGACAAGGGACAGAGTGGTCTCAGTGGTCTTAGTTTTGATGAAGGAGAGTTTGGGGTGTTTGGGTATGTTACAGAAGGAGCTGATGTTTTGAATAGATTGGAAAATGGAGATAGAATTGTGAGTTGTAGGGTGGTACAAGGTGCTGATAAATTGATATTGCCTCCTAGTGTATCTATATAATATTTTGGTGGGTAGTGAGTCATATTAATTTAAGTCTTCCAGAAAGACTATTTTTATAAATCTGAAAAGCAAGGGTAGGCATCATAAATCACAATGTATCTAGGGCTGTAACAATAGATTTTGACATGAAAGTACCATTCCTCTGAGCTGCCATTCTCAATTGCTGAATCTTCACCGGAGACATCCCTCTCAATTCCTCTGGCCATTCTTTGACCACACTAAGCATTAATTTAGCAAACTTTACTGATTTCTGCATCTCTTCTCCAGTTGCTTGTCTGGATATTCCCCCCAGTATCACTTCCAGTACTTGAACTGTTATGTATTTAGAATAGCACCGTGTTTGTATTAGATCAGTCATAATATCTACTGAATGCTCATTCCAATAGTGGTACTTAGCACTACTACTACTAGCAGTGGCACATAGTGCAGAGACAAGTTGGAAATGATGATGTTGTGGGATGACCATGTTACTGATAGTAGCGGTGCCTCCTGTTGTTGCTGATGGTGGTGTATTACTGCCACCCCAATGTTTGACTGTTTCCCTGATGAGCTCAGCCTGGTATCTACTGACACTCAAGTCAGTCGACTGGAGAAGAGGAATGAAACACGCGTCTATCAATGCAACCGGACAGCTCCTTGATATGTGTTGTAGTGCTACAGCCAACCCTTTAGACGGCTGCCTTGTCGTCATAGTAGTAGTAGCAGTAGCAGTAGTAGTACCGTCTAGGGCCAAGAGGTGGGGAAGGACCATTTCTCTAGTCAACATACAACATTGCTCTACACTAAGCATTGGTACTACTACTATAACATCCCCATTATTATTGGGATGCTTAAAATTAGTACTTGAATCCATACTACTATCTGAAGTGAAGAATACATCAATGGCAGCTATTAACGTGTCCTCTGGCACGGTATGGAGACCAGCTTGCCTTAGTAGTGAAGCATCACCTGCCTTGAGGATTGTCTTGATGGGAGATATAATAGCAGATACATTGTGAGGAGAAATTTTAATGCTGGTCTTAATGGTGTCTATTGCTTGTAGTAAAGCTATGGTGTCTGTATCACTTAATGACGCCGATGAGGATGATGGTTGTTCTTGTTGGTGGTGATGAGGTTTGTTGGGAGAGGGATGATGATGCTGAGGTAGGTGAGGAGCCCATGGTACACATGGTTTGGTACTATATAGGAATTCTGGGCATGGTATAGGCTGTTCTGGGAGGGTTTTGGATCTGTTTGATAAGAGTTGTAGAAGTTGAGAGCCAGCTTGCGATTTGACTTTGTCGTTGGGAGTTGGGGATGGGGACGTTTGCTGTTCAGGTTGGAGGTATCGATCGATTTGATCAATCAAAGATGTAGGCATGGTGATGATAGTGCAGGGGTTCTATGAATATGGTGAGTTCCGAGTCAGATTCGAAAGTTTTGGTCTGATTCAAGTGTGATCGGTGAGAAACAGCTGCCACTTTGATACTCAATATACGCCTTTAAATCATCATAAACTCTTCTTTATCATAAAAGGAATACAATGCACGCAATTTGAGAATATGCACATGTCCACACAGCTGCGGAGTTTGGACGATCGGGGAGTTCTTCGTCGCAAGGAGTTGGGCTCAGAGCCTTTTCCAACATCCTTAGATCCTTATAAATTGCTGCCTTTCAAGGAAAATACCCCGCATTCTAAACTTCCGCACACATACAGTCAAAGTCACGACTCGTCAACAACACTTAATAGACATAACGCCTGCATAAAAGGTTTCCTAAATTAACCCTTTGTTGTTCTCTAACCTAGAAACAACAGCAATTCCACATTACCCCAGAAGTTTGAGTTTCACTTTATATCCAGCCTTGCTCATCCCGTCAAAACCAGACTATGTGCACAAACCTGAGATTAAATTTTCACCCCAGCTTTTAAGCGTTTGACTTGCCATATATCGACTTCAACGCTATGAAATATCTGGATACACCAACTTTAGAAAGGTACGGAACACACCAACGGTACCGTTACTCCTCCGTTAACCTCTCCAAAGATCTCTTTACCTCCAACGACTCCTCCGCCTCTGTTTTTCTCTCAAACCCTCCTCCTCATTCTTCCTCCAACCAAACCACAATACAGAATAAATAGCTTCCTGGACAATGTCAATGTAGGAGATCTCATCGTAAAAGGAGAACTAGAAGCATACTCATGCAAACTCGCTGGATTAGATAAAAAACTAAGCCGAAGTCTTGAAGAGGAAGTCGTCGCTGGATCTTCACCCGCTGATCTCTCCAAATCACCAGTAGGCCCCCTCCAAGAATCAAACAGCAGAAAAACTCTGGTATATCTTATCTTAACACTGAACCAAATATACCCAGACTATGATTTCTCCTTATTAAGAGCTCATCATTTCAAAAAGGAAGATGGCAGTGCTGCCATCGAGGAGACTGTGGACGCTCATCTATTGGAAGCATCAAAAGTAAGTCTTATTATTATACTACATGGTTGCCTTGTTGTATGTGGTGGGATTCTGCACACATATATGCATATAGGCAATGCCAGTGCGCAATAGCCCCCAGCCGGATAAGAAGAAGGAAAAAAAAGGAAGATTGTGTGTGAGAGAATGATAGAGGCAAAGAGAGGTACACCGAGAGAGAGAGAGAGAGACGCACATGTCTTTCTCCCACCTCGACACACCTCTCTCGCCCCCTCCACACCTCTCTCTATCCCAAAGTACTTAACTTTCCGAAGCTGGGAAGCGCCTGGGCCAGGGCAGTACCAGACTCGAGAGATCGTATCTGGGACACCTTTGGCGCTACTCCTTCCCATCTCACTAACACCACTCCTCTCCCTCCTCCTGCCTCTCCTCTGCTTGCTACCTACCTATTACTTTGAAAAAACAAACAGGTATGGGAATCAACTCCAGGATTCGGAGAAGAACCCTTCTTGGACTGCATATGGAGTGCTGTTGACGAGACAATCAACCTCAAAGAATCCGACGTGTACAGCTACAAGAGCGACCTTGAAGACAGCGACCCCTTTGGAGAAAAGGGCGCAGTATGGAGCTTCAACTACTTTTTCTATAATAAAAAGTTGAAAAGGATATTATACTTTTCATGTCGGGGTCTGTCTAAAAGTGCAGTGGAGTTGTCGGATACTGTAGATTACAGGTATAATACTGATGATGAAGGGGATGGAGATGGGGATGCTGCTACCAGAATGGCAGGAACAATGGATCTTTAATAAGGAAAGATGAATGAGTGGAAGGATGAAGGAGATGATGTTTCTTCTATCTTACTTCTTCTCCTTCCTATGTGTGCATTATTATAACAAATCGATTTATAGATTAAAGAAGAAACTCCTTTTGACTATCAAAATTTTGTGTTGTTGTTTTCGTTTACTTAACTAAAGGATGAATGATGCACATTGCTCTTGTATGTGTGTTGACAAATGTACCAATGAACTATTAGATTGCCAGACTACACTATTACTCCACTGTATTTGAAGGTTTTTGTGACTTGTGGTTTTGTGGTTGTTGCTTTTTGCCTTCTGCTTCTTGAAAATGACAAGCAACATACACACAGCCCTGTAACCATCATTGCTTTTGTATCATACCTTACACACTACACCTATTACTTATTACTACTGCTATTACTACTCCACATTCATCTCATTCTTTCCATCCTCCTCCTTGTCATCATCATCATCTAGTATCAATCTGCATCCAGCTGGCGAATACTGGCAATATTCACCCAGCTTATCCTGAACATTCAAAAACTGCAACAAACACTGCTGAGCAGTGGGATCGTACACATTGATATCATCTCTATAACTGCACTCACAATTATTGAAATGCTTGCTATAAGGGGAAGGACAGTGCTTATACCAATCATGGCGATACCCAATATTTTGAAAGAAGTGAATGGCATCAGCAGGGAGGAGAATGGTGGCAGCCAAGGAGTGTACCGGTGCGTCTCCCCATCTTTCCAGAAAAAACATATTGGTTTGATCTAAATACCTGAAGTAGTCTTGATATTCCCTGCTTCTTAACCAATTAAGGTCTCCAATCTCAAAATTACTCCAGAAATGACACCCTTGGTCGTTATAGTTGCCAGTAGTACCAGCAGGAAGCAGCCCCGCTAGAGCATTGTGAGCATCCACATGCTCAGGGAATTTCTTCATAAACAGCTTCACTGTGGGCCATAGAGAAGGAATGGTTCTGATATCTTCTGGAACCATGATGTTGAAACCATATTTATACTGTCCTTGTGCCATTTCTTTAAATGGATCAGGCTGTATGTCACAGTAGAAGTTGATATCTGGCTCAACTCGCCAGTAGTAGTCGAATCCTTGCAACAACGGATGCAGCATGAAGAAGCCAGAAAAGTAACGACACATGTGGCGATAACTCAATGAATTGACATAAAGTATTGGATCATCACCTGGATGTATTGAATCTATCATCTTCTCCATGCCTTGTACCACTTGAGCCACAGAGAGACTGTCAGGTAGGCGCCAGTGATCGGAGGGGATGAGCCCAAAAAAGCTTCGTGCGGTGGTTTCTGCTCTGATGGTGTCTTTAAACTGCTTTGTGAATGGTTTATCGTTGAGGAAAATGTACGGATAGCCATGTTGGGAGTTGAAACGAGCTTCAAGGTCCTTGATTGACTTGAGAATGGCAGAGAGGTCAGAGTTGCGACAGAGGATGGTGAAGGCGGCTTTGGGGCGGTGCGAGGGCCAGGTGGAGAGGAGCTGGTCTACTGAGAATTGTTCGTTGATGTAATCTTTTGTGGAGATTTCTGGTTGATGTTGTTTTGTGTTGTTGTTGCTGTGGTGGTGAGGATGAATCAGGATTTGTTGATCAGTGCCTGGTTGAGAGGAGGAGAAGCGGAGGGTAACTATTACAGTGACGGTGAGAAGAATGAGTGCAGTCAACGCAGAGAACATGATCGACCACTCTAGACCACGCCATTTGCCCGATTTTTCACTGTGTGTATCCCAGCTTCTTGAAGGTAAGTTGCGTTTGTATTTTGCAGAGTACATGCTAGATTATGTGCAGGGAAGTTTGAGTTGATGTCATTTTTGATCGTTGACTCTTTTAGATGTCTAAAATTATTGAGAATTGATGGTTGCTATTGCACACAAGATTGATTAAGAGTGCTGGAATGACTGCTTTGTGATTATTAATTTGAAAATACCGTCGCATTTTGAGGCAGCCAAAGAAGAGGGCGAGAGAGAGGGCGGGAAGGAGAGAGGGTGTACAAAAAGTCGAGTCGAGTAGAGAATGTGGGCTGTATACCTCATTTCATTCAGCCTTGACCGCTTCATGTACTCAAGGATAAGTACAGCTCCCATCCATGAGTAGTTGATGAGTGACATATGAAGCATATGTAGCAGATCCTCTCTCAGGAGGAGTGGTCCCTCCGTCGAGATTTCAACTTGAAATATCCGGGCGCTCCGGGGCCGGCAGCTCCTTCTATCCTCAATAAATCCCAAAGTTTTGAGCACAAAATGGTACATTTGTCTACTTATCAAGCGTCTTTACATCTTATGATTTGTTTCAGTGACAAAGTTCTGTCGCAGTCCTCCAACCTAACAATATATACCATTTAGGCGTGCAAATTTTGTGAGAGAATAATTCAGTCTGTTTCCTAGAATTTAGGGAAAAGTAACATGCTTGGATTTTATCCTGTGCCTTCCTCGTCCAAGGCATTTGGAATGGGCTTAGAGGTGAGTGACTGTGCACGCAATTCCATTCAAACCTCCTTGTTTGGACTGAAAGTATCCTATAGAAACCTCGTGAATACCAACGTGCCCGTGCATGAGCATCCACATCATTGCTACTACATGTTACGCGCATTACAAGGCCGGATTCTCCCCATTATTCCAGAGGCCCTAACAAACAACTCTACAACCTCCTCCACCCCTCTCTGTCTCCGCACAGGACTTGGCCCGAGCCGGTCTCCCCCCAGTTGTCCTCCAAGACTGCCTCCGCTTCCTTGCCCTTAAGGCCCTCACCCACCCTAGCCTCTTCACCACTGCTCCCTTTGATAGAAAAACCATCATCGGTCTAAAACAAGCTTACGAGACGGGTAAACGCCCCCTTCGCAGCTCCAAACACAGCGCCAACCTGAGCAAGGACCCTCCTACTGTCAGTGCTCTCCTCCTCTCCTGGCTTCACTCTCTCCCAGGTCCCCTCCTACCAGCAGACATCCTCCCTCAACTCCTCAATTGCTGGCAAGAAAGCTCCAAATCACCCCACAACACCGACCCACAACAGAAGAGATTACTCCGTCTTGACATTCTCCGCTCCCTCTTCAGATGTGTGGAACCATTCGTAGTGGAAGCTATCTACCCTCTCTTTGAGCTCCTCCACCACTATTGGATCAACCAGGCAGACAGAGAGGCAGCTTTGGCCACTCTCAGCTCTGTCTTTGCTCCACCTCTCTTTGGAGAGCATCAGCACAATGATACAGAGGAATGTGACGACGACGACGATGCCGGTACATCCTTTCTACTCAAAGACATTGTGGCATTCATTATAGTAGACTATAGACCTCTGTTCACTCAGCCTTTCAATCTTACAAGATACGAGGAAGATTGCGCTAGAGCAGCAGCAGCAGCAGCTACTGCGACTGCTACTACTGGCAATGCCACATCAGGGTTTGCTCCACCTCCATCATATTTGGCCACCCTCGACACCACCTCTACCAGCTCAGACTCTGCCACCATGCAAGATGCACTGCTCACACCTAAACGATTAGCCAACTTGTCAATCATGCTCCCGCATTCATCATCAGATGACATCAGCATGGGTACTACTAGTGATGGATCAGGGTCGTCCTCACCAGTGTTTAGCCCTACTGCTTACGATGAGGACGGAGCTGTTCCACTCATGATGATGGGAGGAGAAGGAGGAGAGCATCAGCAATATCCTCATCAGCAAGAAATGTATGGCCATGATGGGGTGCAATCTATTGTGGGAGCTCTGGTTGACGGTACTGTGGCTTCTTTATTTGGTAGCAATAATTCAGTAGCTAGAACAGTACCTGTAGTGAAGGGAAGAGTAGGGGCAATGGCAATGGAGGGGGATGGTGATCTGTCCACCTCTCCTGTTGATGTGCTGTGCTGCAATGGTGAGCTTGGTAGTAGATGATTAGTAGAGAGGTCTAAGATGGAAGATATAAGTTTACACATAATAGGAAGAATAGTTTATTTGATGCGCTGGAAGTTTTATCCCCCATTTGTCTTTTGATAGGTATCTAGCTGGGGCAATTTTATAGTTTGATTTTTTTCTTTTTTTTTTGGAATTTGGCAGTTGCTCTGGGTGAGGTCCTATCGAGGCTCTCATTTGAATAGACGACTGATACGAACTGATCTGAATTGAATTTTGATCTCTCTCTCAAGTGACGATCAATTTTATCTTATATTAGAACACCAACAAAGGAATGAGGGCACTGATTGTGATGAATCAAGTAGGCAAAGCAAGAAAATGAGAACATGTGTATGCCAATCAAAATTGCTTTATCCCACTCTGCCATCTCATTTGAACAAGAAAATGAATTATTCCCCTTTTTTGATGGCTTTTGTGCACCATGCACCTTGGGGTTTTCTGAAGATCACCATGACAACATAGTTAACAGATTTGGATATAGGCAACCTAGTAGTTTTAGGTCAGATGGCTGTTTATCCTTTTGGCTCTCTGTTTTTGATGAATGATGATGTACTTTTCTTTACCTTTTGCTTCCCAAATTGGTGAGATATGAGAGCGAGAGAATGAAGTTGTGTTTTGTAGGTGGTGGGTTTCTTTCCACAACCCCTCTATCCTCCATCTCTTCTTCACCGCTCTCCAGATTTTGTATATAAATCTATGCTGGCATGTATATTAAAAACTGTTGTGTACCCCTATTATACTCTATCATGTACTTTTATGTCGATGAATCATCCATGCATCAACTTTAGTCTGAAAAAGGCCGAGTCTCTTTTATCGTTTCATTCATAGAAGAAAAACTAGCAGAATCTCCCTTTTTTGTACTTGGATCACACTCTTACATTCAATACAATTTCACCTTAGTAGGTACACAGACACTCGTTTAATGCACATTCAGAAGAAGAAGCTGTCCTATCTCTAGATCAGCAGGAGCAGCAGGTCCACCCTTGGTCTTAACCTCTAAACCTGAACCATCACCACCATGTGGCGCTTCTATCCCTTCCCCTTCTCCTCCCCCTCCTACTACACCACTATTAGTTACATTCAACTCGATATTACCAGCTGGCTGCAGAACACCACCATTACTCCCACCTGGTTTTGAATACTTTGATACCAGAGTATTCAACAGTGATTGGAGTCTAGCCTGCCCTTGTCGTTGCTCTGCTGATGCTTGAAACATTCCCCTCTCTGATGCTGCTTTGCACGCTGCTTCACACAATCGAGGAGGTTGTAGAGGCATTCCTACAGTCAGCTGTAGGGGCACCCACTTATAAGAACACTCTCTATTACTATTACTATTACTATTAGTACTACCACATTTGATGTGTTGGGTATGAATGAATCTCAATGATCCCAATCCACCACCCATTCCCAATGCGCCTTGTACCGCAGACCAGAGGCCAAGAGGTACATCCTTTATTGCATCAATATGTATTGCCTCTCCAGTAGGAGTGAAGGCTTCTATCAAAATAGTAGTAGCCTGAGAAGAAGAAGACGCATTGAGTAGGCTGGTGGTGAGAGGTAATGGAACATCAATCATCTCTGGCTGTGCCAACTCACTACTATCATCCTTCCTACTGGTACCAATATAAAGAGGCTGGATGAGTACTCCAGTCCTAGTCAGCATTTCATTCAAAGTATACAACAGAAACCTTGATTCAACCAGCAATGGTGCACACATCTTCTCTTTAACTGCTTGACAATCCCATGGCCAGATGTAGGCATGTGTGCAGCATCTACTACTGTTACTCTTGTTGTTGCCATCGTCATCATCACTGTTATGATTTAGGAGGAGGATGCTAGGGAGTCGTTTGAATTGCTGACCAGCAGCTAGAACTAGGGACTGGGGTCCACTATGAGAAGCTTGGTACAGAGCTAATTGAAGCCATGGCATGCACGCTAAGCTAGACACGGGTCCCCAATTCACAGGACCATTAGATGAAGAGGATGAAGAAGAAGCTAGATTGGGGGGAAGGGGAAGGGGAGGAAAGGCCAGGCTGGTCACAGGTACCACTGCACTATAAGAAGCAGTTATAATCCTATAAGCAGCAGCAGGAGGTAGATTCTCCACACTTTCCTTCCTCAACAACTCCAAAGGCATCCCCGGACAATTTTCTCTCATACACTCCAACGCAAATACCAACGACTTGGCGTAGTTTACTAATGCCTTCATCTCTCCTTCAAAATTGCTGGCCATTTTGACTGACGCTGTTAGCTCAAATATCAGCTCTTCCATGACTTTTTTCCCATATACTCTGCCTCCTTCAAATAGAGTGACAGAGTGTTTCTTGCAGTTGGGGGTGAGTGCTCCCATCATGAGGAAACCGGTGATTTCTGAATCTACTACAAGAGCAATACTTTTCTGACCTCCTCCTCCTCCTCCTGGTGATGGCACTGTTGGGCTATTGGCATCACCACTACTATTTATCATAGATTGGTCTTCTCTAGTGCTCCCAACCCTCAATGCTGCATCCAAATCCAGTAGCTGTCTTTCAGATAAGAGAGCAGCATTAGTGGTGTTGGTGTTGGCATCGTCAACATCAACTGAAAAAGAACGCCGTCCTTGTCCTTGATGCACCATTCCACTTCTAGTCCCAACATCACCACTACCACCACTAATCAGTTTCTTGCAGAATCCCAACCTACAAGCCATAGATATAGCCATCTGCAGAGTGACAATATCCACATTTAATATGCCAGCAAGTTCTGCCACAGTGACATTATCAGATGCAGCAACAAACACCTGGTACAACAGTCTCTCCAAAGGATCTCCACTACTTCCTTGCTCCACTACGCTGGTTGTATTGCTCACAAACCCTTCCAGTGGCGGTACTGATATGTGATCTTCACTGTCTACTGGCACAACTAGATAGATGAGCCCTCTTTTGTACAATTTCACGACTTCATTCAAGACACCATGGGCCTGCAGATCAGATATAAGTGCACCTCCTGGCTTGGCACTTGCATTGCATACCCTGACTTCATTAACAGTGAGTTGCCGGTACTCCATTTCACCCAGGTTTACTACACAAGCTCTCCACCAAGGTTGGGGTTCAGGGTGTCGAGGTTCTTGAGGCAGGAGATCCTTCACTGCTGATCTGTTTATTCTCCACAGTAATCTCTTGCTCTTAGCTTGAACAACAGTGGCGATATATTCGTTTCTTGATATTCCTACTACTTTGACTATGTCTGCTGCTGTAAAGTTGGGGATATAGTCGTAGGGTCGGTCATCTTTCATTGCATCTGCAATCATGTTGAGGTAGTAGCGGTGGGGAGAGATGCGAGCAACTCTACAGATATATTCAGCGAGATGGTAAGGGTAGAGTCTTCTGCTGGCTCTGAAGGATTTGATGAGGTCATCGTAGTATTCGTGTTCTCCACATATGTTGAAAGCCATGGAGCGAGACCAAGAGAGGCCTTGTTTGATGCTGTAGGCGATGGCACGACGGCTGAACTCGAGTTCGGTCGTTGAGGATTGGAGACGGACGGGGAGCTCTTCGTAGCGCTTTCCAGCCTCTATAAAGCGATTCAGGTACTCTTCTGTAGCCATAATTGACGTTTCAATGTCTCAAAGACGGTGAAGAAGTGGCCCGTGTGTGCACAAAAACAAATGATCTTGTCCTAGGAAATTGCAATGATCAGATAAAAAATATCGATTTAGACCCATAGAGCAATGTATTACGATGTAAAGTAACGCCATCTATCAAATAATCAAGTAACCCCGCTGTTCTGGAAGCCATGTTACATAGTAGTAGCCTACGCAGCATCCCGGTGTCCGACAGCTGAGAGAGACTTTCCTTCCCTTCTTTTTGTCATTTCATCCCTTGATGAAGAGGACATACTGCATTTTAAGTTGAACTTGATAACACAAAGCATGCCAACCCCAAGCTCTAGCTCTAAGATGCTACTCCATCATCACCACCCCACTTCCTCCTTATTCAATAGCTCTCTCCTCTAGAGATCTCTTTTGCTCTCTCTCCGCCGGTATCTTGGTGAAAAAAGTGCCGTTGATGCAGATGATTACCTATGTCATTTTATGAAAGCAAACCTTTCTCAACCCGTCTTAGCATTAGCTTGCAACACCTCTATACTCATAGTTGTGTTGAGCGTATCGATTAAGATATTTCTGGATATCCTTTCCCTCTTATCCATCTAATCAATTGCACAATCCCAGTTTCTGGCTGTGTCTTTATTTTTCACTGAATCCATCGACAAACAGGCCCTTCTATCTCTCAGAGCATTCCTTAGTAAGCAGAAGAGATATTAGTCGCTGTATCTAAGGATGAAGTCTTCTCTTGGCCATGCGCAAAGGCTCCCCTCTAATCGTGGAAATGGTGAGTGATCACGACTTACAGACAGCTTCATCGTTCAATATAGCATTGGTTCATCTAAAAATGTACTCATGGTTCTCAAAACATTCACGGGGCGACTCCAACCTGATCATCATCACACCCTCTTACCCCGCTCTCTCTCCTCCTTCTCAGGTCGCAAAGCCGTCCACTGCCCCTCCGCCACCCCAGCTGGTGGCAGTGGTAAATCAAAACCAACCCCTGTTGAAGTACTCCGTAAGGAGAATGAGCTCCTTAAATCCACACTTGACACCACAAAGACTGCCGTCAAGGGCCTCGAAACCAAGCTCTCCTCTGCTCAGGTAGACATCCCCCCTCCATCTCCCACCAGGGGAACATCAGCAGCAGCAGCTGCTCCCGCCACCATCTCCCCATCTGCCAAGGAAAGACCAACTTCTCCTGCCGTAGTAGCTTCCAAGGCAGTACCTACGGGCCCAGAAGACTTTTGGTCACCAATTGCTGACCCCGCGGAGGGAGGCAGATTTGATGAAGTTCACGGCCTCATCTCCCCAATCCCAGACCACGACGGCACTGAATGCCTCAAGTTTGATCCTTCACTGTGGAGCCATGGAGATCATTTCAAGTACCGCTGGCATATCTTCAGATCGATCCGTGATGCTATTGACCAGAATGAGGGCGGCCTTGAGAATTTCACGCAAGGATACAAAAAATATGGGCTAAACCGTGGTGAACATGAAGGTAAAAAGGGCATTTGGTATAAAGAATGGGCTCCTGGTGCTCAAGCACTTGCCTTGATTGGAGAGTTTAACAACTGGGAACCCAAACCAGAGCACTGGGCAATCAAAGATGATTATGGAGTGTGGAATCTCTTCCTCCCCGACACCGCCGACGGCTCGTCTGCCATCACTCATCGTACCAAGATAAAAGCCAGAGTGCAGACTGCCTATGGCGAATGGGTGGAGCGCATTCCAGCCTACATCAAATGGGCCACTCAGGAATGGAATGAAATCCAGTACAATGGTGTGTACTGGCAACCGGAGGGTGAAGCACCACCTGGAGAATACATCAAGGATAAAAATTATGTGTTCAAGTACCCCCGTCCCCCTAAACCACGAGCTCTCCGCATCTATGAATGTCATGTAGGCATGTCCAGTGAAGAACCCAAAGTGAACAGCTACCTGGAGTTCAAAAATGACATGCTTCCCCGTATCAGAAAGCTGGGCTACAATGCTATTCAAATTATGGCCATCCAAGAACATGCCTATTACGGATCATTTGGGTACCACGTCACCAACTTTTTTGGAGTATCCAGTCGCTGCGGTACCCCAGATGAGCTGAAAGCACTGATTGATGAGGCACATAGACTGGGTATGGTGGTACTGATGGATATTGTGCACAGTCATGCTTCCAAAAACACCATGGACGGAATCAACATGTTTGATGGTACGGATGGAATGTACTTCCACGGAGGAGGCCGTGGTTATCACTGGATGTGGGACAGTCGTTGTTTCAACTATGGCCAGTGGGAAACACTGAGGTTCTTGCTGTCTAATGCTAGATGGTGGATGGATGAGTATAAGTTTGATGGCTACCGCTTTGATGGCGTTACTTCAATGATGTACCATCACCACGGTCTGCAGACCAGTTTCACTGGTAATTACGATGAATACTTTGGCATGGCAACTGACGTTGAAGCAGTGGTGTACCTGATGTTGGTCAATAACGTCTTGCACGACTTGTTCCCATCGGCAATCACCATCGGTGAAGACGTCAGTGGCATGCCCACTTTCTGCAGACCTTGGCAAGAGGGTGGTGTTGGATTCGACTACCGCCTGAACATGGCTATTGCAGACAAGTGGATAGAAGTCCTTGGATTGAATGATGACTTCAGTTGGAACATGGGCAACATTGTCCACACAATGACCAACCGTCGTTACGCTGAGGCCTGTGTTGGCTATGCTGAATCTCATGATCAAGCTCTGGTTGGAGATAAGACCATTGCCTTTTGGTTGATGGACAGTGCTATGTATGACAGTATGGATGTTAGCTCAAATAACCAAGCTGTTGACAGGGGTATTGCGTTACACAAGATGATCCGTCTTGTCACCATGGCCCTGGGAGGAGAGTCATACTTGAACTTCATGGGTAACGAATTTGGCCACCCAGAGTGGATTGACTTCCCCCGTGATGACACTTATGACACCTCTACTGGTGCGTTTATCCCCGGTAACGGGGGCTCTCTTGAGAAATGCAGAAGAAGATGGGATATTTGTGATGCTGAAAACTTGAAATATAAATACATGAATGCATTCGATAGAGCAATGTGCCACTTGGACAAGGCATTTGGCTTTGTAGCTGCTCCCCACCAATGGGTTAGTAGGAAGGATGAGGGTGACAAGGTGCTGGTAGTAGAGAGAGGTGATCTCGTCTTTGTCTTCAACTTCCACCCAACACAGTCGTACACAAATTACAAAGTAGGTTGCTATAAGCCAGGTACTTACAAGGTAGCCTTGTCTTCCGATGAAGCAGTGTTTGGCGGGTGGAGTAACGTCACCAAGGATAGTAATGTTGAGTTTATTGCGCAAGAAAGTGACTATGACAACAGACCCAATGCATTGATGGTATATGCTCCCTGCAGGACTGTAGTGGTGTATGCACCAGCTGAAAATTGCGATGCTCAGGCTGATGCTAAGCCTGACGGTATTCCTGGTTTGGGAGTGAAGGGGCTGGGACCTTATTATGCCATGTAATGGGTCTTTTTGTGTTAATAGTATAGAGTCAACATATGATGCAAGGCACTAGTTATAGTAAGGTGGAAAACGTTAAGGGGGAGAGAGAACATGTTATTTACCTAGCCTAGGGTACATTGCTTTTTTGTGTGTTTTGTGCCACCAATATATTAAAATTAAAATGAATGGCTCTGCTTTTGCTGAGTTTGAATTTAAAAAAGAAGAAGGCGGCAGCTTGATTTTATTTTTTGATTGTTTTCCTATCGTTTTCTTGTTGTCACTATTCTTCCTCCAATAATATACTAAACCCGAAACCCTAAGTATCTACAGATCTATCTACAAATCTAAAATCAGTACCAGCACAACACACAACCTCCCTCTCTCTCTCTCACACACAGGCTCTTAATCTTCATCATCAATGGTGGCATCCAACACCACCTTCCCCTTCTTCTTCTCCCCCTTATCCTCCTTCATTGCTTCCTGCACCTTCCTCATCTCCAACTCCCTCCTCTTCTCCTCCATCTCAGCATGTTCTTTCATCTTCTTCTCCACCTCTGGCCTGTAAAATTCTTCATACTCCTTGCCACATTTCAACGCTGCCTCCAGGAAATCGTCCATACCCTCCCCCGTCACTGCTGATACACCGACGGTACTGAGATTGTTATAAAACTCATCTAATACCAGGGCCATGCTTCTACTGAGGCTAGCTGCGTAGCTAGCTTCTTCTTCTAGAGCAGCTTGGAACGACTCAAAGTCCTGCATCCATTCAATTGCAAAGTCGTGTCGAGCTACATCAATTTTATTAAAAACAACGAGGAGGGGGAGTTTGGTTTTATACAAGATAGAGCAAGCCTGGAGCATGTTGGTCATAAACGTCTGAGGATTAGCGCATCTAGGTGTATCTACTATGTATGCCACCATTGTAGGCATGGTGGATGCAAACGCTTCAGTTACTATAGCTCCCGACGCGCTCCAGGTAAAGATTTCAATTTGACCGGGTGTGTCTACGATGCAAAATTTGGGTTGGGGATCCCTGGGTTTCTCACATAATGAGACAACTTGGTCGAATCTAGTGGCAAATAGGTTAAGAGAGGTGAGAATGGCTCCATTGGGACCGAGGCTGTATTGGCTCATTACGTTTTTGTAATTGACAGTATCTCTTATGTCAACATTGGGGCTGTAGGGGAGATTCAAGACTGCTGGGTCTAGATTTACTATATAGCCAGGTATTTTGTTGGTGTGGAGATGAGCATTGAGTTGTTGCATGAAGGTTGTTTTACCAGAGCCAGCCATGCCTGGTTGTTGATTGTAGAGGGAGAGAGAGGGGAGGGGGAGGTGTTTTAGTTTCCCGGCTTTCGTGGCCATGCGCGGGGGAGAATGAATGGATGAACGTTGATTGTGTGGACGAGTGTGATTCTTACCTATGACTATGACAACCAAGGGTTTGTCGCCTGTTTGAAAGCTGGAAGGCTCGTCTATTTGCAAACTCGCCATAGACTGGGTTGTTTCATCTGTTTTTTGTGACATATTTCTGAATCTTTGGATTGAAAAGCTAAATCACTCTAAGAGACTAAATTAATTTCGTTCAGGTACTTTATAACACATACATATAATTGAAATATCGTTTATTTATGGTAATTCTCGTCCATTTTGCAATTCTTGACATGAAAAAATTCGGCTCCTAGTGGTAAGTACTTTTCAAAACTTAGATGATGGCAGGATACAGCTTGATCTGACACAAATTGTGCTTGTATGTATTTCTTTATCCATCGTAACTCGCTACATATCAAATCAATACCATTTGAAATGATAGAGCTCCCGATCACATTTTCACCCATCTTGCCAAGCAATTTCCAACAGCTTAAATCCCTCAATACCGTCATCTTCCCTATCAAATACGAAGATAAGATGTATACGGATATGATTGCATGCGGAGAAGTCACACAGCTAGCATACCACAATGGTAAATTGATCGGCGCCATTGGTTGTCGCCTTGAAAACAAAGGTGCAGAAGTATGTCAGGGAGAGAGAGAGAGAGACTTCAACACAAGAGCCCCACCTTACTCACCACCCAACTTAAACCATCCTTCTAACTCCACCCACAGGGAATAAAAATGTATATACTAACACTAGGCGTTTTAGCCCCATATCGAGGCATGAAGGTGGGCACCCGCCTCCTTCAGCGCAGCCTCTCCTTCCTCTCCACCAACCTCCCCGAGGTCACACAAGCATATCTGCATGTTCACACAGCCAACCAAGATGCTATAGATTTCTATCAAAAGTTTGGATTTGAGGTGGAAGGAGGGGTCATTGAGAAGTATTATAAAAGATTAGATCCTCCTGATGCAGTTCTATTGGTAAAGCATTTACAGTAGTAATGCATGGGAAGACAGTGATGGATGGATGGAGGGATGGATGCACTGTCATATAGACAGATCTAGCAATTTTGATATTTATTACTACTACTAACATTTTACACATCTCACTCATTACCATGTACATATCTAATTAATACCCAGATCAGTCTCATAAACTTCTATACTCTTAAACAACTCTGAAAAGTTGCCCTTGCCAAAGCCTCCACATCCACCCACCTCCTCAACAACGGCAACCTCCTTGTTCTCCTCTTCTTCCTTCTTCTTCTCTGGTTCTACAAGGCACAGTCTTTGAATAATCTCAATAAATACAGTAGGCCTGTCTCCCAATGGTTTGGTAAATATCTGCAACAACACCCCTTGATCATCTCTATCCACTAAGATGCCCAATTCCTCACATTCCTTGTATTGTTGCATATTCATAATATCCAGGCCTATCTTGGTAGGCAGGTTGTTGTAATAGTCATCTGAAGGACGGGGCATGAAGTCAAACCCGCCATAGGCTGATCTTGCTCTCATTTCTTTTAGTGTGGTGAAAATGTCGTTGGTTTTTAGAGCTAAGTGTTGTAGACCTGCTCCTTCGTTTTGTTCTAAATAGGTCTGTATTTGGCTCTTTCTTTTAGTTCCAAAAGTGGGTTCGTTCACTGGAAGAAGGACCATTTCATTATTGTTCGCTAGGACCATGGAATTGAGGCCAGAGTCGACGGTACCGACGTCTTCAGAGACGAATTCAGCAAATTCATGGAAACCAACTGCTTTGCATATGTAGTCTACTACTGGGATAAGTTCTGGGACGTTTCCGACTGCATGATCTAGTCTTTGGAGGCCGTAGCACACTGGGACAGAGTCTTTAATTGCCTCGTAATTAGGCAGGTATGGAATAGTAATACTGCCATTAGTAGTGGTGGTGGTGGTGGTGGCAATATCTTTTTTAGTAGGAGTATAACTGACAAATCTAAGTACAACATCACCATACAATGATATTTCAGATACAGTCATAGTAATTCCCGTAGCTTGATCAGTCAGCTGGACTGGAGCTTGCACCCCCCGACCGCCATGGGCTGTGCTGACATGATACGCCACCTCAGCATCCTCTACTAGAGTGCCAACTGCTCTGACAGCTAGGCCGTGTTTCTTAACAAATTCGTGTGCATAATCTGGGTTGTAGTATGGTAGTGGAGAGGGGGAAGACTCTGTTGGTTTGTTGGCCTTGTCGACACCGTAAGGGGCAGTGAAGGCAAAAATAAGGTCGTTGGATTGCAAGATGTAGGAAGCGCAATGGTGGTTGCCGGTGCTTTGGTCGGTTTTGGCGATGGGAGTCATGCCGAGGGCGTAACCGAATCGTTTGGAGGTGGAGGTGGCGTCGCTGCACCAGAATTCTATGTGGTGAAATTGGTAGATGGTAAAGCGGTCAGAATGAGGATTGGATCTTTGGAAGCCGGTGAAGCCGACGAGCTTCCTACCGGCGGTGGGGGCATCGTTGTTGTTGTTGTTGTCGGATGTTGTTGCAGTCATGCTTTGGAAGATGCGAAGTGTAGTTTATAATATTCAAGGGTATCTATTGTTCAACTTGGGGAGCAATGTATGGAGAAAAGAGACGTGTATGGAGAAACGAGATGGTTTCCAATTGTTTCAATTCTTCAATCTCGCTTAGAACAGCTATTGGAATGCCAGTGCTATTGCGACGAAGTTCTTGTGATTGTGTTATTGCAAGAAAATTGGCTGAATACCGTCTCTACCCTCTGATTATGAAACTGCTGACCTGTCAAAACAGAGGGTAGAAACAGGGCCGCTCAACACCGCTCGAACTTGGAAGGAAGTGGGTAGGAGAGTAAGAAGCAAAAGCATGTAAGAGTCCTGCACTTACTAACCCTGCATTGATTAATTGTACACTGCAAAAACTACACAATGTATGCATGGAAGGTGAGGATGGATTGGTGATTGAAAACGTATCAAGAGAGGTTACACTCCAAGTCTGCACAACTTGTCACAACTGGTCGTCATATCGATGGTTTGAAAAGCATTCATTTGTGGTCAAGCATTTGCACACTTTACACAAGCCACTGCAATCCAAGATGTATAAAATGTGCAGTTGCAGCCTTGAGAGACATTGGAGACGCTGCAGTCCGTTACCACTCAAAGTCACCCATAATAATCTAACATCTCATTCTCCCAATAAGAATAAGGAACAACAACGCCAGCTGTCAGCTACTGCTACACAACAACAATTAACCTCTCCAATCACATTCAAAGACGCAGACATCGAATCCCTCGCATACATCGACCAAACTCCCACAAACGGCCGATCGCTGTTCAGCAAGGTCGACGCTCCCAAAGGCACCATCCTCTTCTCCATCCCCCTCCGCCTCTGTCTCACCATAGACTACTCCAACAACAACAGTGGTGGAATATCAGTCCCACCAGGAGAATGGCCCAGATTAAAGAAAGCCATAGCCAAGGACGACACTCTCCCTTGGGATGTCTTGCTCGCTGTAGCCCTGCTGGATGCCTCTGCAGGAGCAGGGGGAGCCTTTTGGGAGGCTTATTCCAATACCATGCTTCCAGATCCACTAGATCTAACTCTTCCATTTACAATGCCAGAAGATACAATTCTACCAGAGCTGCAGCATAGTGCTATTATTGAAGCAGCAATAGCTCAAAAGCAACGATTAAGGCAACTCTTTCCTGGTCTTGCTGTCTCTATGCTAAATAATAATGTTGATATCGGTAATAGTGATGACAATAGCAGCAGTACCAAAAACACTTCTCCAACCTTCTTAGAATGGACCCTGGCATGCGTACGAAGCAGATCATTCAAACTAAACAACGACAGCTTCTCCTTTGTTCCCTTCCTCGACATTGCCAACCATGCAGTTGAACCAAACTGCAACTTCAACTACTCTTCCTCCATACAAGCAGTGCAGCTGGTAGCTATCAAGGATGTCAAGGCTGGAGATGAGCTCACTATTTCTTATACAGGAGAGAAGGGGTACACGAATCAAAGAATGATGGCTCAGTATGGTTTTGTACTGCCAAATGGCAACTATGCTGACCGTATAGACTTTCCTTATAATAACAATAATAGCAATACTATTAATAGTAGTAGTCAGAAGTTTAGTTTAGAGGCATTGCAGGGATGTTTTAATACCGATGAGGAGATGGTGGCAGTAATGAGTGGTAGAGATGTATACAAATATGCAGCTTTGAAATCATTCCCCGTCAATACTTCTAGTGAAGAAGGTGGTACTGTTGTTAGTATGGTTGAGCAAAAAGAGTTGGCTGAGAGGTTGTTGGGAGAGCTGAAGGATGTTGTTGCCAGCTGGCCCACTACATTGACTGATGATGCAGATCTACTTTCTCAATGGAATGATAATAGTAGTTATGGGGGTGTTGATAAAAGATATGTGGCTGCAGTACAGTATCGTCAACAAAGGAAATTATTAGTACACTCAGGAGTGGACTTGTTGAACACGTTCATTGCATCCCTTTAAATGTAATACATAGAAGCAAGGTTTTAGTTTAGTTACAAAAGATTGTTTGATTGGTGCAATGGTTTCTTCACACACACACACACACACAAATGTATATAGAGAGAAAGTATATGTAATGAAAATTTGATCAATTTTGAAGACGGTCATTAAATGGGGATGCCTATGCACTTCTTCCTCTTCTAGTGCCCGTACCTGTAGTTGTAGTTGTAGACTTTTTATTGTCGCCCTTATTATTAGAATCCAAAGCTGCCAGTTGATCAGCTGCTGTCCTGAATTGCACCACATTAATAAATTGTTTAATAGCAGCTCCCGGTAGTACTACCAAAGCAATCACAGCCACTACAGGTACTGCATTACCCTCCAACCCTGCATAATTTATCAAAAGCTCCTTCAATACCGGCACATTATCAAGTGCTGCAGCAACAGCAAGAGGAAGGCCCAAGGTTGCTGCCCCATAAGAAGCGGAACGATACTGAGGCCATCGCAGCAGGTAGAACGACAAGAGAAACACTTCGACACAGATGCAACAAAAGCCCATAAACAACCTGTGTTGATAGTAGTACCTAACAATGAAGCTGCTGCTGTGGATGTCTTTATGGGTGGCACTGCCACTGGCCAGGGTGGCATACATTTGAAACCAGTGGCTGAAGATGTCTAGCATGAGGATGGAGAGCCAGAGGGTGTGGAGGGTGGGGTAGAACATGCATAGAATGGCGAGAAGACAAGATGTCCCTACTCTGTCTGTAACCATGTCTAAAACTGCTCCGAATGTCGATGATTGATTAAAAGTACGAGCTGCTCTGCCATCTAGCTCGTCGCAGACGAAGCTGATGAAGTAGGCGAGGCAGCAATGGGTTGGATCGTGGAGGGCGATCGCGACGGCGTAGAGTAAGCAGATGATGCGCGCGTATCCTGGAGGTAGTAGGAATATAATTTGTTGTGAGTGTGACGGATTGGTGGTGATGATGTTGGAGGAAGGGAGAGGGGAGGACTTACCTATAATATTTGGGGTGTAAAGATAAACGTTGCCATGTCGGTTGAAGAAACCTTTGGTATGGCTGCGTGTTTCGCTTGGTGCGCGTTTCTTCGGAGGCATGCCTGCTTGCTTTGGTGAATATCAACAAAAAAAAATTCAAAATAACAACAATGAGGATGGGCAACCTGACCATCCAGATCAGTTTTGGCATGCAGTTGCCATTTTGCCTTTAAATATCAGGTAAATATACTCAACGCTGCCCAGTCAAGCCGCAGTTTTGTTCATAAGTTACATTCATCGTACTTTCAATGATCACTAGAAGAGTCTGATTGTTCCCAAAATGTTGAATTGGACCTTTGGGTGACGAAAAACAGTTCCAAACTTCATCACCAGATGTTGCGCAATCCTTTCGTCGTAGCGGTTGCTGCAAGTGCAGGCACCCTTGTAATCATGGGTGGTGCTACCGTAATTGTCAGTGGAATCACAATTTCAGTAGCAAAGAAGGTCGTTCATCGACAAAAGGTCGGTCAATAGTCATTCCCCCCCATACCCAAACGTCAACGATACCCCTTCCTCCCTTCTCTCAAGCACTTCTTTTCTCCTCCCCTAACATTACAGATGGCCACAGCTATAACATGTTCTATATGCAATGGTTCTGGCATAGCAGATTGTGATATATGTGGAGGAAGATCTATACTAAAAAGTAGGAAACCTATACCCTTAAAACAACTGGGCAGACGGCGGCCGAAATCTCCTCCTCCACTTGATACCAACGAACTACAACAACAAGAGGACACGGAGGTTTACTATATACTATGTCCTGCTTGTGGTACAACTAAGAAACAAAGATGTCTTAACTGTCTTGGTGAAGGTAAAGTTTAACTGTCAGTTTATTACGAAGATGGCGACGATGTACGTAAACATAGACTTCAAGATTATACGATAGGAAGGAGATATCCAAAAACAACAACAATGACCAGCACTAATCAAACTATAGTTTTGTACACAAGTGGGGTTAGAAATCTTAGGGTAAAGTATTTATAGTAAAGTTAAGAAATTCAAGGGAAAAACACACAGGGGGATAATTCCATCACCCCCACTGCACACAAAACAATCACCCCTTTCTCTTTTTCTCCATGTGTTCTTTTTTAAAAATCCAAATCAGAATTGTCAACATCACGTTTGCAGCACGCCACAGACACATCAGTCAAAGTAGTAATAGTAGCAACCAGGAAAATAGCAGCATTAGCAAATCCAAGACTCCAAGCAGCAGTTCTGCAATCACTCTTTGCAACTCCAGCCTCATCAGCATCTTCAGAATAAATCAACTGAGTCACAGCAGCAGCAGTCCACCAAGCAACTCCCGCCATCCCCACCAGCGTCTCCAAAGACAGACAAAACACGTTTCTCCTCTTGGGAAAGCATCCTTGTAGAATGGACAGTACCAAACTGAGCACGATTGACATGGAAGCCACAAAGTAGGAGTACATACACACTTGGACGGCCTTGTTGGTGGCATAGCATGTTGTTGTCATCACGCTGGCTGTTCCATTGGTGGTGACTTCAGTCTCAGACAGGCAGACAGCATATACACCAATAACAGCAATTGCAACCAAGATCTGGAGCAAGACAAGGATGTGCATCCAGATTCTGCCAGCAGTGCAGCAAGCGGACTTTCTCTCGATGACGATGGGTTTTTCATTCCTTCTGCTACTGGAGGCACTTTGTTTCATCTTCTTGCTCTCTGATTCCTGGGTGCGAGTCAGGGATGCAGCTGTTTTCTTTGAATAAAGACCAGCAAGTTCTGTAAATAATAAGAATCGGCAGTAGAAAAGGGATGAAAGTGAGTTGAGGAATGGAAAAGGGGGAAATGGGAGGGGGTGTCACAGGGGAGAGTTTGTTGCACCGAGGTCGGGGGAGTGAAACGGGTCAGGCACTGCTGCTCCATGTGGGGACATGCACGAGTCTCTCTTGGACTAATGCACGTTCTCTTGCTTGAAACTAACCTGAAGCACCAGGAGATGGCTCAGCAACAACGTTATGGAACGTCTTAAAGCCAGAATTGCCAGGCTTCCATTTGCTCTCACTCACAATAACCTCAGGCTCCTTTTCCTTATTGTTGAAAAGGCCCATTGTGCAGAGTGTAAAATGTTCGTTAAGATGACTAGAAAGAGGAAATATCAGAACGTATAATGATTCCAATTATTACAACAACTATATATCGCGAGTGCCTAGGACAAGGAGACCCTCTGTCCTACAGGGACATCCCCCATTGTTGACCCAAACTCTGCTGAGTCAAACAAGTTGCTCTAATATCGTCTTCAGCTTTCTTTCCCAACCAGCGAGCTCTTCCTTTAGTTCATTCACATCCTGGCCTTGTTTATATACCTCAAACCGCTCCTTCCACCTTTCTAATTCCTGTTTTAATCCCTCCAACTGCTCTTCCAGCTCCTCCCTCTCCCCCTCCCCCTCCCCTCTCCTCTCTCTGTTGTCGCTATTGCTCCCGCCACTTGATATTTTTTTTGCCTTGATGATACTTTCTACTTTCTGTAATCTAGCTAAGCCACGTTCAGCACTACTTAGCAGGCTCTCTGCATCTGGCGGTGGCAGTACATTTTTGCTGTTGCTGTTGCTGTTGAATACAAATAGCAGTTCTTTCCCACCACCACCGTCACCAAGCTCCCGGCTCTTACTGGCATCATCATCATTATTCTTGCTATTATACAGTCTCTCAGTTATCTGATTCTCTAGTTCATTCAATCTCTGCTGCCGTAACTTCAATCTCTGCTCCTCAGCTTCCACCACACCTTCTCTATGCCTCAACTGCCTTCTTTCCATCTCCACAGTGCTCAACTGCGCCTCATGTTCCTGCAGTGCTTGAATCTGACGCTCGGCGCTCAGCTGTAGCTGTCTTACTCTCTCATCGGCAGCGGCCAGTTCAGCCTTTTTACCATCCACAACAGTCAGTTCTTTAGAAGCTTCATCTTTCAATTTGGAAGCCAACGTCAATGCAGTTTCTGCTTGCTCAGTTTTCATGGCCAGTGCTGCCTCTCTTTCAGCCACTAGTCGTTCTTTGATCGCAGTAGCACCAGCTTGTTCTGCCAACAAAATTGCTTTTTCTTTCAACATCGCCTCTCTCTTAATTAAGTCTAGCCTGTCTAGCCCCCCTTGTTGCCATGCTCTCTTTTCAGCAGCCAATTCAGCAGCCTCGACTTCATGAAGTGCCACGGCTTCCTGCAGCTCTTCCCTCTTCTTTGCAACAACTGCCTTGGCTGCATCCATCTCCTCCTCTGCTCTTTCTTTCAAGTCATGCAGTCTACAAGATTGGTCTTCCAAAGCTGCCCTTTCTTTACGAACTGTCTCTCTGTCGAGAGCTAATTGAGCCTGAGCCTCAGCAAGCTCGTGTGTACCTTGAGCGAGCGAGTGTCGTTGGCTGGCGAGTTGAGCTCTCATTGCCTCTACTTCCAGTCTTGCTGCCTCTAGCTCTTCACCTTGTACTTGAGCATCATGCAGTCTTGCCCTTACATCTGCAGCTCTCTGCTGCAATTCTATATCGAGCTCCTCTGCGGATTTGATTGCGCTTTCGAGATCAGCTTTTTGTTGAGTGACGCTTTGTCTCTGAGATTCCAGCTCTGCTTGATTCTGAGACAACAATGCAGCAGCTGCTGCCGTTTCTTCTTGTACTATAGCTGCTTGTTGTTTCTTGCCTATTGCAGCTTGTATGGTAGCATGTGCCTCTGCTTGAGCTGCATCCATCTCTGCTTGTCTACGAGCAACAGCTTGCTCTGCATCTTCCACAGCTCTCATTTTTTCAGCTGCTTCCGCATGCCGTTCTTCTGCTTTCTTTAATATCGCCGCCAGCTGCCCTTCACACTCCTCCACCTCTTGTTCTCTCTCTTTCAGCAACAGCACGCTCTGTCTAAACTCCTCCCTTTCTTGCTGCAACTCTTCAGTTGCTTGGCACACTTGCAACTCACGCTGCTCCAACTCCAGCTCCTTGTCTTTCAAAGCTTCCAACTGAGGTTCTGCAGCTCTTATTTGCAAAGCAGCAAGGTTGACTTGCTCCAGACAACGGTCTACCTCTTCTTCTCTGACTTCAACCTCCTTCAACTGTGCCCGATACTCTTCTTGATTCTGACACAAAGCCTGCCCAGCCAAGTGAGCAGAAGCCAGTTCCTCTTCCAGCTGCTCCTTCATTGCTTTCAACCCCTCTTCCCTCTCCTTCACAGCATGCTCTCTCACCACCACATCCTCTCTGCCCTCTTTAATTGCAGCCTCTCTCTCTGTCAACTCAGTTTGCAACACTTCCAGTGCATGTTGCCGTGAATCCAGCTTCTTCTTCAGCCCATCAACCGAGGCACATTTTCCTTCCAGTTCCTCTACTTTAGCAGTCAACTCTAGCTCAGTATAATTCAGCGATTCCTCCGTTGCCTTTAGCTGTCTTTCCTTGTCATCAAGCTTGGTTTGTGCATCTTGCAAACGCCCCCTTTCAGCTGCTACTGCCACTTGCTTCATGTGTACTTCATGTTTCTCCACTTCAACATCCTGCCAAGATCTAGCCAGCTTGTCTTCCCTATCAAATACATCAGCAACGAGCTTTTCAGCAGCTACTCTGTCTGCAGCAGCAGCTGCAACCTTCTCCTCATTTTGCATGAGCTGTGCATTGATTTCCATCTGTTTAGATGCTTCTGCCTGCAAGGCAACAGTCCATCGTTGAAGTAGTGTTTCCCTCTCTAGCAACAGGTTCCTTCTTTGAAGCAAAGCTGATAGGAATTCACTGCTAGCACCGCTCCCTGCTGCTTCAGGTGGAGGTAGGGCAGTCAGTGGCTTTAGATTTATTGCTGCAGCAACATCAGCCATCAAAGCTGTGTTTTTATCAATCACAGTGCTGACAGCACTAGTAATCCTAATAGTATTACTATTATTGCTGCTCTCACCACTAACAGTATTGTTATGATTACTCTTACCGAGAATTCTTTGTAGAGCCACCCAGCTGTCATTCAACTTGGCCTCTCTCACATCCAACCCCCTCTCCACAGCAGCCAACGCCTCTCTCGCCGCCTCAGCAGCCACAGCAGACCTCTTTGCCTCTGCTGCCGCCTCCACCGCCACTCGCTTATCATTATGAGCTGCTTCCACCAATAGCTCCCATTCAGCCACCTCCTGTGCGTATCTCTCATCTCTCTGCACTGCTTCTTTCAGTCTGGCTTCTGATTCTGCAATTTGTTGAGCAGCTTGCATTTCTCTGGTACGAGCAGCTTCAATAGAGGCTGCCAGCTCTGCACTTTGCTTGGCCAGACGCGCAGCTGTCTCGTCAGCCAGTGTTTCCAGGGAAGCCACACGGGACTCTCTGGATTGCAGCCTGCATCGAGCATCTTCCAGCTCTCCTCGGGCCAGGTCCGCTTCTGACATTGCTTTTCTAGCTTCAACCTGAGCTGCTCGAGCTGCTGCCAACTCCCTTTCATACTCCATCCGTTCCCCCTCTAACCGACCTGCAGCAGCTTCCAGAGCAGCTGATCTTTCAGACAATTGAGATTGTGTAGCTGCTAGTTGAGTTTCTCTTGCTGCCTGTGAAGATTCCCTCTCTGCAAGCTCCCTTAAAGTCCTTCTTTCCTTTTCATCTAAAGCTGCTACACGTTTTTCTAACTCCTTGACATGACGGAGGGTGGCGCGTTGACGGGCTAGGCTTTCTTCCTCACGAGCTGCTGCCTTTTGTTCCCCAGCCTTGGTCTTTTCTTCCAGTTTGACTTCTCTATCATCTAGCTTGTGTTGCCAATCTTTCAGAAGAGACTCTCTTTGGGTTAATTCTAGCATCATTTGATGTTTAAAAGAATTCTTCCAGCTCTGTAGAGCTTCTTCTTGAGCAATGAGCTGGCTAGTCCTCTCATCAAGGTCTAGTCTTTCTTCCTTGAGAGCCTGGAGTGCTCGATGTATACGGTCTGCATCTTCATCTACAACTCGTTGAGTGGCTTCACATGAAGCTTGAGCTGCTGCCAGGGCCTGGGTGTCTTGGACCAGCCTTGTTTCAGCAGCTGACAAGGCCTCTGCTCTGGTGGACAGCGCAGCACGCTCCACACGGATACTCTCCTCCATCTCTTCTTTCAATTGCTTGTATTCTCTTTGGACAGCTTCCTTTTCCACACCAAGTGCAGCATGCTCTTCATTTATTTTGAACAGTCCCTGATCCAGCTCTCTTTGTTTTGTTTCTAAACTTGCTCTAAGTTGAGACGTTTCCTCTTGAGCAGCATGCAACCGCTCCTCTGCTGCTGTCAATTGCCATGATACCTCCTCCAACTGCTGTTGAGCTGCCTTGCTGGCATCCACTGCAGCTACCTTTCTTTGATCTGCTCGGTGTACATCTTCATTCAGGTGATCCAGCTGCTGTTTTGCTGCGTCCAGCTTGTCAGTAAAGAGTTGCAATTGATGCCCTGCCTCTCTTGCAGCACCATGCATTTCAGCCCTCCTCGACTCTGTCCGCTTCAAATCCGCCTCTCTGCCACTGCAATCTTCCTCCCAGGCAGCCAACCTATCTGCCTCTTGTTGATGTAATGCCTTGGCCTTCTCCAGCTTGCCCAACTCATCCTTGGTAGTCTCTTCCCTAGCAGTCACATCAGCTTGTCTTTGTGTTAATTCCTCTTCCAGACGAGTTAAATACTGCTCCCTTTGTAGGTGAGAGGCGGCAATGGCCTCAGCATCTGCTAGCTTTGCATCTCTTTCCTTGAAAGATGCAGTAATTGACTTGACTTGGCTTTCAAATTCCAGTTCTTGTTCTTGTAATTGAACATCGCGTTGAGTTAATGCCAAGGAGGCAGCTTCTAATTTCTGTTCTTTCCTTTCCAGAGCCTGAGCTTGTGCTTTTAAAACTTCCTTCTCTTGCTTTAATGCAGATTCAACAGCTCGTCTATCTGATTGAATGACTGATCTTTCAGCAGCAGCTTCTCTCTCTACTGCTGCCTTCAATGCTGCCCTTTCCCGTTGCAGTCTTTCACTTTCTGAAGCTTTAGATGCCTCCATTGCCTGTAGCTCCCTTCTTATCACCTCCAGCTGCCGTTGCACTGCTCCCAAGTCTTTATGCGCTGTTATTGTCTGTGTCCTGAGAGCATTCAGTTGAGTTTCAGCAGACTGTGTGTCGGATATAAGCCTATCTCTCTCTGTAGCCAGTTTGGTCGTTTCACGTCTCAAGGATTCTACTTCTGCATTGCATCGTTGCTTGGCCTCTTCAAACTGTCGTTGGAATGCTGTGGATACTTGCTGTAATGCATCTAGACCATCACTACTGCTTGTACTAGTACTAGTACTAATAGAATGTTGTTTTTGCTGTTGCAGACCAGAGACTGGGGTGAAATACTGATAACTGGGGGTCATAGTTGTTCTGTTATTTCTGTCCATTGTAGTGATTCCAACACTATCATTGCTAAGAGCAGCAGCTGCTGACAATGATGGTTGTAATGGTTGTAGTGGTCCTGAGGCTGCATCTTCATCTGCTCCTCCTCCTCCACTCTTCATATCATCACCATTAATATTAGATTGTTTGAGAAATATACCGTTACCTCCCCCTGTCAATGTTCTCTTAGCTAAGCTATTTAGAATGATTCTTGGAGTTGTCTGAGAGTATTGGTTTGCCATTGATGATGATGATGATACTGGGTTGAATACTGGAGTCATGCTAAAGCTTTTGTTGTTGTTGTTGTTGGTGTAAGGAGCAGTTGGCGTTGCTGATGCTGGACTGACAGAGGCAGCGTGAGCAAATGCATCTGAAAGTTTTGCTACTGCAATGGCATTATCTTCAATTGCAGTTTGGTGGTATGCAGCTGGGATATGTTGTTGCTGCTTTCTAATGGTGCCTCGGAGCTCTTGGAGGAGGGCAGAGGATTTGGCCAAGACGTCGTACTTGTTGGCACTCTTCTCGGCTGCTGCAGCCTCCTGTCGACGCCACTGTGAGTGTAACAAGAGAGAGAGGAAGGGGGACACGTGGTGAGTTGAGGCGGTGATACAGTGGGAGACGTCTAGAAATAGGTCTATGCATAGTTGGGAAACATACCTGAGCCTCTATCTCGTTTAAACGATCCAAAGAAGTGTTATTGTGCTCCATTTTGACTTTTAAAAATGACGGTGATCTGGCGTCTCAAAAAGCTCGGAGATTGTATATCGTTGCAAACAATCAGTTGTTATATGTATGATGGAGTGTATCGAGATCAAAAAAAGATTGCAGTTGCTTTAAACTCGATATCATTACTTATTCACGATTGTTTTTTTATTTTTTACCAGCTCACTTTGCTAAATTAAAGAAAACTGAGTCTATTGTTGCTAGGCTCTACAGTTTGCACTATATAACGTCATTTAAAAAATCAGACAGTGTACAATATCCAGATGAAATGCAGATGTTATAGAACCAGGCTGCCCTTCCCCTCTTTCAAGCATATGCATTGATGTCGCGATCGCTCCTCTCTTCATCATCTTCTTCTTCCTCATCACTCCTAGCTGCTTAATAATTAATTAAGGGGAGTAACACACTTATGCTCGACCAAGAAGTCAAACAACCTCTCCATCCTAGATGGCAGCACCTTAAACGGCAGCCCCAACAAATCTTCTTTCAGCACCCCACCATTCTTCGTCTGCATCTCCAGAGCTGCCGCTTTCACAGCCAAATATTGCGCTGGAAGGTACCTCTCTAGAGCACACAGCAGCCTCTCTGGCCCACTCAGAAACTCAGCATCCGGTAGTACCGTAATATCCAATGCCACCCCTCTTCTCGCTCTCCAGTACGCCAGTCCACTTGCTCCTCTACCATCTAGCAGCGTCGTTCTGGCAATTCCCAGTGCCATAGCCGCATGCGGCTGATGCATCATTTCTGCCAGCTCCGCCTGCACTGCGGCATCGTCCACAGGAATTCTTTGCAGCTTGCTCTTCCCCATTTGACCCTGGCTAGGGAGGGAAGGTTCTTTTCTCTTCTTCCCTTCTATAGACTCCCATTCATCAGTTTGGAGGAACGTTCTCAGTCCCATGGTTCTAAACAATTGCAGCTCTGCTATACGGCTTCTCAGCTTGGCCTCCACTGCCATGCCATCCGTTAGCTCTTCAAACTGTTCTTGTGGTAAGTACCTAGCCAGTACCCTCAGTCTTCCTACAAAGTCTCTCTCTGCAGCTCCCTTCTTTCTATCTATTGCCTGTCTGGCCTTGACATTCACCAGCCCTCTCTCCAGTACAAATGCCCTCCTCTTCAGACGTTCATCCAGTCGTCTATTGTAAATCTCAATCAGTCTGACTTTCCTAGCAGTTTCCTCTGGGGGTTCACCTTCTTTGAAATCTAGCTCACTGATGATGGTTTCAGCTTCATAGTCATATTCAGGATCAAATTCGTTTCTTTTAATGTTGTACCCCGTGTTGACTGTCTCTCCGGCGATGACTTTGGCTGCAGGGGAGGAGGAGTGGGGGGATTTTCCCGCTTGGCCTGGTGGGAGGAGAGAAGAGGACCCAGGAGTGGTTCCGTCTTGTTGTTGTTGTTGGACGTGAAGACCTACGTTACTGGCCCCTCTAAGAGACGGCACTGCCCTGCCACCTCCACCACCTTCTGCCTTGACTTTAGGATTGGCGCTCTTTGGGTCATTTTTGTGGTGTTTCTTAGCTGCTCCCTTGCCCTTGCCTGCTGCTCTAGATGATGCAGCAACATCCTCTTCGGGTTGTTCATCTATTTCTTCTGCTTTGACATATCCAGCCATAGGCTCTGATTTAACTCTCACCAACTCTCCCTTTTCTTCATCTGCATCAGCAGCACCCTTGCCCTTGCCTCCCGTCTTAGCGGGACTTGTTTTACCCCGTTTAGCTGTGATTCTATTTCCTGTGGTGCGTTGTTCCTCAATAAGTCTACCTATATCTACATCTTGGAGCTCAGGAGCTCTCTTTGGGAGAGGAAATGTGTCAGTGTCAATGTATGTGGCAAAATAATGATCGCGGCAGACTTCTGGTGTCCTCCCGATATGCTCAGCCACCTTGATCCAATTACCAAGGCCATATGTTTCTATAGCTTCTAACAAGTGTAACTCTTCCTCTGCACCCCATTCTGGATGGTATATTGGAAACGACAGGTCGTCGACTATTCTATAAGCATGGTTTGAAAGGTGGCCTTTGAATTCGACGCCAATGCGGAAGCAATCCAAGCAGAGATCAAAGTCGGGACAAACGGCACATTTTACTCTGAGTGAGTTTGTCAAATCAGCTGCACAGTTGTCGCAGTGGTATAAGCTTGTACTCTTGCTGCTGTTATTGTTGTTGGTTGTTGGTTCGGTCTTTTGATTTGGTCTGGCGGAAGAAGGAGAGTAGAGGTCTCTCTCAGAGGCACGTCGACGCTTGTTTCGCCTGCGATGGAGAAATGGACGGAAGGAGGTCGTATTATCAGTTGTCAGTTGATGTATGGTACAGAGAGCGCTTGGTGAGTTTCAAGCATCTCCAAATAAACCCACAAAAAGACTTACATTGACTGATACAGACCCGAGGAACCCATTATTAAACTCTGAGAGAAGACGGTGAGATCTAAGGCCGTTCGCTTACTTCTGGCTATTCATATGCTGCCCACTAGAGCGCGTAGTAGCGTTTAAAAGAAAGAAGAACAAACCTACAAAATTGGAGAGGCTCCTGAAAGGGTGGAAAATTTGGGCATATGCATCCCTGGGCTCTCATGCCCTTTTTTCCAATTTAAATTGACAGCAAGCCTCAAACATCCTCTCTTTATCATTTGATTGACCATATTGTTCAATCATTCAGAAGTGCTATCACTCCCAATCAATCAGAGAAGATGCAAGCTCAAGCTTTCACTGCCAATGCTAAGGCTACCGTAGCAGCCAAGGCCTCAAAGACTCGTTCAGTCAAGGTAAATTATCCCAGATGTTGTACTGTGTATCTGTATATGCCAATGCGCACAGTTAAAACATCAATTGCTGGATGCAACACAATCTCACCTTATCCCCTTTTTCACCATGATCTTTTCACAGGTCTCTGCTTTTGCCAAGACCTTCTCTTCCGCAAATGTGACATCATCTCGCACTAGCAGCTTCTCAGGCATCAAGATCGCCGCTAGACCCGCTCAGCGCCAATCATCCAACAAGCGCTCCGCTTTGACCACCGCCAAGCTTGGCGACACCTTGGAAGAATTTCTCCTCGAGGCCACTACAGACGCCAAGCTTCGCCAACTCATGATGAGCATGTCCGAGGCCATCCGTACCATTGCTTACAAGGTCCGCACTGCCTCTTGCGGTGCCACTGCCTGCATGAACTCTTTCGGTGATGAACAGCTCGCCGTCGATCTCCTCGCGGACAAGCTCCTCTTCGAGGCCCTCAAGTTCAGTGGCTGCTGCAAGCTCGCTTGCTCAGAAGAAGTCCCAGAGCCCCTCGACTTGGGTGGATCCGGCTTCTCTGTTGCTTTTGATCCATTGGATGGTTCTTCCATTGTTGACACCAACTTCTCCGTCGGTACCATTTTTGGTGTCTGGCCAGGCGACAAGCTCACGGGCATCACCGGCCGTGACCAAGTAGCAGCTGCCATGGGCATCTACGGCCCACGCACCGTCTTCTGTGTTGCCCTCAAGGACGCCCCAGGCTGTCATGAGTTCCTTCTCCAGGATGACGGCAAGTGGCTCCACGTCAAGGAGACCACAGAGATTGGCGAGGGAAAGCTCTTCTCCCCAGGTAACTTGCGCGCCACTTTCGACAACCCCAACTATGAGAAGCTCATCTCTCACTACATTGGAGAGAAGTACACTCTCCGTTACACTGGTGGTATGGTTCCAGATGTGTTCCAGATCATTGTAAAGGAGAAGGGAGTCTTTACCAACGTCACTTCCCCAAGTACCAAAGCCAAGCTCCGCTTGTTGTTTGAAGTTGCTCCTCTGGCTCTCCTGGTGGAGAAGGCCGGTGGTCACTCTTCAGGTGATGGAAAATGCGTTTCTGGTTTGGATATTATGGTAGAGAAGCATGACCAACGTACTCAGATTTGTTACGGATCAATCGGTGAGGTGAAGAGATTTGAGGAGTACTTGTATGGAAGCTCTCCACGCTTTGCTGATGTTGTCGTCAACTAAATATTGAAATTGAAGACTTAGCTAGGCAATGAGAAGAAAGAAGACATTTAATGCTGCTTAAAAAAGAAAATAGTGAAAATATGGCAACTCATTTTTGTGGAGGGAAGATTTTCATAATGGTTTTGTAAATCAAATCAAATCAAATCAATCTACAGCGTTCTTTTCTTTTATTACTGCCTTACAGTACTGGAAGGGTTGTAAGTTTTGACTTTTGTGTATGAGCATGTGGTCAAGGAATCAAACCACCAACCTTTGCTCACCCAAAGGAGCCCCACGCGCAGGAGGCTGGGTTTGCCGTGTGTACTCCTCCTTCCAATCATGTAACTTTTGACACATTCAAATTCACAATTTCAATTTCTCTCTCTCCTCTCTCCCCCTTCCCTCTCACACAATCTAACTTCTCTATCTCAAGTATACACCCCTTCTTCCTCTTTTCTAATATATTTGTTCAAAATCCTCAACAACCACTGACTGAACACAAGAGCTGCAAAATGCGCCATGATATTATTCGCACACGCTTGCACTGAAAACACATCAAACGCCACTGGAGGAGCTGCAGCTCTTGGATTTAGATACGAACCAGTTGCAGAAGACAGCGTCTTTCCCACCAGTGATCCAATAGTTGCTTGAAGTCCAATAATACTGGCACCCAGGCCCAACAGATTAAGGTTTGATGAGGCCAAGATGGTACCTGCTATGCGTGACAACTGGATGTTTTGTGGTGCGATTAAACCAGCTCCAATTCTACGGCCTGTCCTAATGTTGAGCCAGGCTAGGAAGGTTGAGATGATACCACAGATGACACCACCTAAAGTGCAGAAATCGAGGGGGGAGAGGGCAATACCGGCTCCTGCTGAGGTGGCTCCGGTGGAGAAGACAAGGATGATGGCGGCGACGACATTTAAAGTGAGCTGTGACCAGAAAGAGAGCCAGCCGATGTTGCGAAGAGCAGTGCCTGCTGCAAGTATGTCTTGAGAGGCTTCATTATCTGAGCTGACCTGGCGTTTGCTGGCATAGCTGATGGTGATCGTGGAAGGGCGACTGTTGCTCCACTGTGGAGCCTCGATGTATTTCTGTGTTCTTATTAGATGAGTTAACTCTGAACCCAAAGTATGATTTGATGGCTTAGAATTGCTCAACGCATAGCGTGTAATCGAACGTGTGGATATACAGCAAGCTTTCAACATGATCTTAAGAGATGATAACTTTTCCCACCCTTTTATAGTTTTCGTTTTCTCTAGTAAGCGATATTTAAATCAGTAGTAAACCCACAAGTTTATGTTGAACAACACAAAACGTAGCGAGATAAGCCATATACAAAGAAAATAACATGCAGAGAAGGAGGCGGTAAGCCTTCCTCGACCATCCCTTCACACAAAAAAGGGCCTTTCATCACGCCCACCATCACCTCAAGCCTTCCACCACCTCAATCTCCTCCTCCTTCTCATCTCTCAAGGGTAAGTGCACCCTTCCTGCTGCACTGGCAACAACACACTCAAATCCAATCCCAGCTCCTCCCTTGCCACTTCCAGCATGATCTCAGTATTCTCAGGATCCACTGGCTTTCTTGAAAACAACCAAAACCCACTGTCATTTTGACCAGTCCCAGTCCTGCACGTTCCATCCAGACCTACTTGAGTAGGAGGACCTCCAGTAATAATAGCCCACTGATAGTCTGGATCAAGAGCCACTACCCAGTAAGGACCACTTCCAAGCTGTCTCCCAAACAAAGAAAAGCCAACAGCCAACTTGGATGGTCTGGAAGGGTCGGGGATGGTTGCAGTCAAGGCGCCAACGGCAGGGTTGCCACCAACTGGTGGTCCAGTGACGCTGCCTTCGTTGGCGGTGTTCAGAACTTGGAGAGAGGTACCATCTGGTTGCAAAGTGTACTTGGCTCTTACGCAGTACAACTGGTTGGGCGGCTGGTAGCTGACTGGTTGTTGGAGTTGGACGTACCAAGGTGCACTTATGTATCTTTGAAGGTCAAAGTCTTTGACAGCATCGTATCCTGGAGGTGGGCAGGTGCCAACTTCTTGGGCGAGGGCAGTGACTGCCAGGAATGGGAGGAGGCAGACAACTCTGAGGACTAGTGGAATGTGTGTGGGTGACGGGGACAGGAGGGGAGGGGTGAGTGAGGGAGAAAAGGGGTGTGTTGTCTGCACTATTCACGAGGTATATATGCACTAGTAACGTGTGAATGAATGTCATAGTTGGTAAAACACGTGGGAGTGGAAACTTTTCTGGGTGATGAGAAAAAGTGCACATGTTTGTTCCACCACACAACAAGCACATGCTCATGCCTTGATACTTACCAAACGACTTCATTTTTAACTTCAGAAAATTTAATTTCCCTGCCAGTGGATGCAATACCATCTAAATAGCCAGTGCTTTCGATTTTCGAGGGGAGTGGCCTGTCCTAGACTCCTCGATCCTAGGTTGACTTCCTCTGAGGCTCGGCCCAGACAGAAGGGGGCGGTCGGAGGCAGGCAGGAAGGTATAAATGAGTAGTGCAATTGGTTCATTGCATTGTGCAATATTAAAGTTGCACACGTATATAAAATTTCTTAGAACATTTCCAAAGGACAACCATCATATATAGTCGTAATTTTTTATTAAAGGAAATATAATCTATTGATTTGGCAAGATGGGCGACCGCAAGGAAAAGGGTGGTGCTGAAGACTATGCTAGATATAGACAGTATTCATATGGAGCGGTAAGTTGACTAGGAGCTCGAGTGATGGATATGATTGCATCACAAGTTTCCCCTGTTTTTTTTATCACAAAACAGCAACGTTTCTCTAATCATTCATACAACTTACCCCTTACACGCCTCTATAAACACATCACAGACTTCAAATTTGGTGCTATCTGCAGAACAGAGAAGATCTGCCGGCAAAGGTCCCGACGGCACGGCCGAATCCCTCTGGGGAAACATGGCAGGCAAAATGGGCGACCGAGTCCAACACAGCAAACCAGAAGGACGCTCCAAGTCCAAAAAGAAGAGAGATGTCACTGCAGGTGGAGATTTAGAAGCCTCTCTCACTAGAAAACGCAGAGCTGGAGCCGCTACTTCTGTCCTTGACATAGATACTGCTGGTTTGTACCATCCCCGCACCAAAGAGACCAGAGAGGCCTATGAAGCCCTTCTCTCTCTCATAAGAAGCCACTTTGGAGATCAACCCCAAGATATCCTTAGAGGAGCTGCAGATGAAGTTCTCACAACATTAAAAAATGAACGTCTAAGGGATCCCGACAAGCAAAAAGAAGTAGCCGAGTTGCTGGGCACTGCCATCCCCAATGAAGCATTTGCTCGTATAGTGGCACTGGGCAAGATGATAACAGACTTTGTACCTGAAGATGAAATGGCAGCAGCTATTGCAGCAGAAGGAGAGGGGGGCTTAGATCAGGATATTGGGGTGGCGGTAGAGTTTGAGGATGAGGATGAAGAGGATGAAGAGGATGAAGAGGAGCTGGCTGATATTATAGAAGAGGAGGAAGAAGAAGAAGAGGGAGAGGGGGGAGAAGGTGATGAAAAAGAAAGAGGAGGAGAGGAGTTGGGTGATGCAGCCACAGGAAATGGAGCACCTCCACAACAAAAAGGATTGATATCGGTAAAGGAAATCGATGCCTACTGGCTTCAAAGACGCATTGCCAAAGCCTTTGCCTCCTCCCCCAATGTAGACCCTTCCCAAGTCCAAGCACTAGCAGAGCAAGCGCTCACTGCTCTGCAGCTCCCCGACACAAGAGAAGTAGAGACCCAGCTGGTACAACTACTAGATTTTGACAAGTTTGACTTGATTAAAGAGCTGTTGCATAATAAAGACAGAATAGTGTGGTGCACGCGCCTAGCGAGAGCAGGAAACGAGGGAGAGAGGGCTCAAATCGAGGGAGAAATGATGGGTAGTGAGGAAGGAGGGAGAGTGCTAGAGGCATTGGCAGCTACGACACGTGCGTCTGCAAGGGATAGACAGAATGCAGTGGAAGAATCTATTAGAGAAGAAGCCCGTACATTACGTGGTAATGGAGATGCTGCTGCTATGGGTGCAGATGCGGCTGCTGCAGGTATGATGGCGGCAGCAGCTCATCTGAACGCTCTCGATCTAGACACCCTTGCCTTTGCAGAAGGAGCTCACTTTAACTCTGCTAAATCATGTTCTCTCCCCCAAGGTTCATATAGAACTGTGCATAAAGGATATGAAGAGGTCCATGTCCCTGCACTTAAGCCAAAACCATTTGAAGACGGAGAGGCACTGAGAGAAATCTCCTCCCTCCCTGACTGGGCCCAGGTCGGATTCAAAGGAATGAAGAGCTTGAATAGAATCCAGTCTAGAGTGTGTGAAACTGCTTTGTTTACAGCCGAAAACATGCTGGTTTGTGCTCCTACTGGTGCTGGTAAAACTAACGTAGCAATGCTGACCATGCTGCATGAAATTGGAATGCATCGTCGTCCTGATGGAACCATCGACACGTCAGCGTTCAAGATGATTTACGTAGCGCCAATGAAGGCTTTGGTAGCTGAAATGGTAGGAAACTTCAGTCAGAGATTGGAACCATACGGGGTCAAAGTCAGAGAGTTGACTGGTGATATGGCCCTGACAAAGGCAGAGATTGAAGAGACACAATTAATTGTAGTCACTCCTGAAAAATGGGACATTATAACTCGTAAAAGTGGAGATAGAGCATACACACAGCTGGTGAGGCTGGTGATTATAGACGAAATTCACCTGCTGCATGATGAACGTGGTCCTGTATTGGAATGTTTGGTGGCAAGGACACTGAGGCAAATAGAAACAACGCAGGAAATGACAAGGCTAGTGGGCCTGTCGGCAACGCTGCCGAATTATGAAGATGTGGCTGCGTGTCTGAGAGTCAAGCCAGAAGTAGGGTTGTTTTATTTTGACAACTCATTCAGGCCGTGTCCGTTGGCGCAGCAATACATAGGTGTGTCTATTAAAAAGCCTCTGCAGAGGTTCCAGTTGATGAATGAGATTTGCTATAATAAAGTCATGGAGGCAGCAGGGAAACATCAAGTCTTGATATTTGTCCATTCTAGGAAGGAAACAGCGAAAACAGCCAAGTTTATCAAAGAAGAAGCTCTGAAGAAGGAAACACTGACCAAGATATTGAAAGATGATTCTGCCAGTAGAGAGATCCTCCAAACAGAAGCAGATTCTGTGAAAAGTGCAGATCTAAAAGACCTGCTGCCCTATGGGTTTGGCATCCATCACGCTGGAATGACAAGAGCAGACAGAACTTTGGTGGAAGATCTATTTGCAGATGGTCACTTACAAGTACTAGTTTCAACAGCCACATTAGCATGGGGAGTGAATCTTCCCGCCCATACCGTCATCATCAAAGGCACACAGATCTACAACCCAACCAAGAGCGCCTGGGTGGAGCTCAGCCCATTGGACGTCATGCAGATGTTTGGAAGAGCGGGGCGGCCTCAGTTTGACACCTTTGGGGAAGGCATTATCATCACCAGCCACGCTGAGCTGCAGTTCTACCTTAGTTTGTTCAACATGCAACTCCCAGTAGAGAGTCAGTTTGTTGGTCCATTGCCTGACAACTTAAATGCAGAAATAGTGCTGGGAACAGTGCAAAATGTCAGAGATGCTGCAACGTGGTTAGGATACACTTATCTATACATTAGAATGCTCTGCAATCCTCAATTATATGGTATCCCCATTGATGTTTTGGAAACAGACCCTCACCTGTTGGACCGAAGACTGGACCTGGTTCACTCAGCTGCCATCCAGCTAGATAGACACAACCTCGTTAAATACGACAAGAGATCAGGAAGCCTACAAGCAACTGAATTAGGCCGCATTGCCTCTCATTACTACGTCACACACAACACCATTGCCACCTTCAACCAGCACCTGAAACCCACTATGGGAGACATAGAACTCCTGCGACTATTTGCACTTGCTGATGAGTTCAAATACATGGTAGTCAGAGAAGAAGAGAAGATGGAAATGGCAAAATTACTAGACAGAGTGCCCATACCAGTAAAGGAGTCGTTAGATGAGCCAACTGCAAAGGTGAATGTGCTGTTGCAAGCCTATATAAGTCAATTGCAACTAGAAGGCCTGGCCCTGACTGCTGATATGGTGTACATTACACAAAGTGCCGGCAGGTTAATGCGTTGTTTGTATGAAGTATGCATGAGAAGAGGGTGGGTTGGACTTGCAGAGAGAGCGCTGAATCTATGCAAGAGCGTCACTCGTCGTATGTGGGGCAGTCAGAGTCCATTGAGGCAGTTTAAAGGTGTTCCAAGTGATATTTTGGTTAGAATGGAGAAGAAAGATCTAGCATGGGAGCGGTGGTACGACTTATCTTCACAAGAGCTAGGCGAGCTCATCAGGTTTCCTAAAATGGGCAAGACTTTGCACCGGTTGATCCACCAATTCCCCAGACTAGAGCTTGCGGCTCATGTGCTACCAATCACGAGAACAGTGCTCAAAGTAGACTTGACAATAACTCCTGATTTCCAATGGGACGATAAAGTACATGGAAGTGCAGAGCCATTTATTATTTGGGTGGAAGACGCAGATAGTGAGAACATACTGCATCATGAGACGTTCCTGTTGAGAAGAGCAGAGGCAGAAGAAGATTCACTGGTTTCGTTTACTGTGGCAATAGGGGACCCTCTCCCTCCTCAGTACTTTGTGAGAGTGATCAGTGATAGATGGCTGGGATGTGAAGCTTCATTGCCAGTGTCGTTCAGGCACCTGATTCTTCCTCAGAAGTACCCCCCGCCAACAGAGCTGCTGGATCTTCAACCGCTGCCAGTGAGGGCGTTGAAGAATGCTGATTTTGAAGCGCTGTTTACTCAGTTTTCTCACTTCAATCCCATACAGACTCAAGTGTTTTCATCTTTGTATAACACTGATGATAATGCACTGGTAGCAGCGCCTGCTGGGTCTGGAAAGACTGTGTGCGCTGAATTTGCTCTGCTGAGAATGATCAAAAAAGCAACTCAAGGTGAGTGTGCTGCACGTGCTGTCTATGTCGCCCCTTACGATGCACTGGCTTCTGAACGCCACGCTGATTGGTCTGCTCGATTTGGAGCTGTTCTAGGTCTGGAAGTAGTCCAACTAACAGGTGAAACAGCAGTAGATTTAAAGCTGTTGGACCGTGGCAATATTGTCATTGCTACTCCAGAACACTGGGATGCATTGTCACGTAGATGGAAGCAACGAAAGGCAGTACAGGCTGTTTCTCTCTTCATTGCTGATGAGATGCACATGATTTCCAGCGGAGCTAGAGGGGCAGCTCTTGAGGTAATTACATCAAGAATGAGGTACATCAGTAGTCAAATACCTGGAGGTGGTGGTTCTTCTTCTTCTTCTTCTTCTTCTTCAGCAGCAATTAGGATCGTAGCTCTGGGAGCCAGCATGGCAAATGCTCGCGACTTGGCCGACTGGATTGGTGCTTCCTCTCATAGCACCTATAATTTTGCTCCTAGTGTCCGTCCTGTGCCTCTGGAAATCCACATCCAAGGGTTCAATATTTACAATCTAGATGCAAGAATGCAGGCCATGCTGCGTCCAACATATTCAGCTCTCTGCCACTACACTAGAGAGGGTGCTACTCCGGGAATAGTGTTTGTCCCAACTAGGAAACACGCCCGTTCCACAGCTCTCGACTTGCTCACTGCTGCTGCAGCTTCTGCAGACAGGCAGCCTGAGAAGTTTAGAGGAGTCGATGAAGCTGACATACTCCCTCATTTGACCAGGGTCAAAGACCCTGCCCTCAAACATTGCTTGACATATGGTGTGGCCTTTCTACATGAAACACAAGCTGAAGAAGACAGAGAGGTGGCCAGGTTGTTGTATAACACCGGAGCTGCTCAGCTGCTGGTGGCCACCTCTCAAATGGCTTGGGGCCTTTGTAGCTCAGCCGCTCAAACAGTCGTCATCATGGGCACGCAGTACCATGACGCCAGTGGACGTGGTACTTCCGACTATCCAGTCGCAGATATGCTGCAGATGATGGGCTTGGCTGGTCGACCTCTTCACCAAGAAAAAGGCGTGGAAAAGGGTGTATGTATACTCATGTGTCACACTCCAAGGAAGGAGTATTATAAAAAGTTCCTCTTTGAGCCGCTCCCAGTGGAATCTCACCTAGCCCACTTCTTCCACGACCATATGGCAGCAGAGATTGTCACCCGTACTATTCAAAACAAGCAAGATGCAGTCGATTACCTCACATGGACCTTCTACTACAGAAGACTCACACAAAACCCCAATTATTACAATATGACCGGGGTGACACATCGCCACGTCAGTGATCATTTGTCTGATCTTGTAGAGACGGTACTCGCTGATTTAGAAGCCTCCAAGGTCATTGCTATCGAAGACGACATGGATCTTGAACCTTTGAATTTGGGTATGATTGCAGCATACTACTACACCGCATACACGACACTGGAGCTGTTTGCCAGCTCTTTGACTTCAAAATCCAAGCTCAGAGGGCTGCTGGAAATACTGACCAATGCGACTGAATATGATGATGTGCTGGTGAGACCCGGGGAGGAGGTAACTGTAGAAAAGCTTCTACGACATGCTCCATTGGGAGTGGATAAGCCAAGGTATGGAGATGCACACACCAAGGTGAATGCTCTCCTTCAGGCTCACTTTAGTAGGAAGCACCTGTCTCCAGACATGGCTGCTGATGCCAAGATATGTGTAGGCAGAGCAACCAGACTCCTACAAGCCATGGTTGATGTCATTTCATCCAATGGATGGCTCAATCCTGCTCTAGCCGCCATGGAACTCAGTCAAATGGTCACCCAAGGTCTATGGGCTAAAGATTCTCCGCTTATTCAGGCTCCTCATATTACGCCAGAAATTGCAGAGAGGTTGACTGCCGCTGGAGTGGAGACGGTGTTTGATCTGATTGAGATGGAAGATGCCCCAAGAAGGAAGCTTCTCGACTTTGAAAATGAGGAAGATGGTGATAAGAATACTATTTCCAAGCAGTTGGCTGACATTGCAAGATGGGCTACACGTTACCCTGATATCAATGTTGCTCACCAGGTGGCGACTCCAGCAGAGGAGATCAAGGCGGGGGAGCCAGTGACCGTGATGGTCCAACTTGAAAGAGAACGCAATGAAGAAGAAGAAGAAGGCATTGATACCGAAAAAGGAGGAGGGGAAGGAGCAAAGGAGTTGAGGCCAGTGGATGCGCCCAGGTACCCAGGAAGAAAAGATGAAAACTGGTGGTTGGTGGTAGGCGATCCTTCAACCAACACCTTGTATGCCATCAAGAGAGTGGCGTTGGGAATGAAGTCTAAAGTGAAGCTGGATTTCATGGCTCCCAGTGCTCCTGGCGAGGTGGAGTTGACGTTGTTCTTTATGTGTGATAGTTATATGGGATGTGATCAGGAGTTTGAGATTCCTCTGAATGTGGGTCAAGGAGATGATGCTGAGGGTGGTGATGATATGGAGGAATAGAATAGATATATGTGTAAATTTGGTTGATAAATGGAAAATGAATACATTATTTACTCACACACATTGACCGAGAAAGAAAGACATATTATACTTAAGACCAAGTGTTGGGCCAATTATATAAATCATGCAGGGTATCACGGCCTCTCTTCTTCTATCTCTCTCAGCATCAGAAACGTAACAAAATTCAATTACCTTACAACACTCCAGTTAAGACTTGCTTGTAGACATTTGCCTTGAGCAGAGGATACTCAGCATCAGCAGTGCCATTCAAAAAAGTGCCATTACGGAACTGGTCATTTAATAAAACATACAGGCCATTCTGAGCAGCTTCATCGGAAGGCCCCCACAAGAATGAGACGATCAAAGTAACCAAGTTGGTCTCAGAGTTGGTTCTAAACTCAGCAGCACCTTCTGGAACTTTTCTTGGATCGTCAGACAAGAGATTGGCGCCTGGCTCTGGACCGACAATGGTGACTTCACGGATAGTGTTGGCGGTTTGACGGCAGGTGGAGCTGGGACGAGCTGTGGCGCCTAGAGAGGCAAGAGCGTCCAAGTAGTTGTTGACAGGGCCGGAGTACCAGTCGTTGCAGGTAGCTCCATCACCATTGACATTGAGAGTAACTTCAACAAACAGGTTTTGGGTGACTGGGGTTTGCTTCAGTTCACGGGCGAATGTGAGAGAGGGAGCTGGAAAGAAAAAGAAGAGCAGTAGAGGGAGAAGGTAAGAGAGGAAACTTCCCTTTGGAAAACAGACGTGTTGGGAGAGAGCCAGAGCAAAAATTGTGATTTTCATAGCATATTGCATCTTATAATGGTATCAGACTTACACATGGCAACAAACGCACAGAGTGCTAGGGCAAGGGGTCTTGGTAGCTTCATTGTTGAGTTAATGTAAGTGATCCTTAGCTGCACTTGGAGATTGACTTGTGGAAGCTGGTGTATAGCTTTGGTGGCTTGGCTATGTGTATGAATATGGAATATATTATGAATATTTTGTGAATGTGTGTGAAGCTTTGATGTATATTTTCGTTGAAAACGTGTTGAGAAGAGAGGGAAGTCGGTCTGGACTGCCTGCAGGCAGTCCTCATCTCTCTCACCACTGATGAGAGTGTCATCCTGAGACCGCTTTGAATTTATAGCGACGATGGCAGCTTAGGTATGCATTCTTCTTGTGATCATATGAATCGTCATGTAGATGGTCGTGTTAATACACATAATCGGTGTAGACCAGTACTATCTTAGTAGGAACTCGATCATTTTTGTTGGTTTTTGCAAGCAGTTAGAATCATGAGCTGTTGCTGTGGTAGAAAGAAGTCATATATAGTGAGTTCAACTTGTCGTTAACCTATCACAGATCTGCATCTCCAATTCTTAGATATTTCCAACACACATTCACTCCAACGATCTGACACCCTCACACCTGACACCATCTCCCTCCTCCCTCTCTCTCCACAGTGCCCCTTCTGTGCAATCAAATTACAATCCAAACAAGTCCTAGTAGCCACAGACCAATGCTTCATCATTAAAGACAAGCACCCTAAAGCATTCATACATCTCCTAGTCATTCCTCGACAACACGTCCAAGATCTCGACGACCACCTCCTCACATTACAACTCCTTGAAGACATGTATTCCCTTGCCCTAGTTACTTTAGAACGCATGTACCCAGCAGGAGCATATAAGATCGGGTTTAGAACTGCTGATTCTAATAAACATATTCACTTACATGCATTTGTGCCTCCACATAGACCTTGGTGGAGAAGATGGAGGTACAAGGGAGAGAGGTGGGTGCCAGTAGAGACTGTTTTAGAAAGGTTGAAGGCTAGACAACAAAGTATTTATAGTAATAGGGGTGGTAATGGAGGGTAAGATGTATAACTGTGATTGATTGGTTTTGATTGAATAGACCTGTGTAAATTGAATAAAGAGGGAGTGAGCGATGCGACACTGAGCGGAGGAACCGGGGCTTCTTCCCTCAATTAACACTGGTATGAGCGAAATTCATAGAAAAACAACATAATTGACATCAGATCCTAAGATTTATAGCGTAATTGATAGCTAAATAATAGCATCCCAGGTTGATTGACAGGAAAATAGCTTTGATTTTGTAGTGATGGCAGACCAACCTAGCGATTCAAGCGCTAAAACGCCGTCGGACTTTTTGAAAAGCATCAAAGGAAAGCCTGTTATAGTAAAATTGAATTCTGGTGTCGATTATAGAGGTATGTAGACATGATTTCATAGGTTCATCTCTCCTCCCCCGACCAGCACCACCTCCCTCTCTGATCACCCTTTTCTAATCACCGCTCCTCCTTTCTTCTAGGAATCCTTGCTTGCCTTGATGGCTACATGAACATAGCAATGGAACAGACTGAAGAGTTTGTCAATGGTCAGCTCAAGAATAAATACGGCGATTGCTTCATCCGTGGCAATAACGGTACGTTTTCTTCGGTGTTGGTGGTGAAACACTTCCCAACTTTCCCTTCATAACAACTCATATGCTTACCCATTCTCCCTCCTTTTCTTCTTATAGTCTTGTACATCAGTCCATTTAAAGGCTAATTAAATCAAATCAATCAAATATTGTATACATCGCTTAAAGTGAGAATCATATCGTGTGCATTTTTATATAACTCAAATTGCAGTGTCATGGAATCACTCATAATAACAACAGTAGAGGGGAAAAATAGTACCCTCCACTTTATCCCAAATAATCAATAATTATTCCTCCCTCCACCTCCTATGTTTGCATATTTATGAAGTAACAATCCACCCAAACTCTCAAACAACAACACCCTCCATACCACTACTATAAACATAGCCACCATCAGTACAACAGCAGGATTTGAGTGTGCTCCCACCATATGATGAGTCATTGATCTTCCACTGCTACTGTTCTTATCATCATCAACAGTGACTACCATACCAGTACCATCTTTACCTGTTATTATTAACGGTTGTGGTTTGTTTTCCTCGCCTGCAGCTGCCAGTTGGTCAGTTGCCAATGGATAAGGCTGTGCTTTCAATCTACTGATCAACATTTCTTGTAACTTTTTATATGCTTTGACAATACCTTTGACCGACTCCTTCTCGACTTTACCCTTCAAAGGCCCCCAAACTTGGTTGTGGAACCTGCATTCTGCTGTGGCTTTTAAAATAGTTGATGTTGGGCCATCTGGTGTGGCGGTCCATTGAATGTAATTTGCAAAGTCTGCTGAGAATGGGACGCCTTTAGTGACACATTTGGTTTGTAGGATAAAAGTGTTGCCCTGCCCCAGGCTGAGAATGGTAAGTCGTTCCTTGTTGAAGGCTTGTTTTGGGCCCAATGGGTTGTGAAGGGGGGTGATGTACGAAAGAGAGCGAAACTTAGTATTGTCTTTTTTACTTTGCATCCAAGAAGAGAGCTTGACGTTTTGGTCTCCTAGGGATTTGTGGAAGTCTGCAAGGAGGGAGGTAGAGTTGGAGAAGAGAGCAGTCCAGAGCTTTGAGGTGTTCATGGGGAGGCGGAGGTTGATGAGGGTGGTGGAGAGCTGTTGAGGCGGTCGGAGCACTGGTCCACGCCTGTTGCTGAATGAAACATCGATTGGGGTTGCTGGTTCGTCTTCCTCCTGTAGAAAGCAGAGGTTATGTGGTTAGTGGAGGAGGTGATTATGGCGGAGAGTGTCGCAGAGGCTTGCTTGGATCAGATCACCGCCTCTTACTTACCTCTGCCTCTACCGTTGATTTGGCTTTCCGTTTCTTGCCCAACGTTTGCTTGAACAACCACCATACTGCCACAGCCGTTGGGACGGCTATTTTCAGCTGAGGGAGGAGCTGGGTTGTCGTTGAGATGATCATTTCCCCATGCTTTCTCAAACTCTTTTGGTCGAACATTTTTAGACCTTATTTAATTACCAGTAACGTTATACACATTTAATATTAATGACTTATTTACATTAAGAGGATGGGTTTTAAATGAGCGTGCGAATCAAAAGAGAGAGAGAGAGAGTAGTCTCTCCTTTCGACAAAAAGGAGGAGAGATGCAAAAACTGAGCCACATCATCATCATTTCAACACACTCAACACAAACCTAAATCTATACGTCTTCTCAGGAGGCACCAAGTACTCACTATGCACAGAAGGACTCCAACTATCATCTCCACCCACCCCCATATGAGCCACATCGATATGAACATATGTTTTTGTTTTACCACTACCACCATTCTTCTTCTTCTCTATGTCATCAAGCTCATGATCATGTGTAGCCTCTTCAAACGTCTCCAAGCTCCATTTGCTCATATTAAACTGCATCACTGCCGGTACCCTCTCTTGAACATCATCACAATATGTATCTGTACTTTCTTCTTCAGAGCTTAGTACCTTAATAGAGAATGGCACTACTGCTGCTTCATCATTATCATCCTCAGTAGTACTAGAGAGGTATAAAGTGGCATGCCTGACATGAGCTCTTCCTCCGCTCTCACTAGGGTATACATACGGTACATGCCATCCCCTTTGTCCATCATTATCATTGTTATAATGATGAAGAGGGTCAACCATTGCATGTTGTCTACATACACCTCCATGACACCTGTCGGGGTATGATTCATGAGGCCCTCTGCCATAGTACTCAATCCTCTGTGGACAGCCTGTTACTGCCATACGCATACCTACACGAGCTAATGAGGCATGCAGACCTTTATGCAAGGCAGGGAGGGCATGGGTTGGGTTGGTCGACCAGTCAACGAGCAAGTTGCCATCTACTGTGAGTGTGTAGGTGATCGTACACCTGATTGACCCTTCAGGGCTGATATTATCATCATCATCATCATCATTATTATTATTATTACTATCTTCTTCTTCTTTTTCTTTATCACGATCTTCAAGTGCGTCTTCAGATAGCCAATGTGCTCCACCAACCTCTCCCACACCCACACCTTCAATCTGTACTGGAGCTGCTTCACCGTCTTCTATTGGTGCTGGCTTCATAATGTATTCAAACTTGACACTGACCGATGATGATGATGATGCTGATGAGCCCTCCTCTTTCTTTCCTTCACATTCATCACCAACCATGCCAGTCTTCATTTCAATCAATGCACACTCCTCTACTCTCATTTTATCAAGACCAGCAGCCTTCCATCTTGCAGCGTAACTACTACCACCAGATCCACCTTTATCATTATCAGTGGGAGCTCTGTAAAAACACGGTACCATGGGATCACTTATGAGCTCTCTTCTAGTCCTATCACTACCACATTTGAAGCTGACCAGAGCAGCAATCTTAACATCAATCGTCACTTGTATGCCAGTAGTTGAACTCTCCATTACCAAATGGTTTCCTTCATCGTCCATTCTAATTGACAACGTATCTACTGGTACTGCTCCCCCCCCTCCTCCTCCTCCTCCCCCTCCTCTGACTGCAGCAGCTAGAGGAGTAGCCTCATAGCAGTACTGGTACTGCGTATTCTGAACAACAGTACCTCTAGGTGCCCAAAGACAATCCCTTGCCAATCTCACTTGATACACGTACCTCAACTCTTTATCGTCATCATTAATATTGCCAAATCTCTCTCCACCTATGCTGTTGAAAGCAGCATATTCACTATGTGCACCATCAACATAGGCTTTATCCAGATCTAAAGCTATGCATCTTGGCCCAACTTTGTTGTGAGTAACTTTGGTCGCCAATCTCCAATCACTTTCACCCACTTCTCCTCCTCCTCCTCTTCCTCCTACTGGTTTGCCATTGATCAAGATGATATAAAAAACATCATACATCTCTAAACTCATATTTATATCCCTTCCAACTCTAAACACTGGTTGATACATGTACTGAGCTCTCTTATCTTCTCTATCAGTGTCGCTACCACTACTACTACTACTACTACTACTACTACTACTACTACTACTACTAGTACTACTAGTAGCCACAACTCTCATCAGTTCCTGGCTGAGTTGTAAAGGCCCCTGCAGATGCTGTAACTCATAAGCAGCCGGTTTCATCGACCTATCAGGCCACACCACTCCATTGCATATGAACTGAGCATCATTAGGATGATCACCAAAATCCCCTCCATAGGCCCAATATTGGAATTCTCTGCCTTGGCTGTCTCTATCCGTCTTTAAGAGAGCTTGGTCTACCCATTCCCATACAAATCCACCTTGAATATACTGACTATAATGTGGTAATGAGTTAATAGTGTTATTATTACTGCTTTTATATTTGATGTTGTAGAGATCAAACAGTCTCCAATACTTGAAGAGATTGCCTGAAGAATTGCCCATACAATGAGCGTATTCACACAATATGATTGGTCTCTTCACATTTGCCAGTGGATTCAAGCTTGTTACTGTTGTTGCTGTTCCAGTTCCTTCTATAATTGATTGTTGATTCTTGGCTAGTTTCTCCACTTGATGCCCCCTTGCATACATTGGACATATAACATCAGTAGCAGCAGTCATACTTCCACCTCCTTCATACTGCACAGGCCTGCTCCCTCCATCTCTTGCTCTGATGTATGCAGCCATGGAGAGGTGCGCGGGACCATACCCACTCTCATTACCCAGGCTCCATATTGTAATACAGGGGTGGTTTTTATCTCTTTCATACATACGTATACCTCTATCTGCAATGGCATAGTGCCAGTCGGGGGAGCTTGCTGGGTTGACTGGGTTGTTGCCTAAACTTGGGTCAAATCCGTGTGTTTCTACATTGGCTTCATCTACAACATAGAAACCATAGAGAGTACACGCATCGTAGAAATCAGAGTGATTGGGGTAGTGAGCACATCGGATGGAGTTGAAATTGAGAAGTTTCATGGTTTTCAGGTCTTGAAGTGTCTCTTGTGGAGAGAGAGCTTTGCCAGTTAGGGGGCTGTGTTCATGACGGTTCACTCCTTTTATTGTTACTCTATGTCCATTGTGCAGTAATTCACCTTTTGTATAGTCTACCCATGTCTGTCTAAAGCCTATGAAACACCTTTCTACCTCTAAACAACATCCAATTCCTTCTTGTTCTTTTATACCATCTTTTTCTTGTAATTCTGCTTCTCCATCGCCTCTGCTGCGTGTAGTTGTGGTGTCGACTAAAGACAGGGTGAGGAGATATGTATTAGGCTCCTCGGCTGACCACAACTTGAGAGCATTGGAAGAGAAAGCATCATCTTCTAGGTGTTGTACTGCATCAATAGATACAGTAGCAACCCCTCCTGCTGCCTCACATACACACGAACATGCATAGTCAGCGACATCATCACTGGAAACACTACCACCGCCATGGAGTCTCAGTGCGCTGTTGCCAGTCACATCTCTTGATGTCCACAGCTCACGTACTGGGACTCTCTTTGTCAACACTAACGATTTGTGATTTCTTATCTTTTCACCATCTTCTGCAGTTATATAGATATTACTCTCAACAGAATTAGAAAAAGGCGGAGCTGTAGCTTGATTATTATTTCCGCTTTCCTCAATAAGCATATGGGTTGTGTGTATATCATACAGGTTTACTTCAACCTCCAATTTGTCCAGTTCTTCTTTATTTCTACCTTCTACATTCACTTTAACATCCAACTTAGCTCCTGTTAATCTAGTTGTTTCATATACATCATATTTTCCACCACTACTACTATCATCACCATCTTCTTCTGCGCTATTTCTATTACTACTAAACGAGAGGGGAGTAGAGATGTGGAAATCAGTAATGTGCTCTGCTGGCTTCTCTAGGATGTATACTGGTCTGTGAATGCCAGATAGCCACCACATATCTTGATCTTCTAGATACGTACCATCAGACCATTTCATGACTTGTACGCACAGAGTGTTGGAACACGACGATTTGAGCATGCCTGTGACGTCAAATTCAGCTGGTAGTCTGCTGTCTTGACTGTACCCAACAAAGTTGCCATTCAACCAGCAATAAAAGGCAGAATCTACTCCTTCAAAGATGAGAAAGTGTCTCTTAGGTCTGCTGTGGATGGTGGAAGAGGGAGCCAAAGAGGATGGGGTGGTGAAGATGCGGCGGTAGCAGCCGGTGGGGTTGTCATCGTGAGGAACAAAGGGGGGATTAACAGGGATGGTGTAGACAAAGTTTGTATATTGGGGGCGGCCAAAGCCTTGAAGCTCCCAATTGCTAGGGACAGTAATTGTGTTCCATGGTGTGCCGAGGTCAAAGTCTGGGTGGCAGAAGTTGTCGGGGACTTGGTGTGGGGAGGGGTAGAGATGAAACTGCCAATCGGAGGCGGAGAGATCATGGCGGCGAGATGACCGACAGGTGTCGTCAGGGATTCTGAGGCAGGACGCCTCTTCATGTGATGGATATGAGTGTAATGGTACGTGTGCATGTCTCTTGTTTATGCCCAAAACGTTTGGGTTTTCCCAATCATTCTGAAAGGAAACTTTAGCCATCAAGGCTTCTTTTTCTGAGCAAAAACGCAGCTCTATAGATTATAAGTACACCCAACTATGTCTTGTATTTGTATCATATGATATTATGCTCAAGAAACGACGCCATCATTGAATTTGGCTGCCCTTCGAGCTGCCACTGCCTTCTAGCTCTATAGATCTAGATCTATGCAGCATGCTCTTCTCTCCGAGGCTCTACAGCTGGTCACTTTTGTCCAGCAGCTTATAAGCTTCCTTACACCTAATTAGAGGATCGTGGTGTAAGAAACATTCAAAAAAAAAAGCCATTCTTTTTGAGCCATTCCTTCCTTTTTATTTTAGATTGCCTACATTTCTGTCGGTGTAATCTTAGCAGGTCCCCTCTCCCTTCATTAGACGTGCAATAATATGGGTTCCTATGAACAGGATATGCTTGAAAGAGCCATAGAAGATGGAGATTACAACGGTGTGTATCATTTGATGGTTGACCCTACCATTGTCAACGCTCCGTACAAGAGTCACGACCGATGGACTCCTCTGATGTTTGCAGCCTACTATGGCGATTATGACATCACACAACTTTTGTTAGAACATGATGCTTTCGTGAATCAACCTTCCACTGATGGAAGGATACCTCTTACTATAGCTGTCGAGCAGAACCATTGCGCAGTAGCAGGCTTATTAATGGATGCTGGCTCCAACGCAAACAAGAGGGACACATCTGGCCGCACTCCAATTACCAAGGCAATAATCGCTGGCAATTACCAGATGTTTACTATCCTTTCCAGTCACGATGAAACTGATATTCATCAGCCTGATCGACATGGAGATTCCCCTTTAATGCTTGCTTGCTGGTACGGATACGCAGCAATTGCTCAGGATCTTTTGAACTCTGGTGTGGATGTCAATGCCATGCATAACAATGAGACAGCTCTACTTTGTGCTGCAAGACAATCCAGGCAAGAGTGTGTGAAGCTTTTATTAAGACACGGTGCGGATCCAAGAATCACTGATAGCAGAGGTTACAATGCTTTAAGGCATGCTTTTGAGGCCAATCCTAGAAATCATAATATCCTCAACATGATCAGGCAACGTTTACGGCTTCTTGGTGCTCCAGATGCACCTTCTAATAATAATAATAATGATAATAATACTACAAGTAGACCTGGTTCTGGAATAGCGAGCCAGAATCCAGGACCAGCTCCACGACAAGCTGCAGAAGCAGCTCCTGTGTATGCTGGATTCATTGGCACGGTTGTGATGCACCCTTCGGCTCCACAGCAGCATAATAACAATAACACTGTCAATAGAAGTAGGAATGGTTCTATAATGGCAGTCCAGGAGCCAGCACCAGCTCGAACGCAAGTTGCTGCTGCAGCTCGAACTTCTTTTGTACATCCTCCACAGCAGCAGCAGAGTACATCTTCCTCAGATGCAGCAGCAACTCCAAGCATTCACGAAACAAAGTGCATCGCGTGTATGATCAATAATCCATGCATGGTCTTTCCCCTTTGTGGTCACTTGTACTTGTGTGAAAAATGTGCTTTAAATGTCGGTAATAGATGCCCAGGTTGCAGATCAGAAGGCATTCCCATTAAAGTCCACCTACCA
>Ga0209986_10000158_pt1 | contig 60714 bp, 54 predicted proteins | sample BlataG_FD_183168 | JGI IMG/M metagenome (GOLD analysis project Ga0209986, IMG submission 183168) | Deep subsurface microbial communities from Black Sea to uncover new lineages of life (NeLLi) - Black_00105 metaG (SPAdes) (version 2) | ecosystem: Environmental > Aquatic > Marine > Oceanic >... | reverse complement strand
TCATAACATACATCTGGTCTGCCTTAATGTGCTGTGTTTGATAACCTCGCATATTACCATCTCCAGGGATGTGTAGATGTTCTTGTGGCGAAAAATATCCTGAAAATCTAAAGTCTCGGCTGGTTTTTTTAATTAGAATTTGCTGCATTTTTTTATAGTTATGCTACTTGCTTCTTTTGTAGCATTTGTCCAATGTCCAGACCTAACTCCTTTTCTCCTTTTCTCAAGAATCACCCAGTCTTTTTTCTAATTCTCGAATTCTTCTTTCCATACGGGCAGTGTTATATACAATAATTCCACAAAGCGCTGCGATTGCTCCATAGTATTGCTTTGCTATAGCATATAACACCATGAATGCCATTCCAAACATAAGAACAATATCCAATACATCCCGCCACGTTACCTTCTTAAATAATTCATTTTTCATATCTCCTCCTTTCGTTTATTTTCCTGAAAGCAAAAAGGTATAGCCCCTTAACCAGAACATCCTGCTAAGATAACCATACCTTCTCCAAAAATAAGTCTATACACAATTCGCTCCGTGTCAATACCAAATTTACCCAAATCTATGATTTGGCTGTAAAATTGAGTACCCCTCATCTTGTTCAGCAGATGTATAGATACAACCGAATACCTTTATTGTGATGTCTACAGAAACCTCAGGCATGGTTCAAGCCAGAAGAAAAACAAGGTGTGGGGGATTAATGTCACAAAATCAACCCCCGTCTCCTATTTTACAGGTCAGTCCGCATGTGTTCCATCTCCTATTTTGAACCTTTTTAATACTTTAAATACTTATTAATAATGCAGCGTTTCATTTCTTCTCTTTCTTGTATAGTGGATGTTTGTTTGATTATTGACCACATTACGTTGAATTTGGATATAAAACACTCAAAGTAAACCCGTGGGTTTATGTGCAGAACACCATTTTCTCTTTTCCAACCTTCCTGCATATTAGTATCGAAACCAATCCTATGGCCGATTGACGATAACCATTGATGAGCGATTACATTGCGCCAGTCGTTAATCTCCTTGGCAATCAGCGAGAATTTATTATTCTCTTCATCACCGTCAACAAACCGCTCCAGATAACGTTTAAATCCCTCAGTCGTACGACAGTTTGGAAACAATATGGCTGCCCAAGTTTCCACAACAACATGTATTCCAAGTGTTAAAAGATGCCATGAATTTTGTTCAACGGCAGGTTTCAATTCAGCATCAATAAAATAATTGCCTTGAGAATTTATCAACGTAAGTATTGCTTCAGTGGGTTCACCCTCGGTTAGGCGTTTGTATCTTTCCTCTTGTGTCTCCATATATTATATTCTCCTATAAAATCTTCTTGATTGTATTCTCATTAAAACAGATAATGGTACACTAGATCTTCGTCTCTGCCGCTGCAATTTTTTCATAGGTGACGCCACTATATCATACTCATCAGAGCTGTCTTTAAGTGGTATGATAACATACTTAAACAAGCGACATTTCTTTTAAAGATTCAATCAAATAATCACAAAATTTATATCCTATTTGCGGTGGTTCACCACTTTTCCGACCTTTTTCAAATCTTAACTCAGGTGGTAATTCAATATGAAATGCAATCCATCTGCTGTCAATAATAGTCGCAGAACCACTTGCTTTGAGTTTGATAGCACCATAATCACCTGAAATGGACACATGACTAAGAATGTCATCATCTACCCATTTCTCACACAGCAATTTCTCTAATTTTTGTGAATACTTATTATTTTTGGCACTTCCACTTGATATTTCAATATCAAATTTTGCGCTATCAGAACCATGACCGTGAATTTCAATCAGATACTTGGGACACCAACGTGCAATATGAACTCCATAATCACTGCATAGACACTTATTTACATCTAGATGATAATTACATGCTATAATACAACAACAATTTAATTTTTCAGCAATATATTTTCCTAAATATCCTGCATTTTCATCAGAATTTCTATGATTAGGGCACAGCAATTCGCTTTTACCAGCTGGAGCATGATGTGGTACTCCAATTACAATATCTGTATTTTTTCGCTCGAATATTAATAGAGAAGAAACATTTTTATCGGCTAATATATCTTCCATAGTTTTATCCTTCAAACAAAATCTCATTATGCTTTTAAATAAATTCCTTAACATCCGGATCATCCTTTCTCATTTCCCTGGGGTTCAGTAACCCGGTTGCCAGAAATTCACTTCATCTGGATTCAAATAACGCAGGTTATTGAACCAAGTGTTATCAGTTACGCCAATATAGATGTTCATGTTCATCTCTTAAAATTGTATAATGTTTAGATTCGATCCCAAATCTATTATTTTCAAACCTAAAACAACTAAACACCTGATTAGTATACCCACAATTCAGATACATAAATACATATCATCACTTTCTTTTCTTTATTCTTTTCTCTAATTTATCTAACAAATCTTTTAGTCCTTTTTTTGATTTGATTAATCTATCATCCTTTTTTTCCCATCCTTCCCACGACATTGCGCGACCTTTTCCTGTAGGATAATTCACATCTTCCTGCCCCCAAATCCATTTATACGCTTTTAGAAGTGCTTCGGGCAACTCTCCTGTTGGATTAAGCAATCTCATTCTTGGTACAAAATCATCTGGATCTTTACCATTGTATACTTTTTTGAATGCTTTCAATATTTTTATGGTTGCTTTTATGTCCACTTTTGATTTCTCGACTAAATCATCACGTATTTGCTTATGTGAAATTTGCCATAAAGTTTTTTGCCGGGGGTTATAAATAAAAACGAAAAAATCCTCTTTTCGTATTCTACCAAAGCTCTGTTTGCCTCCAGGTTTAACAATTACTATTTTTCTACCATCTGAAATCTTTTCTACTACATACCCTCTATATGGTATTTTTTCAATTCTTTTTGCAAATTTGCTCGGTTTAATGTTTTTGATTTTCAGCTTCTTTAAATCAACATTATGTGTATAGATATTTCTTCTCTTTGCCAACTAATGCCCCCTTATATAATAACAGTACTATAAAACAGTTAATTTCATAAAACTACTCAAATTTTTAGAGTCACATATCTTTCTATTCGATATAAATTCATCAATGTTTTTGTATTTTTACATCTTAAATGTCGAAGTGTACAAATCATTTCATTTCTTACCGTATTTTCTGGAAATGACATCAAGATTTGTTTTTGTCGCCTTTTTTTACCTAATACAACCATATTTAAAACTTCTGTCACAAAATCAACCCCCATCCCCTATTTTAAATAGACCATCTTTAATGCTTCTTTTGAACTTCTGCGAATATCAGCAGGCTCCATTTTCCCTCCTCTCATTATACATAGTAATTCTTTGGCACCTTGGTTATACTAAATATTTACACATTTCTGACTATGTACTTATTTGATTGCACCAGATATATGCTGTTATAATCATTACTATCACGAAAAACGAATTGCCAAAATGAATACGTATCTCCCTCTTTATTAAAGAATACAGGTACTACCTTTTTATCTGTGTGATGTGACCATTGTCGGAAAGGATAGAATAATTGCCTTATTATTACATCGCTTACACCTCTATTCTTTGCCTCCACAAGAGCGACTTGTTTTTCACCTTCATATCCAGCATCAACTTCTGTTTGAACACTTTCAACTTCTAATTTGTGTTTTCCTACTCTAAATGAGAATTTAGGTGTGTATTTCCTCCCCCTTATCGTTAGAACAAGCGTGTCATCATTCAAGAAAGTCCTTAAGATACTACTTGCATACGCAAAATCAAGATGCTGCATCTCACTATCACCTATTTTTGTAGTATCAAGGTCAAATTGTAGTTTAGATTCATATGGAATTGGTTTACTTTTAATCTGGGGAATATCGACATATCCCTCGCCCTTAATTATTGCATATTTACCGTTTTTCACCGGCAACAAAAATAAACCCTGTTTAATAAAAAAATCAGGTCGTTTGTCACGATAATCTTGCTTACATAATATACGGACTTCTCTCTGACCTGTTTCTTTTATGCCAATGGTGGCTTTCTTGATATCTTCAGCTTTGAAATAAAATGGAGCCTTATCAAAATCATGTTTATCAATACTATATTTCTTTATTATAAGATTCCAACTTCGATTCTTCATTTTATTACCTTATAAACAAGCAAATATTGATGACTTATCTTCAACTGCTTATTCTGATTTTGAATTTTGTCTTTATGATTTTCTTTTGTAGCAAGCACAATTTCCTTTAAGTGTAAGCTATTAGATTTAATGGAATCCATAATCTTTTTGGCGAGCGGCTCGATATAACCATGTTTCCTTACATCTTGTGTCTGAATGGCAAGGAACCCGTTTGGACTAATATTCGGTAATTCTTGTTCGACAATTTTTTTGATTTCTTTTAAATAGAATTCTATGTTTAAATTGGCAGAATTATTATCTGAAAATGGTGATTTTATAAAAAGTAGTTTTTTCTTTTTCCCTCTCTTTTCCAGATCCCCTCCTTTTTTAATCTGAGAAAGAGAAATCACAATTGCATTTTGGCTGCCGTATGAATATCTATCAATAACATTTTTATTAAGACGTTTTTCAAAATCTTTTTCTGGGAAAATCCACACGGTCGTAGTTTCAAGTTCTCGCAATTTCCTTTTTAGTAATGGTTTCTCTAATGTTGGGACTATCGTTTTATAGCCAACTCTTTCCTCTTTGACGCCTGCTGCGACAGTCGATATTGGTTTCTCAAAAATCGACAGATATTCATGTGCTAAAAGTAGAAAATTGTATTTTATACTGTTAGCATACCAGAATCCTGTAGTTTTACAGTTGTGTTGGCGCTTGATAACAAGTTCTTTCAACCTAAAACCAGCATTCAAATAAACATCTGTTAATTTAAAACCTAATGGAATAATATGTTTTTTCCTACGTGTATCTCCTATTAAGATAGCGCATTGTCTTCCTGGCTTTAGTACTCTGAAACTCTCCTTAGCAACCTTTTCCATTTCCGCCAGAAAATCATCTATATCACAAAATGATAAATCACTTTCTTTAGAATCTGTATATTGAATGATGTTTGCATAAGGAGGATGCGCACAAATTAAATCTATTGAATTTTTGCCTAGACTCGATAAATTTCTCGCATCACCAACTAATAATTTAGGTTCATAAACATGGAAATCAATTTTGTCGTCGATGAGTTTTAGCTGTGGCGATTCCATGTCAAAATCTATATTTTTCTTTGCTAGTTCAATTGCGTGTTTGTTAATATCATAAGCAATACATTTTCTTCCAAGTAATTTAGCCTCAACTGCTGTTGTACCTGCACCACAGAAGTAATCTAAGACAGTCTCGCCTGGCTCAGAATATTTAAGAATAACATTTCTTGGAATATAGGGAGACCAATTGCCACGATATTCACCACTATGAGTTGCCCAGTTACCTCTGCTTTTGAAACTCCAGATTGTAGTTTTCTCTTCTTGAAAATCTTTAGGACGCAGCGTTCTTATTTCTTTTGAAGTCTTTAAAGCACTAACATTTATCCCCTTTGCTTTTGTAATGACACGTTCAATGTATCTTAAGTTAACCCCATATTTATTACCTATCTTAATATCTGGAGTGCCTTTTGCTCTTTCTTTTAAAATAGCTTTTTCAAGCTCTGTATTAATTTTGCAGTTTGTTTTTCTATTAGTCATAATATTTACTTTTTTTAACGTTCCCCACTATAATTTACATTATTATGCCACAAAAATTTGGGTTTGTCAAGAGGGCGTTGCCCTCGATTACAGTGATACAAAAACCGATTACCCCGTACGATTAACATCTTACGGGGCAGGCAGTGATATTTTATATTACAGATTACATATCACAGATTACACGGATAGATATAAAGAATACAGATTACATCCCACAGATTTCACAGATTGTAAACAAAACACAGATTTATTAATAGCAGGCAGTCCCGCCCTTTCTACGAAAAAGCGGGATGCTCGATTTTACAACCAAATCGCAGATTCGGGTATAATTGGCACAGGATCATCCGCTCACGCGGATTCGCAAGAGATACGCGTTCGCTGAAAACACACAACGTTGGAGACACGCTTCGCTGGAGCAAACAACAGACAGGTGGGGTCAAATCTTGAATCTTGAATGAGAAAACATATACTTCGTTGAAGACACTTATTACGTTAATACTGAAGACACGCTTCGCTGAAGGATTATTTAATTATGCGTCAAGCGATCAAGCTTATCGGACTTTCAACACATCTTCACCAGTTGCACTTGTTAGCATTGGTGAATTATGCCCTTCCTCAATTCTTTCGTCCCGACAAAATTTCTTAAATCCTTTTAAAATTTCGGGTAAATCATTCTTTTCCTCATGATCTATACCTACATAATCAGCGGATGCCATAAATATAGATAGGTTTTTAGTTGATTCAAAAGTTTGCTCTCCATTAAATTTTTGCATAAAAATAATGCTGGTCTTGGCTGTTGTGCCAATATATTTGAAAGTTTCTCTTGGCAAACTAACAATAGCAAGGACTCTTGCCTGTTTAAATAGCCATTCCCTAACAAACTGGAGATTATAATTGGCAAGTATACCATCAGGAACAATGATTGCAATATAGCCGCCTGGTTTAATTAGTTGAATAAATCTTTCTAAAAAGAGTATTTCAATTGGAAAAGAGACTAATCTTTTTAACTCATTTTTTGAAAGATGAAGTTGTTTCTCTCCCATACCGAGCAGTTTCTGCCTTTCAAATTCTACAATCCAATCAACCCGTTTCTTTCCTGACTTTTTGGGCCCGTAATCTGGAAATAAAGGATGTTCAGATCCTTCTGTATCGTTGATTTGCCCAACATCGCCTTTACGCCATAATTCATAATGATTTGCTAAATAGTTCGCAAGCCTAATCAACTCCTGTTTTTTATAAGAAGAAAGAGCAACAGGATATACTGAACTTTCCTCTTTTACTGCGGGCATTTTTTCTTTTTTAAACATATCTTGAATACTACTTTCAATTTTTTTAGATGTTCGTGCTTCATCAATTAACCCAGCAAGTTCCTTCAAGCCGACACCACCGTAAGGTGGATTGCCAATAGCGAGGTCAAATTTTCCACTGGTAATTCCAGACTCAGGTGCATCTAACAATCCATCTTGAATAATTAATCGCATCTCATTTCTAATTTTTAGATCGCTCCATTTATCTTTAACTATTTCATCAATATCTATGCCATATAGATTACTGCCTTTTGTAATATTCTTATCCAATGCATATTTTAGAAAAATTCCCTCACCGCAGGCAGGGTCAATTATTAACGGCTTTCTTAAATTATCATTTTGCCAGATAAATTTTATCATTGAATACATAAACTCTACAACTGTTAACGGTGTAAAAAATTGACCAAGTTCCTTTCTAACTTTTGCTGAATTATTAATGCTCGTTTTTTCTCCAATTACTTCCCTTAGATTACTAATCGAACTAGACGGTGTAATAGGTATTGCGCCAGCAGCTATTAGCTTCTCATTGGCATTGTTTTTGTTTGAATTCTCATATCGAACAGCAAAAATTTTTCTATTCAGTTTTAATGCCTTAATAGCCTCTGTTATTATAATTCCTTTATCCCGGGATTCAGCAACAATACACTTATCAGCTAATGCAAAAATTAATTTAGTTCTCTGTTTTTCAGCATATGTAGTCCAATTCAATTTTGGATAAACAAAAGATAAGAATAGTTTTTTATTTTGTGAATTTTTGTTTTTATTCAAATATGTCAGGATTCCATTACTTAGCACGATAATCTCTTTACTATTTCTATTGTCTGCAGCAATCTTGCCTAATTTGGCAATGTCAAATGTATCTCCTCTAATAATAACCTTACCATTTTCTAATATGATCTTAGAAAATTCATATGCAGTAAGAAGTTCTTGGTTTGAAATATTTCTCGAGCCCATGATTGCAATGAGTTCTTCATTCAATAAATCGAGATTTCCGTAATAATATATAAGAAAGGGTGGGGCTTCTGTATTTTTGATCTTTTGTGGGTATTTAGGATTATTATAGGCGATTATTTGAATATCATTTTTATTTAACTTATCAAGTAAAGGATTCAAAAATTCAATTTTATCTTGAAGATTGATAATTTGCGTTATTTGATTAGGTCTCAGTTTATATTTCGTTGATAGTTCATGTTCTGATAAATTGCTTATATCGCTTATATTGGTTTTAGACTCCTGATTTTTTTCACAAATTTTATGCAGGGTTTTATCTCCGATACCGTTTACTGTATTCAGAGCTAACCAATAAATTTCGTCTTTCATGATATAAAATTATATTTGCTCTTTAACAAAAGTCAATGATAAAATCATAGATTACGCAGATTATTATATTGATACCAGTGATTACACGTATTTACTTTCAATCTAACAAACATAAAAACCCTTGCTGCGCACCATTTTCTCCCATCACTTTTATTACAGCTTCGTATTGTTTCATTTGTATTCCTCTAAATAAGGGTATTTAACTTTGCTATAATGATCCTCGTTTTTAAGTTCCATACAGATAAGTTCATTGAAGGTTGTTTTTAATAAGTATTCATTTTCTTTTAAAATAGCTTTTTCAAGTTCTGAATTAATTTTGTAGTTTATTTTGCTATTAGTCATAATATTTACTTTTTTTAACATTCCTCGCTATAATTTATTTTATTATGCCACAAAAATTCAGGTTTGTCAATGATGACAAACGCAGTATCGCTTCGCTCGCATGATCATTACTTTGCAGTATCGCTTTGTTTCTCAAAAATCTCGAAACAAGCTCGCAGTATCATCCGCTCACGCGGATTCGCAAGAGATACGCGTTCGCTGAAAACACACAACGTTGGAGACACGCTTCGCTGGAGCAAACAACAGACAGAAGCGGTCAAATCTTGAATCTTGAATGAGACTCTGAGTAGTATATTACCTCATCAGTCATTTTTTTTATTGCTTTAATACTTCAATACTAATAAGGTGATTATTGGAAGGCATATTTTTTGATGATTGCGGAGGTTATGTACTGGCTGACGATTGTGGTCTTTAAATTTCTGTGTTCTAATAATAATCTCTGTGCTTCGAGAACATTTTTTCTGGTTAAATATAAACCGGTATACTGATGATAATAACCATCAGTTTCGTGTTGATAAAATGCATGGCGAACCCATGAATTTCTTTCGATGCTCAACCACACGAGGTTAAAATCAGGGCGCTCAAATATCCACAGAGTATCGGGAAACTGTTGAGCCTGCGCCCGATCTTTACATACGCCAAGATGTAACGAATATAACCACATCCCACATTGTCTGCTGGGACTGATGTTTATCCCTTCAATATTCCATAATTCCTTTAGTAATCTGTTAACTGCCACCGAATCTGCGAAACAAAAATATGCTTTGCTATCTTCAATGTGTAAATCACCAGGTTTCGAATCACCGAAATGCTGGTAGCTTGCGTGTGGATTATCAATCAATGTCCACCTTTTAAAGCTCTTTAATCTACCCTGATGGTTAAGAGTCTTAAGAAGACTATCGAGTCTAATAATTACATTGGAGCGTGTAATGACATCGCGCAGGTACCGTTCTTCTTCCGCAACACCCGTTCCATACCAGTTCATGTACACTACATCAAAGTAAGCTGCATGCCATGTACACTTGGCGGTATCAGCAGAAAAAAGAGTTGCTATCGGCAGCAGTAATAAAAACAGCAAAATCCATGATGGGACATTGCGCACTACAAGACGTCTGAAGGATAAATAAGGCGTTTTGTGAAAGACCATCACCTCTCAACACCGCACCGCTGGCAGCAATTCAGTTCTTTTGCACAGTCGTAGCAATATTTGAAGCGAGTCATGTTTTCCTGGCATTCCATACATGGTGCGAGTTCAAGATAATTGGCATCAGAATACTCAGCGCAGTCCGGGCACAAATACGAAGTTCCATCATCATGCCAGGCTTGCCCGCATGCAATGAACAAAACCGCAAGAATTAGTGAGAAAACAAAGATTAATGATTTGAATCTTCGAAAATGAACAATCCACATATTTATCTCCTTCAGAGTGTTAGAAACACTCTTTGCTACGCAAATGATTAGTGTCTAAAGAACAAGCTTTGTTCGATAAATCGAACGACTACATTTTTGGTGTTTAACAGGGCTCGCCCCGTTAAATAAAAGAGGACTTATGATATACAAAGGAGAAAAGTTTAACAACTAAATTAATTTGGGTAAGGATACTAGAATTCTCGTATTTAACAGGGCAGGCAGGATCATCCGCCACTTCGCTCAATAATTACATTTTATTCCAAATCCTTTTTTATTTTCTCAAATTCCCGTTTTGTTATTTCTCCTCTGGCGTATCGCTTTTTAAGTATCTCAAGTGGCGTCTCATCCTCATCCCGCTTTATTAATTTTTTACTGTTAATAATAAAGTATATGGCAATACCAATAAGGGCTAAAAATATTATCCACATAAATGCACCTCCATATCCATAATTCATATGTCCCCAATCCATCATGTGCCAGCCTCGTGGATAGACACATGCTGTTGATGCTACAAGCAACAACATGAAAATCCATAGATTTTTCATTGCATTCCTCCTTTCACCCCCTCCTATATCCTCCCCCTTCAAGGGGGAGGGTAAGAGTGGGGGTCAATATCCTCCCCCTTCAAGGAAGAAGGTAAGAGTAGGGGTCTCATCTTTTTTTCCTCTTTATTTATTTTTTAAGAATATCATTTGAGCTGCATCTAAATCCTTTTTCATATTTTTTCTTTCTTCAATCTCAATGAGTTCGTTACGACATTTATCGAACTTGTCGCCATTGCAATTTCGGCAATGACTGGATGTAGTAACCCTAAAATTGCTAAAGGAATCGCAATGACATTATAGAAAAACGCCCAGAAGAGATTCTGCTTGATTTTCTTAAATGTACTCTTTGATAATTTAATCGCAGTCACGACTGAAGAAAGATTGCCTCTCACCAATGTAACATCGGCGGATTCAATAGCGATATCGGTCCCTGTTCCAATTGCAATACCAACATTTGCCTGGGTAAGTGCCGGGGCATCATTGATGCCATCACCAACCATGGCAACAGTTCCATACTCCCTCTGGAGTTTTTCGATCTCTTTCTGCTTATCTGCTGGCAAGATATTAGCGACAACTTGATCAATGCCGACTTTCCGGGCAACTGACTTAGCAGTACGTTCATTATCACCAGTAAGCATTATAAGACTCAATCCCATAGCTTTTAAATCCCTCAATGCATCTTTAGAATCTTCTTTTAATGAATCGGCAATGGCAATGACTCCAGCCAGTTTCTGATTAACAGCAATAAGAATTGGTGTTTTCGCCTCATTCTCTAACTCGGTTATTTTTTCTGCCATAAATAAATATCTGATTCCCTGCTCTTTGAACAATTTTATGTTGCCGATAACAATTTCTTTTTCATCGACTTGACCTGTAACCCCTTTACCTGGAACAGCCTCAAATTCTCGCGGTGTTATTATCTCTATCCCCCGCGTCTTTGTAGACTCCACTACTGCGCTTGCTAAGGGATGTTCAGAACCAGATTCTAAGCTACCTGCATACTTTAAAATATCATTTTCATCAAACCCCTGTGTTGTGATAATATCGGTGACCTCGGGTCTTCCTTTGGTAATTGTACCAGTTTTATCAAAAACAATTGCCTTTACGTCTTTTAAGGTCTGAATTGCTTCTCCTGACCTAAAAAGGATTCCTTTTTCAGCCCCTAAACCAGAACCAACCATCAAGGCGGTCGGTGTGGCAAGTCCTAATGCACAGGGGCAAGCAATGACCAAAACTGCAACTGCTGCAAAAATCGCAAGGGAAACAGCAGATAAAGAAGGATTTATCCAGGGCAGAAACCCCTGTGCCCAGAATAGAATCTTTACCAGTGCTGGAGCAAATATCAACCAGCCGAAAAAAGTTATTACAGAAATAACCAGCACTAATGGAACAAAACGTGCTGTAACTTGATCAGCAAATTTCTGAATTGGAATCTTCGAACCCTGACACTCCTCAACCATCTTTATTACCTGAGCAAGAAATGTTTCTTTACCAATCTTTGTGACTCTCACTTTTAATAACCCCTGTTGGTTAATAGTTGCGCCGATTACAGGATCTCCAATTTTTTTCTTCACTGGCAGGGATTCTCCAGTTGCCATTGATTCATCAATGCTTGATCTGCCGTCAACAACCTTACCGTCAGTTGGAATTTTTTCACCAGGTCTTATAATCATGATATCAGCAACCTTGAGTTGTTCAACCGGAATCTCTTTTTCTTCTCCCTTAACGACCACCCGAGCAGTCTTTGCACCCAGTTTAATGAGTCTCTGTATTGCCTGGGATGCCTTGCCTTTACTCATAGCCTCAAAGTACCTACCAGTCAGATGAAATGCCATAATCATGCCGGCAATACCGGCATAATTTTCGATTGGTATATTTATTAATTTCAAAACACCGGTCAATAAAGCAGCCATTGTTCCCATGCCAATCAAAACATCCATTGATGCCGAACCATGCCTAACTGAATTGAATCCGGCTTTTAAAGTTTCAAAACCAGGAACTAAAACAACCGATGCACCAAACAAGACCATGAACCAATGAAAATACGGTATCATTATTCCAAAAATCATCTCCAAAACCATTAGTATGATAATTGGAATAGTAATTGCCCAGGCAATATAAAGTCTTGATTTCGCCTTTTGCCAGACTATTTCCGCACGGTCTTCTAAACCTTCTTTTTCCTCCTTAATCTCATAACCGACACTTCTAATAATATTTTTTATGTCTTCGAGACCAGTAATCTTTTTATCATAATCAATGATTGCTTTTTCAGCAGCAAAATTTACTGACACATTGTCAACACCGGGCAGGCTGTTGACTGCCTTTTCGATTGTTAGGACGCAACTCGCACATGACATACCGGCGACAGGCAGGGTTATGTTCTCGGTTTTAGTGATCTTTTTTTCTTTCATTTTTTCGGGAACAGAAAATTCGGGCTGCCCCAAAAATTTTTCTGGGTCAGCTTTAAATTTTTCTAAACACGATGTGTTGCAAAAATGGTAGGTTGTGCCCTTATATTCAAATTGTCCAGCTTCCTGGTCTTTAGTTATCTCCATACCACAAACCGGGTCTTTGAATGTTTCCACACTTCCTCCTTTCACCCCCTCCTATATCCTCCCCCTTCAAGGGAGAGGGCAAGAGTGGGGGTCAAATTTAAAACCTTTACACGTTCGGAACAGGCTGCGTAATCTCATGAAATATAATGAGATTGCCACACCCCGACCATTACAATTCTTAATGGTCGGGGTTCGCAATGACAAAAAGGGATTTTGAGCAACACGCCCTTTAGCTTTGACCCCGTTTCCATTGGATTGAAAATCATATATTTTCAAATACTTTTTTTAGCTTTGCCTCGACGCCGATTGCTATTTCACGTAATTTATCATTTTTAACACTCTGCATTGCCCGGGTAGGTTTTATTATACCAACCCAGACGCTATTATCTTTTTCATACACGATTACATTACAGGGAAGCAGTAAACCAATCTCCCACTCAGCAGAAATCGATTCGTGAGCCATTCGGGGATTGCATGCACCGAGTATCTGATATTTCGGAAAATCAATATTGAGTTTCTCTTTAAATTTTGCTTGCACGTCTATTTTCGTCAGGATTCCAAAACCTTCTTTTTTCAACTCATCTTGTACTTTTAATAAGGTATTATCAAATGATAAATCTACTCTTTTTATAAAACCATAATCCATGGTATCCCCCTGATTAATTGTATATCAAACACATTGATTGTCAAGCGATGAATATTTTTTCAAAGCTCTTCCACAAAATAATTGACATTGCCATTATCCCTCGATTGTTTCGGTTCATACTGTTGTCTGTTAATCACGTTCAATTTTTCCGGTTCTTATCTTAATTACCTTCTCAACCGGAGAAACAATAATAATACCGTCACCTTTATACCCGGTTCGTGCATTTTTTAAAATCGTATTGGCAGTTTTTTCTACAGCATTTTCATCACAGACTATTTCGCGTTTCACCATTGTCGTATATGTTCCTGCGTGTTCTGATGAGATTTCCAGGTGCTCCGGATTTATCTCATCACCCAGTGCCCTGATATCTATAGCAGTTAATCGCGGGGCACTGATTTCTTCAAGTGCATGAATTATTTTATCCGCCATATACGTACGAATATAAGCCTTGATGAGCTTCACGTTACCTCCAATATTGGCACCCCGTTAGATAATGCGCAAGGACGCAGTGGGGTCAAATCCATCAGATAAATACCTAAATACCTAAATTCCTAAACCCAGCTCATTTACAATGGGCTTGGGTAAATACCTAAATAGAACAAATTGGATCGAATCCCGCAACGACAGATGATAGATACTGGATACTAGATACTAGTGAAAGAATCTACGACATAACGGCAGATGTTAGAGAAACCTGAGAGTCGCTTGACTTAGATGAAATTGCGGATAGAATAAGGTGTGAAGATAATATGTCGCTGTGAAGATGTCGCTGAACAGGAAATCGTAGTGAAGATAGTGGAATAAAACATGTCGTTAGTGGACCTTTAGTGCGTTCATCTTATCACGCATCAGAGGCTGCTTCAATGTTTTGTAGAGAATCATAAACAAGGAGGTAATAATGCAAGAAAAGAAACCCCTCAGATGGTCTATCACTGTAGTACTATCTATAATGTTGGTCTGTAGCATTCCGATGTTTGCTGCTGAATTCTCAGCAGATATGGTTGAGCAGATTGGAGATAAGAAAGGTGAAACAACATCGCACAAAATATATGTAAAGGGTATGAAATACCGTATGGAACAAGAAGAAGAAGGACAAGAGATTATTATCTTGGTCGATATGGAAGAAAACGTGACGCGCGTCCTCATGCCTGAAGAAAAAATGTATATGGAAATGGCAAGCGATGACCTCACCAGTCTCGCGAACGATCCATTTCAGAGCGTTAAGAAAACAGAGTCCATGGGAGAGAATAAACATCTAGGCACAGAAACAATAAATGGGTATAAGTGTGACAAATATCTCATTTCCTATGAAGGTACAGAATTGATGACGCAATGGGTATCGAAAAAACTCAACTTCCCCTTAAAAATCGTGACCCATGGATCAGAAAAGAGATCTATGGAATTGAATAACATTAGTGAAGACCCGATTGAGGATGCTCTTTTTGAGGTTCCGGATGATTACACGTTAATGGGTCCTTTACCAATGGAGGAAGTGCCTTTCGATTGATATTGAGAGATATATAAAATATTAACGTCTGAGGGACGGTGCCTTTTGGTAAGACATGGAGACAAGGTGACACGGAGATTGGGAGAACGTGCGCTGGACAGAAGTCTTAGCTTTTTCAGTGGGGTCAGCCCTCGAAATTAGAAACTAATTTAATTGAGATCGCCGTGAGATTCCATTCCCCATCTATATAATGTGGATTTTTTATCTCCAAGTTGCTTCTTTTGTAGCATTTGTCCAATGTCTGCCCTCGCCTGCCACGTGTAATTTATGCCTTATATTACATCGTGGTGAAGCTTGATTACTTCACCGGGGTCCAGACCCGACTTCCTTTGTTCTATTTAGGTATTTACCCCGTTTAGATAGTAAACCCCGTAGGAAATCCATGCTTTATTTATTCTTCAACATCGCATACCCTGAAGGACAATATTTTCCAACGGGGCAAACATCTAACGGGGTTTAGGTATTTTGGATTTTAGGTATTTGCCTTTCATCCGCCTGTCGTAGATCTCGCTATAGTCTCGAGTCTAACGAAGTTAGAGAGAGAACGTAGTGAGAGGCCCTCGCCTGTCCTCGTTACCTCGGTAACGGGATAGCGACAGCGTACGGGGTTTCTTAGAAAAGGTTTGACCCTATATGACCTATTGACTACAGTTAAACTTTTTGATATAATGTGACGTCTAATATACTAGAAAGTGTGCAGATATATATGATCAAAAGAACCACAATTATGAGCATTATCCTAATGCTTGCTCAGGCAAGCAACGCCTTTGCCCAGCGTCCAGGTGGAAACGTTAGTGGCAAACTGAGCGGTAATGTCTATGATGCTGATTTTAATGAGCCAATCGAATATGCGAATATCGTGCTTTACAGGAAAACAGACAGTGTGCAGGTTACTGGCACGATCACTGATTACAACGGATATTTTCAATTAAATGGTATTCGACCTGGTATGTATTATATGGAAATATCATTCATGGGTTTTAATACGCATATTATTAAAGAGCTTAATATCACGACTGATAACGCAGAGGTTTATGTAGGAAGTATTTTATTGGAACCATCGATTTTGGCAGTAGAAGGCGCTGAGATCGTTTCAGAGCGCCCTCTTATGTCCTATGAGATCGATAAGAAAGTGATTAATGTAAGTGGGCAGCTCACAACTACATCGGGTAGTGCAGTTGATGTTCTGGAGAATGTACCGTCAGTAGATGTTGATATTGAAGGCAATGTCAGCTTGCGCGGCAGCGAAAACTTTACCGTGCTCATTGATGGACGTCCGACAATCCTTGACGCGAGTGATGCCTTACAGCAGATTCCCGCAAGTATGATAGATAACATCGAGATTATTACTAATCCTTCAGCTCGATATGATCCTGAGGGCATTTCTGGTGTTATTAATGTCATCATGAAGAAGAAGCGTTTACAGGGCATCAGTGGCATCGCAAACATGAATATTGGACTGGATGACAAATATGGAGGAGATTTTCTGGTTAGTTATCGCACTGGAATAGCTAATGTATTTTTTAGTACTAATTACCGCAAATTCAATTTTCCCGGCACCAGTACGATCGAGAGCATGACTTTTCAAAATGACACGAGCTCTTATGTATTGTCTGATGGACAGTCTCAGCACACCTGGAATCCGTATGGACTGCGCGCAGGCATAGACCTGGAGCTCGGCATGTGGGACAAATTGAGCCTTGGAGGAGAATATGGTGCAAGAGAAATGGAGCGTGCAGAAGACCTCGATTATGATGAGTGGTCAGAACCAGGTGATAGTCATAATCTGTATGTGAGTCAGGAACAGGGTGAATTCTCGCACCGTTTTTATTCATTAACGCTTGACCATATGCACCGCTTTTTAAATAAGGATCACACATTAGCTGTGCAAGCCATGTACAGCATGAGAGAAAGAAACCATGCTTCTTTTAATGAACTTCTCGATACGACAGGTACTATCACGAGTGGTCATCAAAGTGATGAAGAGGGCCCTTCAATGCTTGCGCAATTAAAACTCGATTACGCGCTGCCCGTGGGAGAAAATCACACCTTTGAAGCAGGAGCCATGGGTAGGCTGGGCCGTTCTGAAGAAGACGCGAGGACGTATGAATATGATACTGCAACAGGAGATTATGAGTCCATGGATGAGTTCAGTCATTCTACTGAGTATACCCGGGATATCTACGCACTCTACAGCATGTTTTCCGGAACATGGCATGGGGTTGGATTTCAGGGAGGACTGCGCAGCGAATATACGTACCGTCTTATTGAATTGGTTGAAGAGGAAGAGCAATTTACTCTACACCGATGGGATTATTTTCCGTCTGCACATATCTCGTACAAATTCTCAGATGGTCATCAGCTCATGGCGAGCTATTCGCGGAGGATCCATCGTCCGAGATCATGGTGGCTTGAACCATTCATAACATGGTCAGACGCATATAACGTACACATGGGAAATCCTGATATTAAGCCAGAATACATTGATTCATACGAACTCGGTTTTCAGACATTACTGGGTAAGAGTGTGTTTTCACTCGAGACTTATTACCGCATCACCCACAACAATGTTGAACGTATCCAGTCAGTTTACAGTGAAAATGTAATACTTCATACTGTGGAGAATGTTGGAACTGATAGAGTACTTGGTATTGAGGCAATGTTTGACATCAAATTGGTTTCATGGTGGAATATCAATTGTACAGGAAATCTGTTTCAGCAAAGAATTGAAGGTGAACTCGATGGAGAATCATTTTCCGAGGAGGACTTTAACTGGCGCACCAATTTTAGCAATGAATTTAAAGTGCTTCCAGGAACAAAACTCCAGATCACGGGAAGATACCGCAGCCCGTCCTTGTCAACTCAAGGACAGCGCGAAGGATTTTTTACGACTGATGCGGCATTGAAACAGGAATTCTTTAATAAGAAATTAGCCATGACATTGCAGGTAAGGGATGTCTTTGGCACGCGCAAACGTGAACATACTTCTGAAGGAGAGGATTTTTATTTTCACAGGTATTCTGAACGCAAATCGCCTGTCGTAATGCTCGGTTTCAATTACAATTTCAACAATTACAAACAAGAACGTCGCCGCGAAGACACTGAACAGGATTTTGAAGGAATGGAAGAACTTGAGTGAAAGCGTAAAGCGTAAGGCGTTTTTTAATTGCAAATTGCAGATTTAAGATTGAAGATTGAAAAAGTAAAGAATCAAAAACATTGCGAAAAATCAATGTCAAGGGCTGACCCCATATCCTTTTCTTCATTTTTTATTTCAGTTTTACAATCTTAATTAGCTTATAGCCTTTGACCCCACCTGCCTCGGGATTTACGACCTTGAGAAAATAGACACCAGGTAAAAGGTCAGTGCCAAGTGATAAGTTGTTAGTGGTAAGTGTCCTGATTAATCTTCCACTTATGTCATACACCTGTAGACTGATCTCGTCTCCTTTACTAATCCCTGAACACTTAATACTGACCATTGTAGTAAATGGGTTTGGAAAGGCACTAATGATTCCTGTTTGATTGTTGCCTATTTCAGTTTCCTCAATGCCAATTCCAGAAGAGACCTTGTAAATCTGGGAGTAGCCTGTCGCATCATTCTTTTGATACACAATCCAATTCCCATCAGGCGACCACTGTGCATAGTAATGGTTATAACTATCACTGGTCAAGGGCGTCTCTGCTCCACCTGCTGATGGGACCTTGTAAATTTGGTAGTAGCCTACATAAAATTTTTGATACACAATCCAGTTCCCGTCAGGCGACCACTGGGGATCCTGATGGTCATAATCATCACTGGTTAGAGATGTCTCTGTTCCACCTCCTGATGAAACCTTGTAAATCTGTTTGTAGCCTGTCGCATCATTCTTTTGATACACAACCCAGTTTCCATCAGGCGACCACTGTGCATAGTAATGGTAATAACCATCACTGGTCAAGGGCGTCTCTGCTCCACCTGCTGAGAAATCTTGTAAATCTGGGAGTAGCCTGTCGCATCATTCTTTTGATACACAACCCAGTTTCCATCAGGCGACCACTGTGCATAGTAATGGTTGTAATCATCACTGGTCAAGGGCGTCTCTGCTCCACCTGCTGATGGGATTTTGTAAATCTGGTAGTAGCCTGTCGCATCAAATCTCTCATACGCAATCCAGTTTCCGTCAAGCGACCACTCTGGCTCATAATGGTCATAGCTATCACTGGTCAGGGGAATTTCCTGTGCCCACAGTGGGAGGGAAAAACCCAGCATAACTGCAAACAGAATTACTCTTCTCATAAAAATACCTCCTTTTTATTAATCTACAATGAGTTTATTTGTAATTTTGACTATGTCAATACAGAATTAAACGCAGTATCGTTACACTCGCCCCGTTAAATAAAAAGAGGACTTATGATTTACAAAGGAGAAAAGATTAATAACTAAATTGATTTGGGTAAGGATACCAGAATTCTTGTATTTAACAGGGCAGGTAGTATCATCCGCTCGCGCTGATTCGCAAAAGCGCAACAATGAGGCGACGCGACAGAATAGCTTTCTTTCTTTCTTGAGAAACAAAGAAAGTGAGAAATCCCCTTTCATCTTATCACCGCAATCTTACCGCTTGTTTTTGTTTCACCATCCGACGATTTCACGACAAAGAAATAAACACCGCTCGTAATCTCGCTCACACCCCACTGGTAGGTCGCTTCTGAGAGTTCTCCTGAATTATGTACCAGCTTACCGCTCATGTCAAATACTTTGATATTATCACCAATACTCAAATCACCAAAAAAGGTAATAGTATTCTCTCCTTGATAAACCCTGCAGGGATTGGGATAGACATTTATAATGATTTTATACTCAGGGTCGTTGGTAACCAAAGGATGGGGATAAGTATATGGAGAATAGCCAGGCCTCTGAGTATCATTATAATAATCCCGGTTTTCCAGAAGATGGGGAGAATCAGATACAATGTCAGCATCTTCACCATTGATTGTGTTATTCCACTCGTAAAATGGCTCAACAGCCTGGTCTGGCCACTCTTGAGGAAGTGGCGGATCCCAGTTTGAAAGCAAATTGCCTGTTGACCTTCCTACCTGATCAAGGCACGGATAACATCTCAGGATAATATAAGTATCCCCTGTATTCCACGCGAGATCATCAGCATATGGATCACTTTTATAAGTTATCGTATTCTCTGTATTCGATGTAATGGCACTGCTCTTCCCCTGGATTGTGTTATGCAGGGAATACCCAAACCACTGATCTTGAGTCCAACTCTTCGTGTCATCTACCAATGATACACTATCACCATTACTGCCAGTGTGCGTTCCTGATTCGTAGGTAACTCCATCATTCACATCATAGGGACTCGTTCCATCACATGCTCCCCAGGGGTCAAACGCATGAAATTCTCTGTAAACTGCTACATGACAAAGCGAAGTGTAATTACCCGTGACTGTATTATTAAATATAACACCTGTACCACCCCGGTTAAAAAATATTGTCCAGCGACCCGGTGTTATTGTACGTGTAAACGTATTATTATAAATCTCGTAGCTAAAACATGACCTTGCTCTTCCAGTAGATTCTGTACCGTGGTTTCCCAAACCAGTTTTATCTACAGCGTTATAGCGAAATACATACCGGGAGCCTCCGCAACCATCAACCACACCAAGGGGATTCTCTTCGCTTTCCCAGGTGAACGTGTTGTCTTCAATATATATCGCCTGTTCTGTACCTAAAGAAAGGGGACTTGCCCATGACCCGTCGCCATATGAGTTACCGCCCCAGCCAGATTGGTCAACATAAATACATTGAGTATGGTTATCAGTGAATTCGCAATGGTCTATCACTCCAAGCGTATATCCACTTATTCTAATCCCGCGGGAGTAAAGGTGATCAAACTTAACATGATCAATACGCCAGTTCTTGCATATCCCTCCTAAGTTAATCGTACCATGATCACTATTTCCTGTTCCCTCCTGACCTCCCTGGAAAGTAAAGCCGGTAATTCGAAAAGGGCTACCCTCTTCGCTTGTTATCCACATTGGACTGTCTTTCCAACCTGTTCTTGGTACTTCATTTATTATGATAGTCTGGTCTATTCCTGCACCCTGTAATATAATCGATGGCATTGGATCGATCTCCATACAATATGTCCATGTAGCAGTCCCTGCTGGAACCATTACAGTATCTCCGTTGCTGGCAGAATCGATCGCCGCCTGAACATCTATTTGGGAACAACTTGTAGCATTGATCGTTGCTGCATTTAATTCAGAAATGCAATTATACAAAAAAACTATAGCTAAAAGGACTATTTTGATTCGTAAGGATTTATTTCGTTTTATAATAAATTTTTTCATCTGGAGTGCAACCTTTTTTGCCTTCATTCTCACCTCACTTATTATTATAGAAATAGAACAGTCTTTGTCAATAAAAAAATTGGGTCGGGTCTTGCATTTTATAAAAAACCATATATACTACTTTAAGATATACAATATCTAAAATGAAAGATGACACTGAAAAAGTAGCAGAATTAATTGAACAAGCACTTAATAATGACGAACATGCGTGCCAGAAGATCTTGAATTTATATAAAGGAAGGATATTCAGTTATGTATATCGGATGGTAAAAAATTATCATGATGCCGAGAACATTACATTCGATACTTTCATAAAGTGCTTTAAAGCACTTGGCAGGTTTGACACCTCTAAGAAATTTTCTACCTGGTTGTTCACAATTGCGCATAATCAAACCATAGATTTTTTCAGGAAGAATAAACAAGAATACGAGTATTTCGATGATAGACATGCTGTAAAAGACGATTTTGTTCAGGAATATGAAAAAAAGAAAAAAATGGAAAAGATTGACCAGGCACTTACAAAAATGCCTGCCCTGGACCGGGAATTGGTCATTCTCTTTCATAGAGAAGAGCACTCTTACCAGGAAATCAGCGAGATTCTAAAAATACCAATTACAACAATAAAAATCAGGCTGCATCGGGCACGAAAAAAACTGAGGGACATGGTCTCAACAAACTAACCGGGAAAAGGTGAACTTATGAAGTTAAGAAGTTCAGATGTTCTGAACCTCGTGATGAAACATGAGTGAACCAAAATGTCAAATGTTGAGGGCGTGTTGCCCAAATCGAATTCAGGCATGTGGAATTCTAAAATGTCATTACGCCTGTCCGCCTTTTTGTATGGCGGAAGAAGCGAGATTCCTCACTGCGTTCGGAACAGGCTGCGTAATCTCATGAAATATAGTGAGATTGCCACATCCCGACCATTACAATTCTTAATGGTCGGGGCTCGCAATGACAAAAAGGAATTTGGGCAACACGCCCTTGAGACCTGACCCCTTATAGCTTCTGCTATTTCAACTGATATACCTCGCCTATTTTTAATGGCACAACCTTGATATTTGATTTTGCTTCTACTTTTTTCTTGAATTCTTCAGGATCGGCTTTCAACCTGTGCATGGGAATTACAACCTTTGGCTTGATAGCCTTCGCTGCATTGATTGCTTCACTGATATTCATTGTGAATTTCCCATCAATAGGAAGTAAAGGCACATCCACATTCCCAAGTTGTTTCATCTCAGGAATGAATTCTGTATCTCCAGCATGATAAATTGTTTTTTCATCTATCTTAATCAGGTATCCTACTCCCTCCCCTTTAGTATGCCACAGTCTCCCTGAAGACCTATGTCGTTTAATATTATATGCATCAACAGCTCTAACCCGGATATCATCAATTCCGATTTTGTCTCCAGGCTTGATTCTCCTGAAATTATTACCTAACTTCTTCGCACACAGTTCAGGAGCGATTATTTTAGTTTCAGACGTAAGCATCTTTTTAAATGAAGAAGGATAGCAATGGTCTGCATGATGATGAGTAAACAGTATGATGTCGGCTTTATCAGGATTCTCAAAGAATGAACCTATCTCATTTTCAAGAGACTTCATATACCTTGGATCAAAATAAATCGTTTTTCCATTTGCCTTAATCTGAAATGCTGCATGAGCCAACCATTTTATTTGAACACTCATTTTACTACCCCTTTTTTCAAGATAACCTTATTTCGTTCGGTTACTTGTTGATTCTATAATTATTATCCTTTATTAAGTGTAAATAGAATTGTGGAAAAATCAACCTTTTCTACATGAGAGTATTCATGCGTATGAAAAACCTTTGCTGACCCGTGAGCCGAAGGTACAATAAAGATAATTCTCCGCTTTTTCAATGTTGAACGTTGAGATTTAACTCCAATTGCCCAATATGTTGCTAAATGTTCTGTCCTTTTTGGTCTTTAACCTCGAACACCCGTAACAGTCGAAGGAGGCTCCACAAAAATTGGCTGGTAACCCAGAAATTTTTGGGCATCGGGAGTCAACAATTTTCTCCACTTCGGGTTAAATTCTATTTTCTGAATCTCTGTAGTTGGGTTATGAAACTCAATCGTTGCTTTGGAATATCCATCCATTTTTACCACACCATAGCATTTAGTGTCACAAATCGGTTGTGGAACCAGTTTTGTCGGTGAAGGATGTTCTGAAGTCAAGGATTCTATTTGTCTTTGGTAGTCTTCATAGGTGTAGAACTTTTCTTTAGTAATAAATATTTTACTACGGATCTCTTCAGGAATATAATCTTCAACCAGTTTCTTTAATAAACCTGATTTCTTTTCTTTAAGATAATTATTAACCTTCAGGCAAGCCAATCGGTCGATTTTTGTCAGTAGTGCCTGTTCTTCTGTGGAGAGGTCTTCAAATTTTACCCGATTAACTAAATTCCAGATAAGCTGTTGTTTAAGTGTTTGGTCTATCTCAGGATGTTTTCCATAGTACTTAATAATATTTTCCGCAAGCGGGATATCTGGCGATTCATAGGAGAATACATAGAGAACATTGGCATCTGGGCGGGCTTTACAAGGATTAAGACAATAACTTTTAAAGATCAGGGTAATTTTCGAGTTCGGGGTAAGAACTAACTTATGTTCGTCCAACTGATAGGTATCTTCACCTTCTGGGAGATCTGTAACATCTCTCAATTCTTGAGGATCAAAGTTAATCTCCGTAATGTATTCTACTTGTTTCTTCTTCTTGGGGATCTTAGGAAATTGAGCATACGCCTGGATTAGCAACAATGTGCTCAATATTCCTAATACAGACAATATTTTTATTAAGTTTCTAAGCATAATGTTTACCTCCTTTGTATGAAAACTGCAAGCTTAACATTTTGACATTTCTGTCAATACCATAAAACCATTTTACTCACCTAAGCTGTTTTGTCAAGACGAACAGAAAAAATGCAAATGCCTAAAATCCAAAATACCTAAACCAAGCAAAATAACCAAACAAATTAGATCAACAAAATGAACAAGGTGGGCATGTGAGAACATCTTATTTCATTTGTCAAGTTTCGAGATTTGACCCCATTACCCACAGGAGAGCTCTGGAAAACTATTTTTTGAGTTCTTTAATATTTTGTTTATTATCTTAATTCGTTTTTAAGGATTTTGTAAAACCTGTCTCTTGCAGTCCGTTCCATCCAGGGATCATGTCCGCAGTTTTTTAATAGGATGAATCGAAAGTCTTTTAAAATGCGAGAAAGGGGCTTTTGTATCCCTTCGGCAGGATGGGGATCATAGTCACCGTGGATTGCTACTATTTGACACTGAATTTGTTTTCCGAGTCTCAGAAGCTTTCCGCTTTGTCTTAGTTCTTCAGCTTCTTTCCATACACTTTGAAAAATATCGTACTGAACATTTAATTCCTCATTATCAGAAGGTAGGGGGTCAAATGAATCTGCTCTGGACATTAACTTTCCAAATTGTGCTAAGATTGCTCTCTTATCTTTAACCCTGGGGTCATTTAAATCTTCATTCAAAGTATGGATTTTTAATCTTTCTTCTTTGTTAAGGCGACTTAATCGCGTTTCCGTTATCCTTAAAGCATATTTTTCTTCGAAAGGACCGCTTCCAATGAGTATTAGCTTTTTTACCAATTCAGAATAGCGAGCGGCAAAAATAAAACTTAACCACGCTCCCCAAGAATGACCAATCAATATTACAGGAAGGTCTCCGTGTTTCTTCAAGACAGCCCGCAATTCATTAAGTTGTCCTTCAATGGATGTCGCTGTTTGAAGCGGTTCCAAAACACCCCAGTTGGATGCAAGTTCCCTTGCTACCGAAGCCATTTCACCAGGTGCACCTGGGCCTCCGTGAATAATACCTACATTAAAAGGTGCTTTTCCATATTTCCTTAAATTCTTCATTTTGTGATCTCTGATTTCATCTCAAATTACACTCAATCATCCACTTCAGTCCCGAACCAAAGTCGTTTACCCTTAATTATCCAGGTTTCAAGTCCCATTTTTTTAATAGCTTCCAAGTTTTTCACGCAGGAATCTTGATGAAGTCCCTCAAGTGATTTAAGTATATTACAGGTCTTGAAATCATCGCATTCATAACAAGCATAAAAACCTTTATCTTTGCAGCACTTCCTAATCTTGCACGATGTGCTGCTATCTTCCCGTTCCCTGCAAGTTTGAGGGCATTTTAAGCCGGTTATAAACCCAAGCATCTCGCAAAATTTATCATAATCTTTAAGCTCCTTGGAAAACAGGGATTTTGCAGTCCGGTCAAACTTATATTTCTCCAGCACTTTTTTAAACTTCTTTGCTGTATTGGCAATCTCACCTGAATAACCTGCACAATCGCCACAATAAAGCCCACAATATGCAAGTAATTTTTTATTATTTTTCATAGTCTAATCCTCTATTTAAATGACTTTAAATTTATCGTAAAACAAACCCAATTATTGCTTTTTTATAATTGATTATTGGTTCCATAATTATTCTCCTTTATTAAGTGTAAATAGAATTGTGGAAAAATCAACCAATGGCCGCATGTGCGCATGTGATGTCAAATCTCGTTTAGACAGAAAATCGGTTGCATTTTTATTACTCTTTATAATTTATTCTTCAGATCATTTGCGAACTTCTTTGCTTTCTCTAAATCTTGCTCGTTAGGTCTTCCTCTATTTATTCCCCCAATAATTTTAAATGGTCCCCATGTATCAAATCCTTTACAAGAAAATTCTCCAATGACATTAAAACCCTTTTCCAGTAATTTCTCTTTTAGTAGTGTTTTCATAATATACCTCTTTTATTTATTCTCCTTCCTCAATTCCATCCACAAAAAGCGAATTTGTGGAACGTCCCCATTTAATCGTACATGAGGACGCAAAAAATCGTATCGTGGTTGATCAATATCTACGTCCCTCAATCCTTGATCATTACGCCAAAACTCCTCTATCTTGACAAATCCTGCTTTTTCATAGCACTGTATTGCCCGAGTATTGGCAGCCGCAACGTCAAAGCGTAAGGCTTTCAAACCGGATTTAAAGCACCAATCAGTAACTTTGTTAATAACCAATCTGCCTATACCTTTATTGCACCATGAGGGATGAATACGAAATCCCATATTGCCAACTTTTCGATTGACCCAATCAATTTGAACGAGCGCGAGATAACCTATTGCCTTTTGTGTTACGTAATCCACTACCAATGTAATTCTATTTGGATTATCTTCTCGTGAGCAGAAGTGTTCATCTTTTTCTTCAACACTCATCTCTTTTAAACTGCTATTAAAAGGTTCATAAGGAAAAGGATACCCCGGCCATTTCGCCAGTTCATCCAAATCCTTGCGAATCCATGGACGTATTAAAATATCATCTTCGCAGAGAGGGAATGATTTAAGCATATCCTGTTTAAAGACTTTCAATACACATCTTCCTTGTTAAAAGAATGGGCTGTCGGATAGATAATTCCGTGAGTTTTTGAAATATCACGCACCATGAATGGTGCAACTACAAGGTGGAGAAACTGAACTAGATCAAAAAAATGAACCAGATTAACCAGAACGCAGCCTTTAGTGATTGAGGACATTCGCTACGATTCTGGTCATATAGTAGGTAAACCAATCGTCTTCAATCAAATGGTACAATCGGTATTTTAACACCTTGGAACTAGCTCCAGCTTCTTTTCGTGTACACTTGGCTATAGGCTTACCCTGATATCTAAAACATGATTCCTTTGCATGATACATGCTCAAGAGCCATTCGAGTATCACCTGGACAGAATGTTCCTTCATGCCAATCCCCATTTCGGAAAATATGAGAAGTTCTCTTACCATGTTATGACCATGATAATAGAACCTCTGTATTTCGTGATCTTTTTTGATTGAAAGATTCCGGACAAGAAACTTCAGTGCTTTGCGTAAAGGATTCTGATACTCTGGTATTTGAGAATGATACAAGGCAGCTGCAGCATGATGCGTGACCCATGGACAACTTCTTGTCCAGTTTTGTTCTTCCTTGTGTTTTTGATTAACCCATCCGCCATCTTCCCGCTGCCAGTGAATAAGCAAATCGTATGACTTCTGAAGTCGAACATCTTTACCCATACCCACCTTGCCAAGACCTTGCAGGTAAACCGATAGTTCACAGGGAAAGTTCCCTGGATCCCCGTTTTCAAGTCCCTCCCTGTTTAGTTGGGTGGATTGATCCACCTTGAAACGACTGAACATACCTTTTGGCTTTTGAAAGAAAAGCGTATATTCGCACGCTCTTTTCACGCGTTTATCCTGTATGTCAAAACCCATGTCTCCCAACATAGGCAGTATCCAGGCTGTAGTGACATATTTGGGAGTGTAAGCTGAATATCCATCCCTTGGCAAGTATGATGGTTTAGGCGACCATGAACCGCCACTATACCATGAGCCATCTGGTTCCTGTCTGGAGAATATTTCCTCTGCCGCACTGCACTTTTCCACATCTGCCCATAGTCCTTTCATTGACTTTGAGCGCGGATCATTCTTCAAAAGATATTTGTGAGTCAAATACCTCACTGGCAATGAACCTTTGGACAGTAACCAATTGATATTATTCTCAATTTGCCTCTTATTCAACATTATACTAACCTCCACAGATAACTATTTATATACGAACTAAGTTCGGATATACCATCAGAATAGAAGTGTATTTGAATTTTAATCACTGGATTCATACATTTTATTATAATTATTCCTTTCTTAGTGTCAACAGGAAAGCGGAAAATTTCCTTATTGGCCGCATGGTCAATATGAGTGAGCGAAATAAGGGTCTGTGCGGAAACCAGAGCCAGATACGCTCTGTTACCGGAAGTCGGGCTATTTGCCAGAATTATTTACTTCTTCTCAATGAATCAATAAATGTATCCAGCTCAGATTCAAAATTTTTCCATAAATCCGACAAATTCTCGGCAAGTGGCATTAATTTTTCTCTGTCTAACATTATCCCATATCCATGAGCGGAGAAATGTCGAAACGCGCGATATTCATCCAGTCTCCTTGAAAGCTCAAGCGAAATTATTCGATTATCAACTGACAGATCTAATAAATCCTTGTGCCAAGATTCTGAAATCGGTATGGATATTCCCTTATATTTCAGTACCCTTTTAAGTATATTCTCTATCCCGTTGTATGTATTTTGGAGAAAAGTGGCAATAGCAGCTAACTCAACGATAGTTTTCTCCAAACGCTTTAGTGCTTCATTTAATGCCGAAAGGGTTTCCAAAATATGTTCTGTCTCAGCTTGAACTTCTCGAAGTAATTCATCCATAGATCTTCACCCCTTTTTCTTCAATTATTTGATTAAATAAAGATTTTTTGGATAAATCCACAAGATCCACAGGTTTGGATAAATTTCTCAGTAACTCTCCATAAAATTTAAAGAAAAGCCCAGGTTCTATCCCCTTTATACCGATATCAATGTCATTTGGGTCTTCTCTGTCAAGACAGGAACCGAATAGGATTACTTTACTGAGATTATATTTTTTTGCATACTTTAATATCGTTGCCTTATCCTTTTCTGATATCATTTGTCTCCCCCATTGTAGCATTTTGGATTTCGCCCAACGTCAGACTGTGTGAAAACTCTGGTAATTAGCAGTATCATTAGCATAATTATACATAAATAATTTAGCATGTAAACCCCCCGATTTTAATCAAAAATAATCTTACTGAAATGGGGTCGTTTAATCATAAATATATTAAGTTGTATTTGCCCGATAAATCCCGTTAGAAATAAGTTTCTAAACGGGATGAATCAGGCGACTACGATAGATTCAGAGTACTTTGTAGCGTACTATAGTATTATCGTTTTTCTTTTAAATTTAAAGCCAAAATTACTTAGCTCATCAAGTGCCGGTTTGTAAAATTCAGGAAGAGTCGGAGGCATTAGTACGCCCGTAGCTTTAATCTTACCTTCTATTATAAGTTTTGCTGAAATAGCAGCCGGAAGAGCTACTGCTCTTGACATTGCCGATTCACCATTCGGAATTCCTTCAACAACCATTGTGGCTAACTGTTTTTCTTTTCGCCCGCCAGGAAATGTAGCAAGTGCATCAATGTGAAGAATGATCATATCTTTCTCATGAGGTTTATAAAACATCTTTTTTAACATAAGGTCCAGAAGGATATCCAGATTTGTACCTTCTTTAAGATCAACAGGTATGTTATCAAAAAACCCAAGCCATTTTAGACGGTGTATAATATCCGCATTGTAATCAACATTTAAATACTGACCCAATTTCTGTTCAATATCATCGGGTGATTCTGCGTTTATTAGAGATGCTGTAAATTGCCTATAGGTTTTTCCTTCGAAACTCTCAACTTTATCATTTTTTAACAAGCCGAGTGCCATTACATTTCTCATATGATTACAATAGCCGGAAAATCGTAAAAGCCCGCGGTAAAATGAAACGTTTTTATCCAAACCAAAGGGTTTCACATACTTTTCAACATCTTTATTAGGATATGATTCAAAAGTTCCTAATCCATCTATATCTACATACCAGAAGTGTTCGAAAAGTTTATCACCGGGTACCTCAATTTTTTTGCCGTTCTTAAGGTATGCCGCTGCAGTTTGAGCTGCCACGAAAACTGTTCTTGGATCCCATGAAAACTTATACCCCATTGGATTGTTATTAGATTCAAAAGAAGGCAATCCGCTTCCATATGAATTAAGACTGATCACACGACCCCCTTTTTCTTTAATCTCATCAAGAACCATTTGAGTACCGAAATGATCCATACCCGGGACTTCGCCCAATTCATTGAGAATCAATATTCCTTTTTCCTCTACTTCATTTTTCAAAGCCAGCAATTCAGGAATTTCATAAGCCGTGGTCACCATACTTTTGCCATTACGCAAACAAGATTTTGCTACATGAATGTGAATTGGCTTAGGCACCATACTAATAGCAATATCAACTTCACTAATCACTTCATCGAGAACATTCGGATCATTATCAGGCCATGGAACGGCTTTACCTAATGCTCTTCCTGCGATAATTTTTTCTGCTTTTGAAACGGTCCTGTTTACCATTATCACCTGGTATCCGCATTTTTCAATAAAATAATCGACCAGGGGTTTAGTCATTAGACCAGCACCGATAATTGCAACTTTTTTCATAGTGTTTTCTCCTTTCATAAAGTTAAATTAAATTTATATTTATATAAATACCTTTCTTTTTCAAAGACGGGGTTTTAAATTTCATGTAACTACTATTATACTATTATACGAACCGAGTTCGTATATACTGCCAAAATAGAAGTGTATTTGAATTTTAATCACTCGATTCATACATTCAATTGTAATCGTCTAGGCTTCGTTGTCAAGTAGGAGGTAACGACAATAGGTTCAGAGTGTGTAGTCGTTTGATTTATCAAACAATGCCCGATAAACCCCGCTCCTCTGCGAGGGGCGTGGGTAAATCGGGCGACTAAAATGTCATTACGAGGAGCGAGATTCCTCACTGCGTTCGGAACAGGCTGCGTAATCTCATGAAATATAATGAGATTGCCACACCCCGACCATTACAATTCTTAATGATCGGGGTTCGCAATGACAAAAAGGGATTTGGGCAACACGCCCGTTTGGTTTATCAAACAAAAAAGAGTGAAACTTTTCCCCATACCCTTCGTATTACTTAGTGATGAAGCACAAAAATATCGAAAGATTAATCCAAAAGCTCCTAGATTTCGAGACAAATGCAGAAGAAGAAAAGATTCTGCATGTTCATTTGTCTCAATGCAAGGAGTGCCAGCGATTTTACCAGGAAATGGTACAAACCCAGCAGGCGCTTTGCGGGCTCACTGAATTATACCCTGAACCTGGTTTTAATGACCGCGTGTTGAAAAAACTCGGCTTCAGAAAAACCTTTGCCTGGTCAAAAGCGGCAATAATCTTTGCCAGTACCTGGTTAGCCTCTTTTCTGTTACTGGTATTTTCACCCTTCCCAGGAAAACTATTTAATGAAATATTAACCTCAGTACCTACCCTCGTGCGATTTTTTGACAAGGTAGAACTCGTTGTTTCATCATTGAGCCATACACTTATGCCATTTGCAAAAGGCTCATTCAATATTGTGCAGCCTGTTATTGGATTAATCTTCAGTATTCTCTTAATTTATTTATTAGGTAAGACTTTACATAAGGAGGTAAAATGCAAGGCTTAATACCTATAATTTTTATTGTTGCACAGATATCAGGTCCTATTGCCATGGAGGCTCATAATTCAACATATGAATATATAGGACAAATGCCCGAAATTGTGGTCACTGCGCCACGGTACGAGCACGAAGATGATGCGTGGACCGGAATGATGCCTGAAACAATAGTCACCGCACCAAGATATAATAGTGAAAATTACGTATCATTTGATCAAATAATTGAAAATGTATTACCAAACTTTGTCTATGCACAGGATACCAAAAAAATTGATGTTAAAATTAAAATCGATCCTTCTAACAAAATAAAGAGTGGCGATTACTATGTAGCTGAAGGCGACACAGTTGATGAAGACATCACAGTCACTGGTGGTAATGCAAAAATTGACGGTGTTATTGACGGTGATCTTGCAGTAATGGGTGGCATGGTTGATATTAATGGCATGATTGACGGTGATGTTGCAGTTTTTGGCGGTAATCTTGATATACTCGGCACTGTAGATGGTGATGCTGCTGTATTTGGTGGTAATATCAAAAACAAGGGAACTATTACAGGAGATCTTTTTGTGGTCGGCGGTACAGTCCTACTCGATTCTGGTTCAGTAGTTGAAGGTGATATTAGTATGGTTGGTGGCACAGTAGACCGTGATGATAATGCCGAAGTTCTGGGTGAGATTGTAACAGTTGAAATAGAAGTCCTTGAAAAACTTCTGCCACGCATTAGTAGGGTATTCAGGCTCCCAAAGATGATGCCGGCACCCTTGGCATTTGGCACGATATTTCTTATCTCGGCATTTATCGTTATATATATTCTCACTCTTCTGGTACTCCTTATCTTCCCAAAAGTAATCGATAAGATTATTAACAGACTTCAGCTTAATGTATGGGCATCAGTTGGCCTCGGTTTTGCTATGGAGATTCTCTTTACTCCATTAATTGCCTTGTTTGCTGTTTCAATAGTTGGCATTCCACTTATTTTCTTATTGCCACTTGCTGTTGCTCTTGCCATCTTATTCGGATATTCAGCACTTTCTCTGATCATTGGTGAGAGGGTCGCACATGGCCTGAATTGGAATATCAAAAGCCGCATCGGGTTCTTCACTATCGGCTGGCTATCAATAATGATCATCCCGATCTTAGGGATTATCCTACAGAGCCTCGGACTTGTAGGCTCTCTGGTATTTGTCTTCGGCATAGTCATCCTGTACGTAACCGCAACAATAAGTTTAGGCGGAGTGATCTATACATTGATAAAAAAAGAAAAGAAAGAAAGCAAAAAGTAATTTTGTGACATACTATTCACGCCCTCCTCTACTCCTCGATATGATACCCCCCCCCTCCTATATCCTCCCCCTGAAAAGGGGGAGGATATAAAGGGATTTATGGGAGTAAAGTGGGGGTGTATTGAATTTACCAAGTATTTGACTATAATAACATCATAGAAATTATTGAATCAATATAAGGAGGTACAATGAAATTGATAAAAAGACTTGCCCTGATAATTGTAATATCATTTTGTTCTCTGTATGGTCAATCTTTGATCCCCGGATATTATACCCAGAATGATTTTTTATTGGCTTCTCCAGGTGGAATGGGTGTTGGACTATATGGTTATGATAATCCTGCTTTACTTACATATCTTCACCAACCTGACGTTATGTTCACACTCTCAGATAAAACTGGCAAGTGGAGTGATTTTAATCGATGGGGCGTATTTGCTGCCGTGCCGAATTTTGGTTTTGGTATGATCAATCAGAGCGACACAATTGGGAGTGTGATTGACTATCGTCTTTCACTTGCATTCGGAAACAAAACAACAAGTTTGGGCATTGGTTATGGTTGGTCTGACGGTGATACGCAGCACTTCAACCGCACAAAGGTAGTAACACTCGGTTCTTTGTTCCGTCCCTCCAAACAGTTATCGATCGGTTTAACAGGCAATTTTGCAACATCTGGCGGGACAAGGGAAGGTATCGCTGATCTGGCAGTTCGCCCGTTTGGCAATGAAACAATTACTCTTTTTGCAGATTACGCCATTCAAAATGGTGAAGTTCTCAAAGACGGACATTGGAGTGCTGGAGCTGCTGTAGAACCACTGCCAGGTATCCGTTTGACTGGACGATATTTTAACACTAAGGCGTTTACCATCGGGCTCAATTTCAGCCTGGGCCGCTTTGGACTTGTTACCCAAAGCCATTTTGATGATAATCAGGAATATAGTTTCAATACCTATGGCGTCCGCGTAGGCGCCTATGACCGCAATCTTATTGAAACCAACATAATGCGTAACAAAAGATATGTTGAATTGAATCTTTTAGGTCCAATCAAATATCAACGGTTCGTGATGTTTGACAAATCAAACACCTTAGCCGGATTGATTTCAACCATTGACGCAGCCAAAAAGGATCAAACAATCAGCGGAATTGCAATTAATACTTCGGGCATGGAAATCAACCGAGAGATGGCATGGGAACTTCGAGAGAAATTGAAGAATTTCAAATCTACTGGTAAACATGTGGTCATGTTTATAGATAATGTTGGTATTTTCGGCTATTATTTTGCATCGATTGCAGACAAAATAGTCTTAGACCCATTAGGTTTTATTGATTTGAAAGGCTTATTGCTCGGACGTTTCTATTTAAAAGGGACCCTTGAAAAAATAGGGATTGGATTTGATGAATGGCGATTCCTCAAATATAAATCAGCCGCTGAAATTTTATCAAGGGAAAATATGTCGGAAGGTGATCGAGAGCAATTGCAAGAACTGATCAATGACGCCTACAGATTGTTGAAATCTGACATTTGTGAGTCCCGACATATCACCCCTGATGAATTTGAACAATGGGTCAATCAGGAAGTGATCTTTATGCCCAAGGATGCTTTAGCAAAGGGTCTGGTAGATAGTATTGGCCGTTGGGAAACTGTTAAGGATATGATCAAAAAAATAGAGGGAGAAGAAAAAAAATTGATCAATCCTGGCTCTATTGCCAAATTCCATCTACCCAAAGACGATTTTTGGGGAGAAAAACCGCAGATTGCAGTGGTCTATGCACTTGGTGTATGTGCCATGGACGAAGGGATTACTGCGCGCAGATTAGTAAAAGACATCGAATCAGTAATGAACAACTCAAAAATCAAAGCAATGGTTTTGCGCGTCGATTCCCCTGGCGGTGACGCTCTAGCATCGGATTTAGTTGCTGAAGCAATGAAAAAATGTAGCGAGAAAAAACCTGTCATTGTCTCCCAGGGATTAGTAGCAGCTTCAGGCGGCTACTGGATTTCCATGTACAGTGATACCATTGTTGCTGCTCCAAATACGATCACAGGTTCAATCGGAGTAATCGGTGGATGGATTTATAACAAAGGTTTTAAAGAAAAATTAGGTATGAGTACAGATTTTGTGAAAGTAGGCAAGCATGCAGATCTTGAATTTGGAGCACCATTACCATTAATAGGTCAAAATCTCCCGGACCGCAATCTCACTGAAGAAGAACGTGCAAAAATGGAATACATAATCACATCGCTTTATAAGGACTTCATTGCAAAAGTCGCTAAAGGCAGAAATAAAGAATATGACGAGATCGAATCTGTTGCCCAAGGAAGAGTGTGGTCTGGATATGACGGCAAAGAAATCGGATTGGTCGATGTTATTGGCGGGCTGGAGACTGCCATAGATATTGCAAAAGAAAAAGCCGGTATTTCAAAAGATCAAGAAATAACCATGGTGGAGTTACCGAAGAGAAAATTGCTTGACCCAGGTATGTTTAAACCTAAGATGTTCGGAGTTGAATTTCAAAATAATGAGTTCATCAATTATTTGAAATTCCGCTTAGAGCACAATGGTGAGCCATTGCCGATGCTCCCTATGGAGGACATGGGTATGATAATGAACTTAAGGAAAGCACAGTAATTCCAAAATCCAAAAAATGGAGGTTCTTACTTGTTTTTTATTGAACTTATCGAATAAATGATTATACTATTGCCATGAGCATTGTCGAGTCAGCCAAACGAGCGTTAGTAGAAAGAGATTTCAAAAATCTCGACGACCTCTGGACTGAAATGGTCCTGGATGAACAGGTAGATTTGAATGACTTTCTTAAAATAACCAAGGAATTGAAGAAATTAGGTGAATCTGAACGTGCACTTCTTCTCTTAGAAATGCTTGCTACCCATCTTGAATCTAATGACGAATATGCCAAAGTGATTGAGGTTTACAAAAATATGGTTTATCATGTGCGCGATGATACCGAAATCAGGAAAAAAATCATAAATCTTTATAAACTAGAATATAAAGAGAGTGAGCATCTCGATGAATACCTGGAAATTTCCGGATTCAATGAAACAGGATCAATATTCAAAACGATTGCAAAACTTGAGGAATTTTTAAAATATGATATTGGTTCATATTTCTATTTCGAACGCTACGGCATCGGCGAGGTGGTTGATACAATACCGTCAAAAAAAGAGGTTGTGATCGATTTTGAGAAGAAAAAAAAGCATTTCCTCACGCTTGATGTTGCGCGCGGTGTACTTATGCACCTTAATAAAGAACACTTTCTCTATATAAAATATAAAAATATTGACGATTTAAAAAAGATGTCGCTGGCAGACCCTGTTGAACTAATTAAACGTATGCTAAAGAGTTTCCAGGAGCCATTAACTACATCACAGATCAAGATGCATTTACAGGGTATCGTTGAAAAACAGGAATTAAACAAATTCTGGGAAATGGCGCGAAAGAAAATAGAAAAGGATAACAATATAAAAATTTCCGGCAGAACTGCTAAAACCTATACCTATATTAGATCTGGTATAGACAAAACTGATATAGAAATTGCTACATTCAATGAGGCTGCTGAACAAGAAAAGTATCTGCTTGCTGAAGAATATGCAAAAAAAATGCCCGCGGCCTTCAAAAGAATTTTACCTGAATTAATTGAAACAGGAAACAAGGCTCTTAAACAAAAACCAGCACTGGCATTGGACATATTAATGCTGTGCAATGATTTAAAGGTAAAAGCTGAGCTATCCTATACTATAGATGCAATCCTGGAGAGGGAAAAGCCAGAGAGTATCATTAAAAAACTAAATAATATTGAACATCAGAAGATTTTGTTAACATTGGTAAAAGAAAATAATCCTGATGAGTGGACAGACATTTTCAGGAAACTCATATTCACTATTAATAACATTAAATTGCTCGATGATATTGCAGAAAATTTAAAATGCGCTCCAGCTATATTAAAAGATATTTATTATACTATCTTCTCAATGCCCAAGCAACATCCGCAGCAATTCCAATGGATGCTTAAAAAAATGCAGAGCGGTGATCTTCAGGAATATTTAAATATAAAGTTTATTCCAAGGTTGATTGATAGTCTAAACTATGTAAAAGGTATTAAAGGAATTGTAACCAAAATTCTATCCCTGGAAAATTTTGATAAAATATTAAAACAGGCAAAGGATGAAGATGCAAAATATATTTTAGAAACAATAAATAACAACACAGTTTTAGAGAATTATAAGAAAAAAGATTTCTTAAGAATTATCGAGTACTATTTTCCACATTTTTTTGCTAAAGAGATTGATATAATTTATACGACCAAAACAGCATTACTTAAAAGGAAAGAGGAGTTGAATAAAATCATCACAATTGAAATCCCCGAAAACAAGAAAGATATTAGTCGGGCGCGAGAATTCGGCGACCTCAGTGATAATTTTGAATATAAGGCAGCAAAAGAACGGCAGGATCAGTTATATCAAAAAGTAAGAATCATTGAATCTGAATTAGAAAAGATCCAAACTATTAATCCGACAACAATAACTACGGATCGAGTTAGTATCGGCACAAAAATAAGATTGAAAAATCTACAGGATGGTAAACCAACACACTATACAATATTGGGTAGATGGGACACTGACCTGGAGAAAAATATTATCTCCAATGAAGCACCGGTCGCAAAATCGCTTCTCAATAAAGTGCCTGGCGATTGCATAACAATAAACGAAATTGAATACGAAATTGTCGAAATAGAAAAAGGACTTGATTAATTTCAAATTGCAAATTTTAGATTGCAAATTGATGAAACATAAAAAAAGTAATAATTTGAAATATTAAATCTACAATATGCATTTTTAAAAGGAGGTTTTATGAAGAAAATGCTTTTAATAGCAATAATCGCTCTCCCGCTTTTAGTATTTGCAGAAAAAGAGCCAGTAGGTTATCTCGGTGTTTCAACTTCAGAATTGGATGAAGCCATGAAAACCGCATTAGACCTTGAATATGGGGTTCTTGTTGAAAAGGTACATGAAGATTCACCGGCTGAGAAAGCAGATATTAATGTTGGCGATGTTATTTTAGAAATTGATGAAGATAAGATAACCGATTATAAAGTCCTGAAAAATATTGTTAAGGAAAAACCTAACATCAAAGTAAAAATGAAGATCTATCGGTCAAAAAAATCGATTACGAAAAATGTAGTATTGGGTGAGAGAACAAAAACAAGAATAAGTTTTGATATTGATATACCTGATATGGAAGAACTAAAAGAGTTATTGTGTAAAGGATCAAAGGAATTAAAAGAACAGATGGCAAAACTGAAAAACGAAATAGAGAAATTAAAAAAAGATATCGAGAATTTAAAGAAACAGATTAAATAAAATTTTAATATGTTGACATTTCCTTTTCTGTAATTATACTCTCAAATATAATATGGAGATACATAAATTTACAGAAAGGGATAGAAAACAGTGGGAAGAATTTGTATTCAATGCAAATAATGGAACGATGTTCCATTATTTAAAGTTTTTGGATTATCATCCTCAAGGACGTTTCAAAAATCAACATCTCATTATCAAAGAAAAAGGGAATATTGTTTCACTCTTTCCTGCGGTTGATGAAAAAAAGACTATAATCTCATATAAAGGCGCATCATATGGTGGATTTGTACTGAAAAATGACATTGGCATACATGAAACATATTTGATTGTTGAACACCTGCTCGCATATCTTAAGGCTCATAAATACAAAAAAGTCCTTCTCACCCAGACACCGCTCATCTATTATAAAGAACCCAACCAGTATATTGATTTTGCCCTGCTGAAAAATGGTTTTCATTATCGGAAAAGGGAGATTACTGCAGTAATTCCACTTGATGTTGCTGAACCCCTATTAAGCTTTCATGCTGATGCTCGCCGTTCAACTAAAAAGGCAATCAGAGAAGGAGTTCGAATCAAACTCTCAGATGATTTCAAGACTTTTTATAAAATCTTAAAACATAATCTTGGCATGAGACACAATGTCTCGCCGACACATTCTCTTTATGAGTTATTAAAATTAAAAAAACTATTCCCTGAAGATATTATGCTTTTTGCCGCATACCTGAAAGAAAAGATGATTGGTGGTATAGTCATCTTTGTCGCAAACACAGAAGTCATTCTGGCATTTTATATCAGCCATGATCAAAAATTTCAAATTTACAGATCGGTCAATTTACTCTTTTACGAAGTGATAAAATGGGGACGAAATAAAGGATTTAAATACCTTGATTTAGGTACGTTTACCTTAAATATGGAGCCGAATTGGGGTCTTGGTCGGTTCAAAGAAAACCACAATGCACGCGGTTTCCTGCGCGACTCGTTTGAGATTAACCTAACGTGATTTTAAATCCTAAATTCAAAACTATCAAATCAAAAGATTTTCGCCCCCACCTTCCTTTCTCTTCAAGAGTCTGCCGAAAAACATCATTGCGAGAAGTCCGCCACACTTTTTGGCGGACGATGAAGTAATCTCATGAAAGTATCGAGAATTAATGAGATTGCCACGCTCCCCGCCACACAGTTCGGCGGGTCGCTCGCAATGACAAGCGGAGTTTTTCGACAACCCTTTCAAGGGGGAGGATTAAGGAGAGGGTATTTCTGTATAATGAAATAGAGAAGATAACATGCCAAACTTCACAACTATCCAACTTGCCCATGGGGCCGGGGGTCTGTTAACGAGCCGATTGATTAAGGATGTCATTTTAAAGTATTTCAATAACAAAATAATAAAACGACTTGAAGACTCTGCTGAGGTGAATATTAAAAGTAGAAATATCGCCTTTACCACAGATTCCTATGTTATAAATCCTATTTTCTTCCCGGGTGGAGATATTGGTAAACTCGCAATCTGTGGAACTGTAAATGATCTTGCAATGAAAGGCGCCATTCCAAAATTCATTTCGTTCTCATTGATTATTGAAGAAGGATTTCCATTTAGAGACTTAGAAAAAATACTTAATTCAGCATCCCAGGCTGCCAGAAAAGCAAAAATCCAGGTTGTCTGTGGTGACACAAAGGTCGTAGAAAAAGGTAAGGCAGATAAAATTTTTATTACCACCTCAGGGATTGGAATTATTAAAATAGATTTAAATAAAGAAAAAATAAAAGCCGGGGATGTTGTACTGGTAAGCGGAACCATTGGTGACCATGGCATAGCAATAACGAACGAAAGATTAGACCTGGGATTAAAATCGAATATAAAAAGTGATGTTGCGCCGTTAAACTTGATAACGAATAGACTTTTACAATATAAATCATCTATCCATTTTATGCGTGACCCGACGCGCGGCGGAGTCGTCTCAGTACTTAATGAAATGATAGACAAAACTCCTTACGGTATAATGATTGAGGAAAATGATCTGCCAATAAAAAGAGAGGTTATCGGTGCAAGTGAGATACTTGGTATTGACCCTCTTTATGTTGCCAATGAAGGTAAATTTGTTGCTATTGTAGATAAGAAAGCAGCAGGAAGAATCTTAAAAAGAATAAAGTCCCATACCCTGGGAAGAGATGCTGCAATAATTGGAGAAGTAGTAAAAAAACCAAAAGGTGTGTGGCTCAGGACAAAAATCGGCGGCACCCACCCCCTGCTCCAATTAGAGGCAGAAGGATTACCCCGGATCTGCTAAACCTTCTTCACTCTCTTGACTTCTAACATCTGACGATTATACTTTCGGAAATTATGCAGATGCAAAAAGAGTATGATGAGATGTTCATGCAAAAGGCAATCTCCTTGGCTAAAAAAGGTTGGGGAAAAACCGGAACTAATCCTCTGGTTGGCGCCATAGTTGTAAAGAATAACAAAATCATAAGCCAGGGTTTTCACAGGAAAATAGGAGAAGCACATGCTGAGGTCTGTGCCCTTATTAATGCTGGAACAAGAGCGCAAGGTACTACACTCTATATAAATCTTGAGCCCTGCTGTTATGCCGGTCGTACGCCTCCATGTGTAGAGGCAATATGCAATGCAAAGATAAAAAGGGTGGTTATTGGCATGACTGATCCCAACCCTCTTGTTAACGGCAAAGGAGTTGCATTTCTAAAACAGAAAAATATCGAGGTCACACTCAATGTCTTATCTGAACAGGCTAATCAATTGAATTTGTGGTATAAGAAGTATATCACAACAAAAATTCCTTATATCATTCTAAAAATAGCTATCTCTAAAAATGGCAAGATTTCCGGGTTCAAAGAAAAATATATTACATCCGAACCATCAAGAAAACTTGTCCATTCATTACGCAGTCAGGTAGGTGCGGTAATGGTTGGAATAAATACTGTACTCGTTGATAATCCTTATCTTACTGATAGACTTGTGGGCAGAAATAATCCAGCAAGGGTCGTAATTGATCCACACCTGCAGATTCCATTACAATCGAATTTTTTAAAAAGAAACAGCCGAAGGATCATTATTACAAAGCGTGATAATGATTCTGGGAAGATTAGCAAATTAAGTCTTTTAGGAACTGAATTAATTTTTTTGGATGGAGATTATTACCCCATAGAAACGGTTATCCAAAAACTCGGATTATTGAATATTGGTTCATTATTAATCGAAGGTGGTGCCATTCTATTCTCACAATTTCTTGAGAAAAAAATATATGATGAGTTATTTCTCTTTGTCGCGCCAAAGATTGTTGATGGAGGAATACAATTTTTTGATGAAACTTACAAAAAAAGCAAATTAAAAGGTCTAAAACCTTTAAAAATCGGGGAGGATTTATTATATCATGTTTACAGGAATAATTGAAGAAAAAGGAAGAATTTCAAAGATATTAAAGGGGAAGGTGCAAAAAATACATATCCAGTCCAGGCTTGAGAATAAAAAAGGCGATAGTATTTCAATCCAGGGGGCTTGTCTTACAGTTACTGACATAGATAAAAAAGGATTATCTGTAGAAGCAATGAGACAGACCAAAGGGATAACAACATTATCCGATTGGCGAGTTGGTGACTATGTGAATCTCGAACGTGCATTAAAGATTGGCGGGCGCATTGGTGGCCATATCCTTTTAGGACATGTTGATGAAATTGGAAAATTGATACGTATAAAAGGAAATGAATATTTTTTCCAGGTGAACACAAAAGGCTCCAAATACCTGATTCCCAAAGGATCGATTGGCATTAATGGGGTTAGTTTAACCATTAATACTATTTCCAGAAATATCTTTTCTGTTTGTTTAATCCCTTTTACATTAAACAATACCACTCTTGGTAATCTCAAAATAGGTTCATTTGTGAACATTGAATATGACTATCTGGTAAAAATCCTTATATATAAAACGCCCTAAATTTAACACCTGTTTCCTTTGAGTCAATCCTGGCAATCTTTTCGGTTGTTAACCCTTGACTTTTATTAAAAAATGTGGATAATTATTTTAGGATATAGGAATTTCAATAAATTGAAATTCCAATAGCCCCTTATCTTTCAGATAAGAAGCTGGACTCAAATAGACGTATGTCTAATACGACCCAGCTCCTTTGATAAAAGGGGCTGCCCGAAGGGAGATAGAGCACGAACGAAGTGAGTGCCTATCTGGATAAGAAAGGAGTATAAAAAATGGCTTTAGAAAAAGATAAAAAACAGGATGTCATGCAGAATTTTAAGAGGCACAAGAAAGACACAGGCTCGCCTGAAGTGCAGGTCGCAGTCCTTACAGAGCGGATTAAAATTCTTACTGAACATCTAAAGCAATTTCCCAAGGATAAACACTCAAGGCAGGGATTAATCAAGATGGTAAATGATCGTCGACGCCATCTCAATTATTTGATGCGGAAAAATAGAACAAAATATTTAAAAATTATTGAAGCTCTGAAGTTGAGAGGTTAATGTGTATTCTACAGAAATAACTCTCGGCGAGAGAAAACTAAGAATAGAAACAGGACGGCTTGCAAAGCAAGCAGCCGGAGAATGTGTTATCTCTTATGGTGATACGGTTCTACTTGTTTGCGTAAGCTATAAACAAGATGCTGATGAAAATGTTGATTTCCTGCCGCTGACCGTTGATTATCGCGAACTTCTCTTTGCCGCCGGCAAGATACCCGGTGGTTTTTTTAAACGTGAAGGAAGGCCTTCAGAAAACGAAATTCTGACTTCACGCCTTATTGATCGTCCATTACGACCTCTATTCCCAGAAAATTTCAGAAATGGTGTACAGATCATTGCCCATTTATTATCTTCAGATGTTGAGCATGAAGCAGATACACTCGGTATTGTCGGGGCTGCAACTGCATTATTAATCTCAGATCTGCCTTTTAATACACCGATCGCTGCAGTAAAGATTGGCCTAAAAGATGGAGAATACATTATTAATCCAGGAGTGAGTCAGCAAGAAACTTGTAAACTTAGTCTAATTATTACTGGAACAAAAGATTCCGTAGTAATGATTGAAGGCAGCGCAAAGGAAATATCAGAACAACAAGTCATTGAAGCAATAAAATTTGCCCAACCCGAAATCGTGCGGATTATTGAAATGGAAGAAGAAATCAGAGAAAAAATCGGTAAGGAGAAATTGAAATTCAATAATCCATTTGTTGATGAAACATTATTTAATGAAATTAAACAAACCCTGGGCGATGATATAAACCAGGTTTTTTCATTTAAAGAAATGAAGGCGCGCGAGCAAGCAGAATACGAGCTTATTAAATCAACTGCAGAAAAGATGCAAGAGAAAGATGAAAATATCGAGAGGAAAATCAGATGGGTTGTTGATGATATACTCAGGAAGAAAATGCGCGAACAGGTGCTTTCAGAAAAAAAGAGAATTGATGGACGTTCCCTGAAGGAAATCAGACCTGTCTCCTGTGAAATCGGCGTATTACCAAGAACCCATGGGTCGGCTATCTTCACCAGGGGACAAACACAAAGTCTTGCAGTTACAACACTCGGTACGGCAAGCGATGCACAAAGAATAGATGCAATTTATGGAGAGGAATCGAAATCATTTATGCTCCATTACAATTTTCCACCTTTTTCAGTCGGTGATGTCAGGCCACTTCGGGGAGTAGGCCGCAGGGAAATTGGTCATGGAGCGCTGGCAGAACGGGCAATTATTCCTGTCCTGCCGAATGATGAGTCTTTTCCCTACACTGTCAGAGTCGTTTCAAACATTCTTGAATCAAATGGTTCCTCATCAATGGCGGCTGTATGCGGATCTTCCCTGTCGCTTATGGACGCAGGTGTTCCAATAAAAACTGCAGTGGCTGGTATTTCCATAGGATTAGTAAAAGCGGATAATCAATTTGAACTTCTAACCGACATTATAGGTGCTGAAGACCATTATGGCGACATGGATTTCAAAATTGCGGGAACCACGAATGGCATTACTGCAATACAACTTGATCTGAAGATCAGAGGTGTTAACTTAGACATACTTGCCCAGGGATTAGATTGTGCTAAGGAAGCCCGTATGAAAATATTGGAATTTATGAATAGCACCATTAAATCGCCAAGGAGCGAAATCTCCCAATATGCACCCAAGAATATTGTCTTTTCAGTACCAAAAGCTAAAATTGGTGAAGTGATTGGTCCTGGTGGCAAAACTATTAGAAAAATAATTGCTGATTTAGATGTTACGGTTGATATTGACGATGACGGCAAAGTCACTATTTCCGGCATTGATACCCACAATGTCGAACAGGCGCAGAACATAATTCAAGGTATTGTGCAAGAGGCAGAAGTTGGTAAAACTTATATTGGTAAGGTAAAAAGAATAACAAATTTTGGCGCATTTGTGGAAATCCTACCCGGTAAAGACGGATTGGTCCACATCTCTAAACTTTCACGACAACGCGTGAACAAAGTTGAAGATGTAGTCAAGGTTGGTGATGAAATTACTGTGAAAGTCCTGGAGATTGATAACCAGGGGAGGATAAATCTCGTCCGTAAAGAATAAAATAATTCAGGAAAGAATAACCCCTACCATATCTTTTGTTGCCGAAAAAATGCCCAAATTTTATTCATTTTCCCTGGGCTTTTTTATAAATTGCGGATCCCGGGATGAACCCCCTAAAGATAGTGGTATTACTCATCTCATAGAGCATATGTTATTTAAAGGTACTTCTCAAAAATCCTCGCTCGATATTGTGAAACTTATTGAAGGATTAGGAGGCTCATTCGATGCCTACACAACAAAAGAAAATTTAATAATTATAACAAAATTCTTATCCGAACATATGATTCGTGTATTCAATCTAATCGCTGAATTGCTCCTGGAATCCAAAATTGCCGAGAAAGAAATGGTTAAAGAAAAATCCGTTATTCTTGAAGAGATAAAATCTAATAACGAAGATCCTGGTGATTATGTCTTTGATCTGTTTTTTAAATCACTGTTTCAAAATCATTCAATGGGGTTACCTATAGCAGGCACCGAGGAATCTGTAAAAAAAATTGATGCAAAAAAAACAAAGATTCATTATCGTGAATTATTGAAAAAAGAAATTGTTGTCGCTGTCAGTGGTAATTTTGACAGCAAAGAAATCCTAAAATTAACCGAAAAGAGATTTGGACATCTCGATGCGGATCCGGTAAAGCGGACAAAACCTGAAGGCTACTGCAGTAAACTCGTTGTCCAAAGGAGAAATGAAATTTCCCAGGTTCACCTTGTTTTTGGTGTTCCAGGGGTCGAATATACGTCTCCTTGGCGTTACCGCTTTTCAATATTGAATACTGCATTTGGCGGTGGCATGTCATCGCGTCTATTCCAGGGATTGAGAGAAAAAGAGGGTCTTGTTTATAATGTTCAATCATTTATTGATTTGTATAGTGATTGCGGTATATCAGGTTTCTATTTTGTCTGTGATAAAAATAATCTTAAAAGGGTTGCCAAACAGCTAAAAACTATTTTCAGTGAAATACATAAAAATGGTTTTAGTAAAGATGAAATTGAACTGGCTAAGACATATCTGTCAGGTAATCTGTTATTGAGTCTTGAAAGTTCAACTAATCGTATGCTACGACTTGGCAGGGAAATGTCCTATTTAAAAAAGACCAATTCTATTGATGATATAATTAAAAGAATCCGCACCGTTAATGAAAAACAAATAAATGAATTAATTACTGAATACCTCAATCCAAAAAAATATACAATCGCCGCAATCGGCCCCATAAGTGAAAAAGAAGTAGAAGATATCTTCAGATCAATATAAACCGTTTCTCTCAGCAACTATCATTGTAGTCACCCGATTCATCGGGCATTGTTTGATAAATCAAACGACTACAGACTTTTATGATTCATTGTAGTCGCCCAATTTATTGGGCATTGTTTGATAAATCAAACGACTACAACTAATATACCATTTGTGATTAGACGAGCCTCTTCCTGGAAGATTATCTTTGATAAAAACAAAAGCATCTTGACTTACAATACTTTGCCCCTATAATTTAACGATGTCGAGAAATAAACTGATCATTATCTCTTTGCTACTTTCTCTTCCCTTGATCATTGCAATAATTCTGCCAACACGAAGCCAATTTTTAGCGCATGAAAAGATGTCTTCAATAAGAATTTTAGACCGCGATGGCAATATATTACGTGAAATCCTTTCCCGACAGGATGCGACGAGTCAGTATTGCAGGCTTGATCAAATCTCCCCATGGTTTATTAAAGCGACATTAATCAACGAAGATAGAAGATTCTTTTTCCATAAAGGTATTGATCCTATGGCAATTTTAAGAGCAATTATTCAAAATTTAAAACATCGAGAGATCGTATATGGCGGCTCAACAATCACCCAGCAATTGGCACGTAATATGTTAAATTCTCCAACCAGAAATATAATTTATAAATTTATTGAGACATTCCTTGCTATTAATATCGAATTGAAATTAAGTAAAGAAGAAATATTAGAGTTGTATTTTAATTATGCACCTTATGGCAATCAGACATATGGGATTGAAGCAGCATCGCATCTATATTTTCGTAAACCTGCCCGTGATCTGTCTCTTGGTGAAGCTGCGTATCTTGCAGCCATGCCAAAGGCACCTTCATATTTTAATCCATACAGACATCCTGGTAGAGTACGAAATGAGCAGATCAGTATTCTTACTGCGATGTTCAGATGTAACATTATCGATTCTTCAACATACCGAAATTCTGTGAAACAACCGATAAATTTAATTCCTAAAGAAAAAAATTTCCTCGCACCTCACTTTTGCGAATATATACTCTTCTTAATAAAACACGAGGGATACAGGAATATCGGCGTTATTAAAACCACATTAGATTTACGTCTTCAAAAAGAGGTTGAGAAAATCTTGAACAATAATATTAAGAGATTAGAACGTGCAAATGTTACTAATGGTGCCGTCATAATTTTGGATAATAAAACAATGGAAATCCTGGCATATGTTGGTTCTGTTGACTTTTTTGATCCGTTCATTGATGGAGAGGTCGATGGAGTCAGATCACTGAGACAGCCGGGTTCTGCATTAAAACCATTTATATATGCAATCGCCCTTGAGAATGGAGCAACTGCCGCAACATTAATTCCTGATCTACCAATCCATGAATCTACTTTTGGTGGTGATTATACGCCGCGAAACTATGATGAAAAATATCACGGAATAGTGCGACTAAGAACTGCACTTGCCTGTTCCTATAATATTCCGGCAGTCAGGGTATGCGGGAAATTCGGTTCTGAAATGCTCCTTAACAGACTTAGAAAAACTGGTTTCAAAAGCCTTGATAAATCGCCCGTATATTATGGATTAGGGCTCACTCTGGGTAATGGCGAGGTAACTTTATTTGAATTGACGCGCGCCTTCATGGTTTTTGCACATTATGGCATTTATAAAAAAGAACATTCCTTGATGAGCATTGATTCGACAAGATGCATACAGAAACGCAAGCCAAAAAGAATCTTTACCCCAGAGATTGCATACATAATTACAGATATTCTGTCTGATAATAGTGCTCGAAGTCCAGCATTTACAGAGTACAGTCCCTTAAATCTGCCTTTTTTTTGTGCAGCAAAGACCGGGACTTCAAAGGATTTTAGAGACAATTGGTGTGTTGGTTTTACGGATAAATACCTTATTGGTATCTGGGTCGGCAATTTTGATAGCAGTCCGATGAACCATGTTTCTGGAATTACTGGTGCCGGTCCAATATTCAGAGACATTATGCTTTTACTACACCGAGAAAAACCATCGACAAAGTTTGCACAACCAGATAAAATTGTACACCGCGAAATTTGTACTATATCTGGTGAGTCTGCAAATAAATATTGTGATAACACAATAGATGAAATATTTGTTGCTGGCACAGAACCAAAAACAGAATGTCAATATCACACGCAAGAAGAACCATTATCAGGTAATTTGAATTCAGGAGAATTCATTAAACCGAATTCGCAAAACAAAAGTGATTTTGTCATCTCTTTTCCTGATGATGGTGACATATTTAAAATTGATCCGGTTTTAAGAAAAGAATATCAATTACTAAAGTTCCAAATTCAATCTTGCTATCAACTTAAAAAAGTTATATGGTTTATTGATGATGAATTAATAGGTTCTGTAGCATTCCCCTATACATTCACCTGGCAGTTATCTCCGGGTAATCACCAAATCGTGGCTCGGGGGTTAACCCGGGATAATATAAGACTGGAGTCTTTGCCGGTTTCAATTCTGGTTCTAGAAATTTCTGAAAAAACCAGGAATCTCTGATTACAGTGATTAAAGTAATAGATAGCAGAGATAAAAGTCATGAAATATCACTGTAATCTTTTTCGCATCTTTGTAATCAGGAGAGCGATGAATATTTTTTCAGAGCTCTCCTCTAAAATCCACACCTTGACATCTTTCCCTTTCTCATTATAATTATGTAGAGGAAAATAAGATGAACACAGGAAAACGCGAACTTCAATATCGACCTGAACTCAAACATTATTTACTACCAACATTAGTCTATTATCTAAAGCTTATTGAATTACCCAATTTAGAAATAGAGACTTATTTACGTCAGGAAATGGAAGCAAACCCACTGCTCGAAGAAATAGCCCAGGAACCTTCAGGTGATACTGAAGAAAGTGAAACTGAAACAGAAAAGGATAAGCAAAAAGAAATTAATGAATTAAATTTCCTCGAACTTTTTTCCGAAGATACCTATATTAATTTTGGAGCAAAAGACACACAGTTTGACCCAATGGATAATGTACCGGCATCAGGTGATAAACTATACGACATACTTATGAAACAGGCAAAAGTTGCGTTTGACGATCAAAATTTAGAAATTGCAGAACTTGTTATATCAAATATTGAAGAAGATGGATACCTTGCTACGATACCTGAAGAAATTGCTGGAGATGAATACGATATTAGTGATGTCATTAATGTAATACAAAAAATTCAACTTTTTGAACCGGTCGGCTGCGCCTGGCGTGATGTAAAAGAACCTCTATTAATACAACTAAAACATTCAGGACATGGAGAGAATTCGATTGAATACATCCTGGTCAGGGATCACTTGAAGGAACTGAAAAGCATAAATCCTAAGAGTATAATAAATAAATTGAACATCGATGAAAAAAGATTTACCAAGGCGAAAGAAAATATAATGCAATTGGATCCCAAACCAGGATGGCGATATTCAAGTACACCTTTACGTTACGTAAATCCAGACTTTATTATCCGCTGGCGCGATAATACACTCTGCGCTAACCTTAATCAAGAATCCCCACTGCGTATACGAATTCGCAAGCAATATCTTGAAATAATGAAAAACCGCAGAAATGTACCAAAGGAAGAGCTGAATTTTGTAAGAAAGAAGATACAGTCGGCACGAAATTTAATCATGGCGATAGAACAACGAAGGAAGACCTTGAATCGCATAATCAATAGCATCTTAGAATACCAGCATGAATTTTTTGAAAAGGGATATAATTATTTGAAACCCATTACCATGACAGAATTTGCAAAACAGCTCAGTGTTAATCCTTCAACAATTTCCCGAGCCCTTGCTGATAAATATTTAGAATCTCCTTGGGGCATACATAAATTAAAATTTTTCTTTACTGCAGCAGTTGCTCACACTGATAAACGTATTATTTTTGATAAAATAAAGGAAATTGTTGAAAACGAGGATAAATCGTCACCCTTATCCGATACACAAATTGCCAAGAAACTGAGCCGTCAAGGAATTATCATCTCAAGAAGAACGATTTCAAAATACCGGGATATAATCCGTATCCCGGCTCATCAGTTTAGAAGAAAATAGCTTCCGGTTACATAGCAATGACAAGAAAGGTATGTCATTGCGAGCGACCGTAGGGAGCGTGGCAATCTCAATTCTCCTCTTCTAGTCATTGCGAATGCCGGCGAAGCAATCTAAAATAACATATTTTTAAAAAACTTACTTATTACAGAAAAACTGATTGCTCCTAGTCTACTTTAATAACTTTCTCAATTACAGAATTCTCGTAGCTCTCCAGATATACGAAATAAACACCGGCAGGAACCGCACGATCAAATTGGTCTGTACCATCCCATGAGATAGTAGAAGCAAGAGGCAAGAAGCTAGAAGCCAGATTAAAAGATCTAATTATTTTGCCCGAAACATCATAGAGATTCAAAGTGAAGTCTTGCATCTTACTTCTTACATCTTGCATCTCAATATTCCCTATCTGAAATCTAATATCTATTTTGTTTGAGAAGGGATTTGGATAAGTCCACTGAAAATTGATAATTATTGTCTTCCCTTGAAATTGATATAGTAATACGTATAATTTATTATGGGTTTTGTATTTGCTTTTTTCCTTTTCAACTGGTTTGACTGGAAGACCCTCAAAACAGAAAATTTTACAGTAATTTATAATTCAGAATACTACTGGGAAGCAATTCAGACACTACAGAATCTTGAGTATTACAGACAAGGGGTTATCGACCTTACAGGAAACAATACCCGTAATATACCGGTGGTGATTGAAGATTTGGGTACGATGAGCAATGGATTTGCTGACCCCTTCTTGTATAACATTCATATCTTTACTTATCCACCTGGTTTTGGTTCTTCTTTAGAGGGAATTGAGAATTGGTATAGAACGGTTTCAGTCCACGAATATACCCATATTGCCCACCTTACAAAAACAAAAGGATTTTCAAAAATCCTGACCGGTCTATTCGGTGCACCATTTCAATCTAATATGTATGCACCCGCTTGGATAATAGAAGGAATTACTGTATTCAGCGAATCCCGGATTTCTCCATATGAAGGTAGATTAAATGATGGTTTTTTTGACAGCTATATCGGGGCACGGGTTCATGATAACAAATTTCCCTCGATTATTGAGGCTACAAACTCCCCCCTTGTATTTCCCTATGGAGGTATTTATCTGTACGGTGGTGAATTTTTTGAGTTTTTATCAAAGCAGTACGGCACTAAAAGTTTCCGCAAATTTTTTGATATCTACGGCTCATATTTTTGGTCACCGTTATCAGTGATTTTTCCATGCACAGGATTTGATATAGCCGCAAAAAAAGTCTATGGCAAATCTTTTTCAGGACTCTTTGCTGAATGGCAACAATTTGAAGAAAATCGCTTCGCACATTGGGAGATGGAAGGCAAAAGGGTTACTGAAAAAGGGTGGTATATATCTTCGTTAATTTCCAATGGTAATAAATTATATTTTGTTAGATCTCAACCAGTAAAATTAGATGCATTTTATCATAAAAATATTATCCAGATTGTTGAATTAGAACCGTCCTCAGAAAAAGAAAATACTATTGTGACGCTTAACAGTTCAATTACCACACCATTAAGAATCTATAATAACAACCTTTTTTACACGACATTAGAAATAAAAAGAGGAATGGCAAACGTGTGGCTTAATAGCTTTGGTGCAACATCGGTTTTACATAGAAGAAATCTCCTTACCAATGAGGATAAAATTCTATTAACTGATGATATTCGCGCCTTTTGTGTATTACCAGATAATAGTATTCTCTATAGCAAAGACCACAAACATAGATTTGGTTCTGAGTTGTGGATATATGCAGAAGGCAAGCGTGAACAAGTATGGGAGACTGACTATTTAATTTACGAACTCGAGGCAAATAAGAATTGGATTATCGCATTGTCTGGTAATGAGTATGAGAATCCTGACCTTTATACACTCGACCTTGAGGCCAAAGAGCTGACGCCGCTTTTATTCACACCCGGGACCGAAGGTAAGCTATGTTTAACTGATGACAATATCTTATTATTTACTGCCAACTATGATGGGAAACATGCAATCTATTCAATACATTTGATAGAAAAAAATATCTTTCGGCTCACTTCAAATGGTTTTTCAAATTCCGGTGCAGTAGTTGAGACTGACAAAGCCCTTTATTATATCGGGCTGAACAGTGACGGTAATGACATATATAAAAAAGAATATTCTTCAGAAAATTACGAATTGCCGGATTTACCTTCAAGTATAAAACCTAATTTTGATATAGACAAATACGGTATAAGGCATGGCGGATATGCTGATGTAGTGAAAACATTATTGCCTGCTGTTCGCATTCCTTTCGTGTTTCCAAAAGACAAAACCCTGAAACAATGGTATGTTGGTGGAATAATACTCGGTGGCGATGCTACGAATGAAAATATTTATGCAGGATACTTTACGTATGACCCGATTGAAGAAAATCCTGTTCTAAATTTGTTCTGGCAATCAATGTTCCTGGCGCCGTTAAATTTTAATCTATCTTATGAGTATAAAAATTCAGTCAACTATGGATTTTATTATCCAATTATTTCAAAACTGAAACCTGGATTGACTCGTTTTATATTATTTATTGATGGAAGTTCGTTTGAGAACTTTACGAGAAAGGAAATTTCATCTGGTCTTTCCCTTAAATTTTCTTACCCATTTACTACATTTTTAGCCAACATCTCTTTTCCTTTTGAAAGACAGGCATGGGGATCAGAGATAAACAGAAGCGCTCAATTTTTTACTATTGGCATTAAACAGATTTTAATGAATGGCAGCCTTAGGTTTTGGGGTTCAGGTTTTTCCGACCTGCATAATCCGGATACTAATAGTATTCGAATCAGGGGTTATGAATCCATCACAACTCCAAAAGGATTAGTATTGCGAACCGAATATTCTCATTCTCTACTAAGATTTAGAAAAGGTTTATGGAATCCGAATATCTATTTTGAAGACATATTCGGCTCTATCTTTTTTGACTATGGCGTTACATATAATGGCGAATCATATTACTCTGTCGGATGTGAGTTTAAACTCGAGGCAAAAATAGGATTTGGCTACTTACAATTTGTTCCCAAATTAGGTTTTGCCATTACAAAGGATAGACAAGCAAAGGTATTTTTTGAAATTTCACCTTTAATGCAAAACCCTTATTTTTAGGTAATTATTCACTATTTTTCGGGCAAATCCGGCGTTAATTTCCTCAAGAATTCCTTGACTCGATTGGAAAAATGAATATAATATAAGGAGAGAAAGAGGTTTAATGCCATTGAGAAAAATCAATTATCAAGGATTTCGTAACTTAGTCGATGCAGAATTAGAGTTTGACGATGATTTTAATTTTATTATTGGCAGAAATGGCGCTGGCAAGACAAATCTGCTCGAAGCTATATTTTATGTGGGTTTTGCATCATCATTTAGAGTAAAAGAAGAAAAGAGTCTTATTCGTTCTGAAGACCAATTTTTAAGGGTAAATGCTGAAACAAATGGAAAGAAGGCAATTATATATCTGGACAACAACAAAAAAAAACTTATGCTGCAGGGAAATGAAGTTCATCGGTTGAATGATTTTATTGGTTGGTTAGGGATGACGATTTTGTCTATCGAAGATATCTGGATTATTCGTGGTTCACCAGCAAAAAGACGGGCTTTCCTTGACTGGATTATTGCAAAGATTTCTCCTATTTATCTTGCCAATTTGATCGAATATAGAAAAATCTTAAGACAACGCAACAAGACGCTTCAATTAGCAAATGAAAATGGTGACATGAGTCTCTTAGAAATATTTGATGAACAATTAATCAAAGTCGGTAATGAGATTTATAAAGAACGAGAGATTAATCTACCAGAACTCAAGAAAAATATTGCTGCAACAGGTGCTGATTTTGGTCTGCAAAAACTGAATTTTGATTACCAGTGCACATGCCCAAATATGAGACTTAATCATAATACGCTAAAAAAGGTGCAGCAGAGAGAAATGATTTTCGGTCACACTATTGTTGGACCGCATCGCGACGACTTGTTGTTTTCAATTAATGGACACCCTTTAAGACAATTTGCTTCTGAAGGCGAAGAACGTGCTGCAGTAATATCATTGAAATTGGCTGAGGCTGAAATGTTATATAATAAGACTAAAAAACGTCCAATCCTACTTCTTGACGAAGCGGGCGCCGAGCTTGATCAAACTAAAAAGGAAATTCTTCTGAGCTTACTCAAAGGGCAGGTTTTCTATGCCAGCATTCAGTTGCCCCAATTTACACAGGTACCAAAAAAAGGATATAATCTTTTTTCAATTGAACGAGGTATTATTGAAGTATCCAAAAAGAATTAATAATATATTACCAAGAGTTTTAAAGAGTATGAACATTGAAACGAGAATTAAGAATTGGCAAATCGTTGAGAACTGGACAGAAATAGTTGGAAAAAAAATAGCGCAACATGCAAAGGCGATTACTGTGGATACGCATAATCTGTTTGTTGAAGTGGATAATCCGGTTTGGCAAAGTCAATTGTTTTTAATGAAAAAAACAATTATAAAAAAATTCAAAAAATATAATGTAAATATTAAAGATATAAAATTTAGGATTGCTGACCATCAGGAGAATGAATGAAAAAGAAAAATGAAAAAAACAGAAAAAAAACAAAGGAAAATTTGAAGATTGTTAATCCATCAGAAAAATATGATGCTTCAAAAATTCAGGTATTAAAAGGTCTTGAGGCTGTACGTAGAAGACCTGCTATGTATATTGGTGATATTAGTTTAAGGGGTTTGCATCACCTGATCTTCGAAGTCGTGGACAATAGTATTGATGAAGCTTTAGCAGGTAACTGCGATCAAATAACGATTACTCTGGATAACGATATAGTGTCGGTTGAAGACAATGGCAGCGGTATTCCAGTGGATATCCATCCCATTCAGAAGAAATCCGGGCTCGAGGTGGTTATGACCATGCTTCATGCCGGCGCGAAATTCGACGATAAAATATACAGCATAAGTGGTGGGTTACATGGCGTAGGCGTATCTGTAGTCAATGCCCTGAGTGAACTCCTCAAGGCAGAAATCTATCGGGATGGCAAAATCTGGGTTCAGAGCTACAAGCGCGGTAAGCCGGATGCTGATATCAAGACAATCGGCAAAACAAAGAAGACAGGTACGAAAATTACTTTTAAGCCGGATACAAAAGTTTTCAAAAAAATTGAATTCAATAAAGAAATCATCAGCAATCGTTTAAAAGAACTGTCTTTTTTAAACAAAGGTCTAAAGCTTGATTTTGAAGATAAGAAGACAAAAACCAAAGAACGGTATTTATCTCAGGGAGGCATTGTTGATTTAGTTAAATACCTGGATTCAGGTAGAACAAGGTTACATAAACCGATATATTTCAGCCAGATGCAGAATGGAATTGATATTGAGGTGGCATTAGAATATAACGATTCATATACAGTAAATATATTCACTTTTGCAAATACCATTAATACACATGAAGGAGGAACACACCTGATTGGGTTCAAATCAGCACTGACCAGGACATTGAATGATTATGCCAGGCGTCACAATCAATTAAAAGATAACTTAAGTCTTTCAGGTGAAGATACTCGCGAGGGATTGACTGCGGTTGTTTCAATAAAGATAAAAAATCCACAATTTGAAGGACAGACTAAAACAAAACTCGGAAACCTTGAGGCAAAAGGAGCTGTTGAATCATTGGTAAATGAAAAATTATCAGCATTCTTAGAAGAAAATCCCCGTTACACAAATATTATCATAAATAAAGTCTTGGTAGCTGCAAAATCCAGATTAGCCGCGAAAAAGGCACGCGAATTAACAAGAAGAAAATCATTGCTCGATAGCGAAACATTGCCCGGCAAACTCGCAGATTGCTCCTCTACAAATCCGGATGAGTGTGAAGTATTTATTGTTGAGGGTGACTCAGCCGGAGGCAGCGCAAAACAGGGCAGGGATAGAAAATTCCAGGCAATATTACCATTACGTGGCAAGATTATTAATGTTGAGAAGAGTGGATTGAATAAAATTCTAAGTAACACTGAAATCAGAACATTGATTTCAGCAATTGGTTGTGGGATTGGCGAAGATGACTTTAATGCATCAAAGGTCCGTTACAAGAAGATTGTGATTATGACTGATGCTGATGTTGATGGAGCACATATAAGAACATTGATATTAACATTCTTTTTCAGGTTTATGAAGGATTTAATCGATGCCGGAAATATATATATTGCTCAACCACCATTGTACCGCGTAAGATATGATAAGAAAGAAACATATTTTTATTCAGATGAAAAACTTCAGCAGTTTTTGAAAAGTAAAGCGGGTAAAAAGTATGATATTCAACGCTACAAAGGCCTTGGCGAAATGAATCCACAACAATTGTGGCAAACAACCATGGATCCGGAAAAACGTATGTTGAAGAAAGTAACAATGGAAGACGCTGTTGAGGCAGATAGGTTATTTTCAATTCTCATGGGTGGAGAGGTTGGACCGAGAAGAAAATTTATTGAAGAAAATGCAAAGTACGTGGTGAATTTGGATGTATAGTATCAAGTTAAAAGTTAAAAGGAAAAATATATGGAAAAGTTAAAAGAAGAAGAAAAGTGAAAATAACGGAAAATAGCAAACAGATAAAGGGTAAAGATTTAAAAGACCGTTTCTATTCATTTGCTTTACGAATTGTCAATTTTATAAAATCTCTTCCTAAGAATTGGATTGCCCTCGAGATTGGTAAGCAATTGTTACACTCAGGAACATCAATAGCTGCTAATTATGAAGAAGCATGTGGTGCGTTTAGTAAAGAAGACTTTATATACAAAATCAATACAGCTCTAAAGGAAGCAAGGGAATCTAATTATTGGTTAAGGTTAATAAAAGATACAAAAATCGCGAGTGGTGACGAACTCAATCGTTTAGTACACGAATCTGAAGAAATCAGTAAGATTTTAGGCCAGAGTGTCAAGAGTGCAAGAGAAAACGTCAATGTATAATAAATTTAACTTTTTACTTTTAACTTTTAACTTGAATAGCAAGGAGGTTTAATGGAAAGAATTGAATTATTAAAAAATCTAACCGGGGCATTTGGTATATCAGGATATGAAGAGGATGTTCTTAATATTCTGAAGAAAAATTTTGCTGGTCAAGATACTTTAACCAAAGACAGGATTGGCAGCATAATTGCGAAAAAAGTGGGTAAAAGTGAAAAACCTAAGATTATGTTTGCTGCTCATATGGATGAGGTCGGTTTTATGGTTAAAGAAATAACAAAAGAAGGATTTATTAAATTTATCCCAATAGGCGGATGGTGGGCTGGTAATCTTCCAGGGCTTAGAGTAAAAATAAAAACGAAAAAAGGAGAATACATTCCGGGAGTTATAGGGTCAAAACCAATTCACGAGTTATCCCCCGAGGAGCGAAAAAACCTTCCAAAAATTGAAGATATGTATATTGATATCGGAACGACCAAGAATTTCAATGTAAAAGAAAAATTTGGTATAAGACCCGGGGATCCTGTAGTTCCAGAAACCGAGTTCAAGCAAATGGGGAATTCCGATCTCTATATGGCTAAGGCATGGGATGATAGAGTAGGTTGCGGTCTTTTGATTGAACTACTCAACAATTTAACCGCTACTGAGCATCCAAATACGGTTTATCTTGCCGGTACAGTACAGGAAGAAGTTGGCTTAAGGGGTGCAAAAACAGCTGCATATGCTATTGCCCCAGATATAGGATTTGCTCTTGATGTAAGTCTTTGTAAAGATACCCCTGGTAATAATGCCGAAGCAGTTGAAAAACTCGGAGGCGGTGTGGGGATATTGATTTATGATCGCACAATGATTCCGCATTCAAAGTTGAAAGACTTTGTGTGTGAACTCGCTGAATTAAATAACATTCCTTATCACTTTACTTCGATTAAAGGAGGATACGATACGGGCGCAATACACCTGACAAACTTTGGTGTTCCATGTTTGGCGCTTGGTGTGCCAAGCCGCTATGTTCACTCTGGTTCCACTATCATATCACTTGAAGACTATGAAAATGTGTTGAGCCTAATAACCTTAATAGTGAAAAATTTGGATGCAGATACGCTGCAACAACTGATATAGGAGGGAATATGCCGAAAAGAATAATAAAGGCCGATGCAGTATACTATATTGAAACAACGACCAAGGATTGTATAGAAATTTTTGGCACTCCACACTTCGCAAGATTTTTACTCCTATCAATTGGTTACCATCGTTACATGCTCGATTACAAGATATATGCATATTTGATTTTGCCTGAATCCTTTTATTTAATCATTCAGCCTGGAACAATGTATACAGTGTCAAAAATAATGAAATTGATCAAAGGTAATTTTGCCCGTAAGTATAATGAATATAAGAAGCGCGAAGGAACGGTGTGGAGTCAAAGTTTCGATGCAAAAATTATTGAAAATGAAGCGGATTTTAAAGAACGTCTGGACTATATCCATTCACTTCCTGTTGTTAGGGAATTAACCAAGGAACCGGGTAGCTATGAATTTTCCAGTTATAACAATTACTCCAGGGCAAGAAGAACGACTATTCAACTTGTAATCGATTCGGTGCCTGAAAAGTTCGGGTTTAAAAAATAAGAAAAAAGAACTCAACTACAGTTTGGGATAAATTCTGGGCGAGTAAAGATCCCGCTTCAATATATCCGCCTGTAACCAATATTATTAAAGAGCTCAAACAGGTATCAGGTATATCAGACAAAAAGATATTAGAAGTTGGTACCGGGACTGGCCGCGATGGCTTGAACATAAGCAGGGAAGGTGGGGATGTTTATCTTTTAGATTATTCAAGAGAAAGTCTTCGCCTTGTCCGTTCCTACATGAAGAACGATGAAGTTACATTCATTCTTGCCGACGCCTTAAAGTGTCCGTTTAAAACTAATTCATACGATATTGTCTTCCATCAAGGACTTTTGGAACATTTCACTTCGCCTTTCTGCTTATTGCATGAAAATTATCGCATACTAAAAAAGAATGGACTGTTAATAATTGACGTACCTCAAACCTTTCATATCTATACAATCTTGAAGCAGGTTCTTATATTTTTTGGTCTGTGGTTTGGTGGATGGGAAAGACAATTTACAATTGGGTCATTATCAAAGCTCTTAAGAAAGTCTGGATTTGAACCGATACATTATTATGGTGATTGGTCAAGACCCGGGATATTCTATAAAATAATAAGGGAACTGTTAAGGAAGTTCAGGATAAAACTACCTATGTATCCAAAATTCTTTGGTAAATTCACCAAAAAGTTTTATAACCTGCAAAATCGTTTAGCAAAGAAAAAAATATTTTTGTATACAGTACTTTCAATAGGGATTATTGCGAGGAAACTGTAAATTACGAATACCACGAATAACACCGAACAACGCGAATATTCGTTACATTCGCTATCATTCGTATAATTCGTTTGTAGACTATTTCGGTCGATTTGTGAAAAAAGGTGTGCCGTCCTCAGTCAGTGAAAAATAAATAGGACTCTTTTTATCTGCTGCACCATATCTTGAAATGATATAATCAACATATTCCATAGTTTCAGGAATTGATGGTACACGATTCAATTTTTTAACTCTACTTGGGCCTGCATGATAAGCGGCGAGGGTTAATTCAAGATCACCATCAAATACATCAAAAAGATCACGCAAATATTTTACTCCACCTTTAATATTATCACGTGGATTATACGGGTCTTTAACCCCAAGAACTTCAGCAGTTTCAGGCATTAATTGCATAAGACCAATGGCACCGCTTCTCGAAACTGCATTAGGGTTAAACTGGGATTCCTTTTCAATAACGATCTTGACCAGTTCTTGAGCAACACCATAGTGCTGGCAGTAGTGCTTGATAATGTGGTTGTACGTAGTACACTCAGTAACCGAACTATTGTTTTTGCCACTACTCTCCACCTGTGGGATATTCGTAATGAGAGCATTACCGGTTTCTGTATGCAAAATCATCTGCCCGAAAATAAGTATAAGAATCATATTATATGATACACATGATTATAATCTTGTCAAGACTGTTAATCATCCTTGGAGAAAATTTAGCTATGGAAAAGGCAAAGTACTTGAAAAGTATAAAAAATAAGCTATACTCAAACTTAACATTTTGCCTTAGTAATTTCTTAACATTTTCCCTTAGTAATAACACCTCCCCCACACCAATTAATGAACGCATCATTTACGAAACGAAGTGAACGTAAATGATATGCGTGAATTAACCCCGCACCTTATTTTGCTTAATGTGTACGCATTGATTACGCATTCTGTAGAACCCAGGGAATAAATAGTGGTTTATCTACAT